>Ga0206683_10002716_pt1 | contig 11866 bp, 12 predicted proteins | sample M280m12015metaG_FD_155483 | JGI IMG/M metagenome (GOLD analysis project Ga0206683, IMG submission 155483) | Ammonia-oxidizing marine archaeal communities from Monterey Bay, California, United States - M2 80m 12015 | ecosystem: Environmental > Aquatic > Marine > Intertidal zone | place: USA...
ATGAAGACCCATTTTAAGTATTACTTCTGTAATTTTATCAATTAACACTTTAAGGCCAGAAACTGTCTCCCCTAATGATCGTAATGCTATTCCAAAAAAGATTGAAAATACTATTATCTGCAACATATTTCCTTCTGACATTGCTTTTATAGGATTAGTGGGGAAAATATTTATAAAAACATCTTTTATGTTTGGGCTTTCAGGTAATTTAATTGTTTCATTAAATACTAGGTTTAAATTATTTCCAGGCGATAAAACAATAGCAGTTAACAAACCTAAAGAAATAGCTATAGCTGTAGTTAGTAGATATAAACTGAGCGTCTTGCCAGCAATTTTTCCAAGATTCATATCTTTATCAAGTGATGAAACGCCGCTGGTTAAAGAAAAGAATACTAAAGGGACAACCATTAATTTTAATAAAGAGATAAATATTTGACCACCTAAATCTAATAATCCATCAACTAAATATATATCAACTAGGCTATTTTCTGTTATATTTACTGAGCTAATAATAGAACCAAGAATAAATCCTGTAATCATGCCTATAAAAATTTTTGAAGTTAAAGTCATAAAAACATTATAACCAGAATTGGATAAAATTATAAAAATAATCTCTAATATTGTGATTATTAACGAATCATAAAATATATAAGCCTTTATAGGAGAACTATTATGGATATAGAAAGAACTATGTTATGGGCAGGGTTATTAGCTATTTTATTTGTTTATTTAGCTTTTCAAACAGCTTTAGAAAGAACAAAAGCTAATACAGCTGTTGGCGAAGGTGATGGAGACCTTCTAAAAAAATCACGTGTAGTAGGTAATTTAGCTGAGCATGCGCCGATAATGTTAATAATGATGATGATGTTAGAAAATGATGGTTCTGAAGGTTTTGTTACTTTGTTAGGTTTATTATTCTTTCTTTGCAGATTAGCTCATGTTTATGGAGTTCTTTATAAAGAAGGTCTTGGACCACAGGAAAATCCTGCAAGAGCTGTAGGGGCTATCGGATCTTGGGCTTTAATGGCGTTAGCTGCATTTGCTTGTATTTTTTAGCTTTTAAGCTTTTACCCTAGTAACGAATCATAAGATTATAGAATTCTTTTTAAAAGGATTAAAAAATGATTAAATATTCTGTCCTACTATTTAGTATGATATTTTTATCATCATGCTCCCAATTTGACGGTAGTTTTCTAAGTTCTAATGATCCAGTTATTGAACTACAAGATGACTCATTTGCTGAAGATGTTACTCAAGATGACATATTTAATCAAATTAATGATATTTCTTTTCCTCCTGATACCGTAATAGATATACCTAGTTCATTAATAATGGGAAGTGATGAGAATTGGTTTGGGCAATTATTCTTCATATCTGATAAAGATGCGAATGAAGTGTTTGCATATTTTAAGGAACATATGCCAGATACTGGTTGGTTCCTTATTATGGAGCAACAAACAAAACAAAGTTTTTTAGTTTATGAAAAAGATAATAGAGTAGCTATACTTAATATATCAAGAAACAAGAGAGGATCTAAGGCAACAATGGCTGTTGGGCCAAGAGCGGGCATTAATTAATACTTATTCTATAACCGCTACTACTTGACCTTCATCAACTTCATCACCTTCATTTACTTCTATTGAAATAATTTTACCTTGAATAGTTGAAGTTATAGGTATTTCCATTTTCATAGATTCTAATATTAAAATGTCGTCATCAATATTAATATTATCACCTATTTTTTTTTCAATTTTCCAGACTATTGCCTTTATTTGTGATTTAATTTCCATATAGATATTATACAGGAATAGGTGAGGGAACAGAAGATATAAGTTCTTTTGTATATATATTTTGTGGTGAATTAAAAATACTATTTACTAGACCATATTCGATCATTTTACCTTCTTTAAGTACCATAACTTCATCGCTGATATTCTTTACTACAGACAAATCATGGCTAACAAAAATCATTGTTAGATTTAAATTATCTTTTAAATCGTTTAATAAGTTTAAAATTTGTGATTGAACAGAAAGGTCGAGCGAAGATACTGGTTCATCACAAATTAACATTTTTGGATTGTTGATTATTGCCCTGGCTATACCAACTCTTTGGCATTGACCACCAGATAATTCATGTGGAAACCTATTAAATAAAATTTCTGATAAATTAACTTTTTGCATTGTTTCAATAACTTTAAAAATTTTATCTTTCCTAGCTAAATTATTTTGAAAAATATTCAAAGGTTCGGATATGATATTACCAATAGTCATTCTTGGGTTTAAACTTTCATAAGGATTCTGAAAAATAATTTGAACTTTTCTCCTAAACTCCTTTAATTCTTTATTAGTATAATTATCAATATCCTTATTGAACCAACTTATTGTGCCTGATTTTTTTTTATTTAAAGAAAGTATAGTACGACAAAGTGTTGATTTTCCACAGCCGGATTCACCTACAATTCCAAGAGTAATACCACTACGAACTTCAAAACTAAGATTATTTATTGCTTTTAAATAAGTATTTTCTTTAAAAAAATTCTTTTCTATAAGAAAATCACATTCTAAATTTTTTACATTTAATATTATTTCATTCATATCATTTAAGCCATTCAGGAACGCAAGAAAGAAGGTGTTTTGTATAATCATGTTCGGGCGTCACTAAAACTTTATTAGTTTTACCTTTTTCAACTATTGAACCTTCATTCATAATAATAATATTATCTGATACTTCAGCTAGAACCCCTATATCGTGAGTAATTAAAGCAATTGTTATTTTTTCTTTTTGTAAATCGCTAAATATTTTAAGAATATCTTTTTGTGTAGTTACATCTAAGGCTGTTGTAGGTTCATCAGCTATAATTAACCGAGGATTGCACATTAGCGATATTCCAATCATTATTCTCTGCCTCATGCCGCCTGAAAGTTCATGTGGATATTTTTTTATTAAATTATTTATTCTTGGTAATCTAACTTTATCTAGTACTTCTTTAGCTTTTTTAGTAGATTCAGATTTACTTTTTTTATCGTGATAAATTGAAACCTCTGTTAATTGATCTCCAATCTTCATGTGCGGCGTTAGGGATGTCATAGGATCTTGAAAAATAAATCCAATATCCTTACCTCTTATTTTAGTTAACTCTCTTTCATTAAGATCTAATAAGTTTAAATTATTAAAAATAACTTCTCCAGTAGCCTTACCGTTGTCAGATAAGATACCGGTGATTGAAAAGAAAGTCTGTGTTTTACCTGAACCTGATTCACCAGCAACTCCAATACATTCACCTTTCTTTATATTAAAAGAGATATTATTTACTGCCGTAACTTCTCCTTGTGTAGTATCAAACTTTACATTTAAATTTTTTACTTCAAGAATATTGTTCATTTTAATAATCCTTGGGATCTAATGCATCCCTCAATCCATCGCCAATAAAATTTAATGAAGCTAAGGTAAGCACCATAAATAATCCGGGAAAAATAAGTAACCACCAAGCCGTTTCCATATCCCTTGAGCCTTCTGATATTAACACACCCCAAGAAGTTAATGGTTCTTGAACTCCTAAACCTAGAAATGAGAGAAAGCTTTCAAGGATAATTACAGAAGGAACCATTAAGGTTATATAGACAATTATTGTTCCGGCTAAATTTGGTATAATGTGTTTTAAAATAATGAAAACAGAAGATTGGCCCAATGACCTACTGGCCTCAATAAATTCCTTTTCTTTTATTGAAATAGTTTGGCCCCTCACAATTCTTGCCATTGTTAGCCATTCAACAGCTCCAATGGCTAAAAATAGCAGGTAAATATTTCTACCAAAGATTACCATTAGAATGATAACAAAAATTAAATATGGCATTGCATATAATATTTCCACTATCCTCATCATTGTTATGTCTAGTTTTCCTCCAAAAAAACCAGATATTGTTCCGTAGGTTACACCTATCAAAACACTTACTAATGTTGCAATAACACCTATAGTTAAACTTAATCTACCTCCATATAAAATTCTAACTAGTAAATCTCTTCCATTACCGTCTGTTCCAAAATAATGTCCACTTTCAAAGTCTGGAGGTAAATAAATGGAATTCCAGTCAGTTTCATAAAAATCAAATTTTAAGAAATAAGGTCCAAAAATTGAGAGCAGGGTAATAATTGATAGAATTACTAAACCTGATAGAGAGGCTTTATTTCTAATTAACCTTTTAAAGGCATCCGATAGTAAAGAAGTGCCTTTAACGGATAAAGCTTTCTTTATTAGTTTTTCATTTTTATCATTATTCATCATTTATTTTTACTCTTGGATCCAAAAGAACTCTTAAAATATCGGAAATTAAAATTAAAAACATAAGTAAAGATGCATAAAGAATCATAACGCCACTTACTAATGTGTAATCTCTTTGCAATGCACCTACTACAAAATATCTTCCTATTCCTGGTAAACCAAATATTTGTTCAATTATTATAGATCCAGTCATTAAACCTGCTGTAGCAGGGGCCAGATAATCAATAATAGGCAGTATTGATGCTCTAATTACATGTTTTCTTATTATTCTATTCTTTGGTAGTCCTTTAGATCTAGCTGTTTTAATAAAATCTGAATTTAAAGTTTCTATTGTGCTCGCTCTCATCATCCTTGAAATTATGGCTATTTGAGGGAGAGATAGTGAGATAACAGGTAAAATTAAATTATATATACTACCATTACCCCAGCCTGATATTGGCAATAAACCTAAATAAAGACCAAATATTAACGATAGAATAGGGGCCAAAACAAAACTTGGAACACATATTCCCACTAAGGAAACGCCCATAACAGCATAATCAATAGCAGTGTTTTTCTTTATGGCCGCTATAATTCCTAATAAACAGCCCAGAAATAATGATAATAGTATTGCTGATAAACCTAATGTTATACTTACTGGGAAACCGCTAGCTATAAGCTCATTAACAGTAAAATCTTTATATTTATAAGAAGGGCCTAAATCACCTTTAAGTGTTTTTGATAAATATATTCCAAATTGATGGATTATTGGTTTATCAAGATCATATGTTTCATTAATCTTTTGTTCAATTTCAGGCGGTAAAGCTCTTTCATTAGTAAAAGGACCTCCAGGAGCTAAGCGCATTAAAAAGAAAACGAATGCTATTATAATAATTAGGGTAGGTATAGCTATTGTTAATCTTTTAAATAAAAGCTGTATCATTTGCGCATAATATATATTATGTATAAATTATTAATCTATAGTAATATCAAAACTTAAACCATCATAAGATGGTAAAACATTATTAGGTAAATTATTAGTCAAATAGTCATAATCAAGGTCTATATGCATATTAGTTAAGTAAGCGTTTTTACATTTATACTCATTTATCCATTTAAGAGTTAAATCTAAGTGGGCATGAGTTGGATGCGGGGTCAATCTTAATGCGTCAACTATCCAATAATCAAGATTACCTAATAAAGACAAAGATTTAACTGGAAAATCAACTACATCACTTGAATATGCTATATTAAAGTACTTATATCCTAATGAAAATATAGAACCATGGTTTTGTAGAAACGGAGTAAAGCAAATTTCTCCACCAGGCCCATTTATAGTTAATTCTTCATAAGGATTGATAATATTTTCTGATAAAATTGATGGATATCCTGCTTTTTCACCACTTTTAAAACAATAACTAAATCTTGGTATCAGGCGATTAGCTGTATCTTGATCTAAATAAACATTAACTCTAGCCATTTTTCTAAGCGCAAATACCCTAAGATCATCAATTCCACCTGATTGATCTGCATGATCGTGCGTGTAAAGAACCGCATCTAAATGATCTACATTAGCGTTTAGAAGCTGTTGTCGCATATCAGGAGAAGTGTCTATAAGAACAATTGTTCTCTTATTTTCTGTAATTCTTTCAATCAGTAGAGAGCAACGAGTCCTTTTATTTTTTTTATTTTTAGGGTCACAGGCTCCCCAATCGCCATCAATTCTAGGAACTCCGCCAGAAGAACCACAACCAAGAATGGTGGTTTTAAGTAGACTATGCATTTTCTAATTTTGCCTTTTTAAATAAATTTAAAAAATTATTGGTAGTTTTTTTGAAGAATTCATCTGTATTCATATCGTAAAAATTAGCTAAATACTTAGCAGTATGAACAACATTTGCGGGTTCATTCCTTTTTCCCCTTAATGGTTCAGGCGAAAGATATGGTGAATCCGTTTCCACTAAAATTTTATCTATAGGAATATTTTTTATAGTTTCCCTCAAAGAATTAGCATTTTTAAAAGTAACTATTCCTGACAATGAGATGAATAAACCTAGCTCTATAGCGCTCTTAGCTAATTCTGGCCCAGCAGTAAAACAGTGAATTACTCCTGGAAAAGCCCCTTTTTCTTGCTCTTCTTTAAGAATAGAGATTGTATCTAAGTCTGCATCTCTTGTGTGAATTATTATAGGAAGCTGTGTTTCCCTAGAAACATTAATATGTTTTTTAAATAACGCTTTTTGAATATCTTTATCTGAGTTTTCATAGTAATAGTCCAACCCTGTCTCCCCTACCCCTATAACATTAATATTTTCTGTGAATTTTAATAATGTTTTTTCTGAAAAATTTTTATGATCCTTTACTGAATGAGGATGTATCCCAATTGAGCAAAATAAGTTTTGATATTTATTAGTGAGTGAAATTATAGGATTAAATTCTTTTTCTTGTGTAGAAATTACAACCATTCCTTTAACGCCGGACTTATAAGCATTATTGATTACATCATGAAGATCTTCTTTAAAGTCCTCAAAAATTAAGTGACAATGTGTATCTACTAAATAAGTCATCTTTCTATTATAGACAGTTATGCCTTTCGATTCTAAAATTAACAATATAATAAAGGATTTTGATAAAATGATTAATATAAAAGTTATTTCAGATACAATATGCCCTTGGTGTTATATAGGAAAAAAAGAATTAGATAATGCTATTAGTTTATTATCCGAGATTAATTTTTCAATTACGTATAAACCCTTTCAGTTAGACCCTACAATGCCTCCTCAGGGAGTTAACAGAAAAAAGTATATAAAAAGGAAGTTTGGCGAAGATACCGCTAAGGAAGTTGGTTTAAAAATTACAGAAGCTGGTAATAAGGTCGGTATTAACTTTAATTATGAAAAAATTGAAATTACCCCAAATACACTTGATAGCCATAGATTAATTAGATGGGCAGAAAGAGAAAATAAACAAACAGAAGCTTTGGATCTATTATTCTATTCATATTTTACTGAAGGTTTAAATATTGGTGATAAGAGTATTTTGTTAAATTTAGCAGAAAAATTAAATTTAAATACTCAAGAAATTAAAAATAATTTAGATAGTGAGATTGATAGAAAAGAAATTGAATTAGAGGAATGGTCTTATCGTGATCTTGGCATTGCAGGTGTCCCTACATATATTATAAATGAGGACCTAATTGTTACCGGATCACAATCATCCGATACATTCGTAAAGTTATTTAATAGAATTACATAGGAGTAAATTTTGGAAGAAGTTTTAGAAAAAGAAATAATTAATGATGAAATTTGTTTAATTAAACTTAATAGACCTCAAGCTCTTAACAGCCTTAATAAAACTATTGTAGATGCATTAAGCAATACAATTAGTGAATGTGAAGGCAATAAGAAAGTAAGATCTATTATATTAACTGGAAATGGTAGGGGTTTTTGCGCTGGCGCAGATCTTGTGGATGGAGGTTGGCCGTATGAAAATGGTTGGTCGGCAGGTAAAGCAACTGCAAATGCAATGGATATAGGATTTAATCCTCTGGTAAAAAAAATAGTTAATTCTACTAAACCAATAATTAATGCCGTAAATGGCATTGCGGCTGGAGGTGGTGTTGGTTTAGCTCTGTGCGGAGATATTGTTATTGCATCAGATAAAGCTAAATTTAAACTAGTATTTGGACCTCAATTAGGAATTATTCCTGATGTTGGAGCATCGTGGTTGGTACCTAACTTAATTGGTAGAGCAAAAGCTAATGGTTTAGCTCTTTTAGGCGATGATTTAGACGCTAAAACAGCATTTGAATGGGGTCTAATTTGGAAGGTTGTTGAAGATAAAGAACTTTTAAATGAGGCAATACAAATTGCTAAAAGAGTTGCTGATAGTGCTATAAGTGGCCTAAAAGCAGTTGTTAAAGCTCATGATAATGCATTAATTTCATCTCTAGAAGAGCAATTAGAATATGAAAGAAATACTCAAGAAGTTTTTTGCAATAAGAATGAATTTAAAGAAGGCGTAAGAGCATTTAGGGAGAAAAGAAAACCTAACTTTAGAGACATAAAAAACTAAATTGCTTTTTTAATAGTCTCCAAATCATCAATCTTTGTATCAATAAAATCTAGTAATTCTTCATCTTTAGTATTTGTAAATACTATTTTTTCGTCTGGCTTAAATTCAACATCATGATTTGTTGATATATATGAAAGTAAACCTTCTGGATTACTAAATATATTGTCGTGAAGTTGAATAATAAAACCATGTTTATAATTTTTAATTGATTCAATATTTAGATCTTTGCATTTAATTTTAATTGATATAATTCTTAACAGTATTTTTATTTGCTTTGGGTAATGACCAAATCTATCAATAATCTCAACCTCGAGTAATTCTAACTCGGAAATATCAGCAATAATTGATAATCTTCTATAAATTTCCATTCTTAGATTTATATCTTCTATATAATCTTCAGGAATTAAAATTGGTAGATCGATAGATATTTTAGGAGACCACTTGTTATCAATAACTTTTAATTCTTTATTTTTAATATTAGCTATAGTTTGCTCTAACATTTCTTGGTAAAGCTCAATTCCTATCTGTTTAATATGCCCTGATTGTTGTTCTCCTAATATATTTCCTGAACCTCTAATATCAAGGTCATGACTAGCAAGGTTAAAGCCAGCCCCTAAAGAGTCTAATGACTGTATTGCCTCTAATCTTTTTATTGCATCTTTACCTAAATGATATTTGTTTTCATAAGTAATTAATGCATAAGCCTTCTTGTCAGATCTGCCTACCCTGCCTCTAATTTGGTAAAGTTGTGATAAACCAAATAAGTTTGCCTTATGAATAATTATTGTATTTGCATTAGGAAGATCTAAACCAGATTCAATTATGCTTGTTGATATTAAAATATCATATTCTCCATTATAAAAGTCATGCATTCTATCCTCTAATATTGATGATGGCATTTGACCATGGGCGATTACATAACTTAAATCAGGTAATTTATCTTTAATAAAATCTTCAATTTTTTTAATATCAGAAATTCTGGGAACAACATAAAAGCTCTGCCCTCCTCTGCTTCTTTCTCTGATTAGGGCCTCTTTGATAGAAATTTTATCTTCTTTAAATATATATGTCTCTATAGATCTGCGATCGATTGGCGGCGTTGCTATAATTGATAAATCTTTAACTCCCGTCATAGCTAACTGCATTGTTCGAGGTATAGGTGTTGCTGTTAGAGTAAGAACATGAATGTCGGACTTTAATTTTTTTAACTTTTCTTTGTGTTTAACACCAAAATGCTGCTCTTCATCTATTATTAACAGCCCTAAATTTCGAAATTCTACTTTATCTGATAATAATGCATGAGTTCCAATTATAATATCAGCAGAACCATTATTAATATTTTCTATATTACTTTTTTTATTTTTTGAAAGCCTAGATAGTTCAACAATATTAACAGGCAAACCTGAAAATCTTTTTTTAAAAGTTTCATAGTGTTGGCGCGCCAGTAATGTTGTTGGGGCCAATATAGCAACTTGTTTACCTTCTAGGGATACTAAAAAAGATGCCCTCAATGCAACTTCGGTTTTACCGAAACCTACATCACCACATATTAAACGATCCATCGGAATTCCCATTTGTAAATCGTTTAAAACATTATTAATTGAATTTAATTGATCTTCTGTCTCTTCATGAGAAAATTTTGCACAGAAATTATCATAATAATCGTCTTGTATATTGTATTTTTTTGCGTTTGATATTTTTCTTTTTGCGGCAATTTCAATTAAATCCTGAGCTAATATTAATATATCTTCTTTAATTTTTTTAGTTTTAATTTTCCAAGATTTTCCACCTAACCTATCTAATTCAATATTTTCATCTTGTGAACTGTACTTGGATATCATTTCTAGATTTTCAACAGGCAAATATAATCTATCATTATTTTTATATTTTAATAAAAGACACTCATGCTCGGAGTTCTCTATTTTTATTGTTGATAATTTATCAAATTTACCTAAACCATGATCGATATGGATAATTAAATCCCCAGGATTTATATTGTTGATATCCTTTATAAAATTTTTATTTGTTAAGTTTCTTGATCGATAAAAGCGTTCTCCAAATATATCTTGCTCTGATATAAAGACATAATTATCAATTTCAAAACCTTTAGTTAAATTCAATACATTTAAGTTTAGTCCACCATTTGAACTATCCTTATATTCATTCCAATTATCAAATGATGAAGATTCTATGCTTTGATTGTGTAGAATTTTTTTTAATCTTAATTTTGAACCCTCGCTAGAACAAGCAATAGTAATAAGTTTAGAATTATCAATATGAGTGTTTATTTTGTTTCTAAGTTTTTCATATTCAATCTTATTTAAGTTATTTGAAGAAAAGAATTTAGTTAAAGAATTTCCTTTAAAATTTATTGATTCAGGTTCATTTAGTTGAGATATTTTAACTAAATCATATTTACTTATAATATTATTGTATTCATCCAAATTTAAAAATAGCTCTTCTGGATTTAACGAAAAATACTTATCCTTCTGATTATCGTTAGTATCGAAATCCAATCGTGATTGATATTGCGAGTAAACATTTTCATAAAAATTAAATATATTATTAAATGAATTATTTTCTATTAAAATAATTGGGTTATCCAGATAACTAAATAAATCAGATTTTTTTTCACAAAACAGTGTTAACCAACTTTCAATTCCTGGAATTGAGATATTATTAGAAACACTTTCATATAATTTTGACTCTTTATTTTTTGATCCAAATTTTTGATTAAATTTTTTTCTAAAAATTTTAATATTGTTTTCATTTAAAACAATTTCTTGGCAAGGGTATATATAGACAATGCTAGTTTCCTTAATAGATGTTTGAGTTGATATATCAAATTCTTTAATTGTTTCAATTGTATTTCCTATGAAATCCAATCTTATTGGATTTTTATTACCGTATGAAAAGAAGTCTATTATTCCGCCTCTAACAGCAAAATCTCCAACCTCTCTAACATTTGTTGATTTAATATATCCACTATTAATAAAGAATTTAATTAATTCCTCAGATTTAAAGTCTTCTCCTTTCTTTAGCGTTAGCTTTTTAAAAGAATTCTCATTCTTATCGATAACATATTGAAGCGAAGCATTTGCAGTTGTTATTAAAACACTACTGAGACTAGAATTGCTTAGATTAATTAAGGTTCTAATTCTTTCTGATAAAATTCCTTTATTTGGAGAAATACGATCATAAATATTTGTGTCATATTCAGGAAAAAAGTGGCAATTCTTTATACCTAGATAATCCACGAAATCTTTAATCTGATTATATTTTTTTTTATTTTCAGCTATATAAATTATATTTCTACTATAATTATCTTTTAAGGCCGAAAGAATTAAAGGCTCTGATCCATAAGGCACATTACTAAATATTTCATTAGTTTTTTTATTTTCCTTGTAATCAAAGATTTTTTTTAAATAATTATCGATAATCATATATTTTACATTCTAGAAATATCAGTTATTAAGTCCTTAAATTTCTTTGGTATTTCATAATTAGACTTATTGGTTATCCATTTATATATA
>Ga0206683_10002718_pt1 | contig 11862 bp, 11 predicted proteins | sample M280m12015metaG_FD_155483 | JGI IMG/M metagenome (GOLD analysis project Ga0206683, IMG submission 155483) | Ammonia-oxidizing marine archaeal communities from Monterey Bay, California, United States - M2 80m 12015 | ecosystem: Environmental > Aquatic > Marine > Intertidal zone | place: USA...
ATCACAAAATGATATATATCTAAGCCAATTAAATGTTTAGTGATTATAAGTGGCACCCGAAGAAAGTGAAGGTGACGTTTCGACACCTGAGAAAGGCGAAGATTGGAATAAGTGGCTCATAGAAGAAACTGAACGATTTGAAGCTGAGAAAAGGCAACTTGAGACTGATGTCTCTCGAATGAAACGAGAGAATGCACATTTGAAAGGTGAACTAGCTAGACTAAGAGCTCCACCACAGGTCATTGGAACTGTTACTGACGTGCTAGAAGATGGCCGTGTTAGTATCAAATCAAGTAGTGGACCAGACTTTGTTGTTCATATATCTGAAGGAATAGATAAAGAAAACTTAGACGTTGGAGAAAGAGTCGCACTACATAGACAGACATTAGCAGTTCTAGAAACACTACCCTCAACTAAAGATCCATTGGTAATGGGTGCTGAAGTTGAAAGTAAACCAACTGAAACATACAAGGATATTGGTGGATTAACTAATGAATTAGATGAATTAAGAAGTACTATTGAACTACCAATGCTGTATCCTGAAAGATTTACAAATGTTGGTATTGAACCTCCAAAAGGTGTTTTACTTGTTGGTCAACCTGGAACTGGAAAAACTCTAATGGCTAAAGCCGTTGCTAACGCTACAAATGCAACATTTATAAGATTAATAGGAAGTGAATTAGTTCAAAAATACATAGGTGAAGGTGCTAGATTAGTTAGAGAACTATTTCAATTAGCTCAAGAAAAAGCACCTAGTATTATTTTTATTGATGAATTAGATGCAGTTGGTGCTAAGAGAATGGATGTAGGTACTACTGGTGACAGAGAGGTTCAACGAACATTAATGCAATTATTAGGAGAATTAGACGGATTTACTCCACGAGGAAATGTATCAATCATGGCAGCTTCGAACAGACCCGATATCCTAGATGAGGCATTGCTAAGGCCTGGACGATTTGATAGAATAATAAAAATCCCTCTGCCAGAAGAAGAAGCCCGATTAAAGATTATCAAAATACATGCCAGTAATATGTCTATTCAGAGAGGTGTCAATTATAAGAAACTATCAGAAGATACAGAAGGATTTTCTGGAGCTGATCTGCGTGCACTGTGTGTAGAAGCTGGAATGAATGCTATTCATGACAAAAGACCTAAAGTCAATTCAAAAGACTTCTCCAATGCACTAGAAAAAGTACTAAACCGCCTAAATGATGCTGAAATCTCAGAACCTGAAGGCGGACTTTACTATTGATACAAAATATATCAAAAGAAAATGCAGCCCAAGAAGCCATTGAATTTGTTAAGAATGGAATGATAGTTGGCCTGGGAACTGGATCAACCGCTAAGATTGCAGTTGATCTTTTAGGAAAAAAATTATCGAAAGATTTCCAAATAAAAGGAATGCCTACTTCGATTGCTACAGAAGAACAAGCAAAAAAATTAGGAATAGAATTAGTGGAAATAGATGAATATGAAACCATTGATATTGCAATTGATGGGGCTGATGAAGTTTCACCAAATAAATCCATGATTAAGGGGCTAGGTGGAGCTCTTTTGCGAGAAAAAAAAGTAGAGATTAAAGCAAAGGAATTAATTATTATTGTGGATGAAACTAAAATGGTTGAAATTTTGGGAAAATGTCCACTCCCGGTAGAAGTAGATATTGCTAATTATGAAAAAACTGGAACTATTATTGAAAAATTAGGATGTGAAGTTGAATTAAGGTTTGAAGAAAATAATAAACCATTTATCACAGATAATGGAAATTATATTTATCATCTTATATTTTCTGAAGGAATTAAGAATCCTGTAAATTTAAATAAGAACCTACTTGGTATTAAAGGCGTAAAAGATACGGGATTATTTCTAAATATGGCTACAAAAGTAATAATTGGTAGCGAAAAGGGTACTCGAATATTAGAATAAATCACTTACCGCGCTGTTCTTTGGCCTTTGGTCTTAGACCTTTATAATTACACTTACGGCACTTTACTGCCTTCCATGCATTGACTGCATTACATTGCATACAAATTTTCTTGTTGAACATTCGTGCTTCAGCTTCAGGAAAACGTGCCATGCTTGCGAGGTAAAAGACGTGGTTATAATGATTGTGGCAAAAAAATAGAAAGATACAAATAAGGAACTTTATATGACTTAATATGAATCTGAGGCCCAGTAGGGCAAATCATGTCAGAGGTTTCTAACTCTTGAATAGTATCAATGACATTTTTGGAGAATACGCAAATATAGTGTCTTTTCACTCTAGAGGAGGAAAATAAGCTAGTGAATCTATTAACTATATTTACAACAATCAGTAATGATTTAAATAATGAAGAGTTAGAATGGGGACGGATTATTCTTTTCCTATTTCTAGCATTAGGTATTTCTTTTATTTGTTCGCTACTTGAAGCCATTATTCTCTCTGTAACTTGGTCATATATTGAAATATTAAAGAAAAATGAAAATAGTAGTGGAGATTTACTTAAGAAACTTAAAGGCGATATTGATCAATCGCTTGCGGCCATTTTAACCTTGAATACAGTTTCACATACAATCGGTGCTGCAGGTATCGGTTCAGAATTTCACAAACTGGGAAATGAATGGTTTACTGTTGCATCAATCCTACTTACTATTCTAATTTTAGTATTTTCAGAAATAATACCAAAGACACTAGGTGCGATTTATTGGAAGAGAATGGCCCCAAGCGCAGCATATTTACTTGAATTACTAATTTGGATTACATGGCCAATAGTAGTAGTACTAAACTATTTTTCAAGGATTATCTCAGATGGAAATGAAGATCAAAAAGAAATGACACGTGAAGAAATGATTGCTGTAGCTGAGATTGGAGAAACACAAGGTGCTCTTGAAAAGCAAGAAACACAAGTCATCAAAAATTTACTTACATTAGATAAAATTCTAGCTGAAGATGTAATGACACCTAGTACAGTTATGATGACTTTTCATAAGTCTGAAACTATAGAAGAAGTAATTCAAAAAAACTCACCAATCCCATTTTCTAGAATTCCTATTGTCGATAATGATTTAGACGATATTATCGGCGTTGTTTTTAGAAGTAAAATTCTAGAAATGAATAGTGATGGAGAGTCTAATGTTAAAATGGAGGAACTAGCTGCGGAACTATCAACCGTTAGCCCTGAAGATTCAGTAGCTACTTTACTTGAAGAATTTTTAAAGAAAAAAGAACATGTTTTCTTAGTCGTTGATGAGTACGGCACTACTCAAGGAATCATAACTTTAGAAGATGCTGTAGAAACATTGCTAGGAGCTGAAATTGTAGATGAATCTGATTCAGTTGAAGATATGAGGCAATTGGCAAGAGAACTTTGGGAAAAACGACGTAAACGTAAAAGATTAGTCTAAGATTTGACTAGAGTACCATTCCTTAATACGATTAGAAGTCCATATCATACTTGGAAGAACAAATATAGCAATTATGATAGAATAAAGTATAGTTGCTGCAGTTATTATTCCAAAATTACTAACTAACGGCATTGGCGATAATAATAGAACTCCAAAACCACAAATTGTGGTAAGTCCTGATATCAAAATAGCTGAACCTGTAAACTTAATAGTAGCTTCAATCGCTTGACTCTCGCTTTTATGCTCCATTTCCTCTCTATATCTTTCAATAATATGTATTGCATAATCAATACCTAATCCTACAGTTAAGGCAGTTACCATTACAGTCAAAACATTAAGAGTTATGTCAAACGCCCACATTGTAGCCATGATCCAAGTTGTAGCTAAGATAGTCGGTAAAATAGCTATTAATCCAAACTCAAGACTTCGATAAACTATAGTCAAAACAATAGCTGCGAGAATAATTGAAACTAAAGTTGAACTTAACTGTGTGGTTTGAATTTCATTAACTGTAACACTCGTAAGAACATGCCCGCCAGTTATACTTACTGTATATTTTTCTGAAGATAACAAAGTGGGAATATCGTCTTTTAATTCAGCCCTCATATACTCAAGGCCATCATTGTTTAACTCATAATTACTATTGGGTCCAATATACACCCTTACTACTGAAGAAATATACTCACCATCTACATTTCTATGTAGTACATGTTTTATGCCTTCAGAATAAGTCTCTTGAGTAAATGTATCTGAAATATCTAAATCACGTTGATAGAGATAATCAAAAAGATTATTGATGTCTTTATCAGTAGTTTGACTAAAAGGTTTTGATTGATATGTTAAATTAAAAGCATTCTGTAAAGATTGAACATATATATATTTATCCGAATCATGCACCTCAATATTTTCAATCATAGAACTCTGAGAAGTATCTTTATAATATGAGAATTTAATCCGTGAACTGAAAGCATCGGAAGGCACAGTAACTGATGCTTCGGAACGTGAGGATAAATCAGAATCAAGCAACGGATTTTCAACTATTTCCCACTCAATTAACCTGTTACTTTTATCATACCAGGAAATATTAACTTTTAAAGATGATGAAGAGATAGATGGTTGAGTATCCCAACTTATATCTAAATTATCATTAGGTACTGTAACATACTTATTAGTTACAATCCATTCATGTGTAGAATTATTCCCCTGACCAATATTATAATCTTCAGAGTCTATAGCTGATTGTATAATCTCATGAACTGACTCTACACGTGCACTTGATCCTACAGTGATAACATATCTATCTCCATTGAGACCATCATTATCAGTACCTTGCTCACCATATTGTAATTGATAAGAACTATTCAAAAAATCAGTTGTTGCGATTGGACCTTCAATCAGTATTTGAGATTGAGAATAACTCGCACCTCTAAAATCTGAATCTATGTGATGTGCAGTCACCATTATTTCTAAATCATCTGAAACAAAATCATCCAAACCGAACGAGGTATCTACTTGGGAACCATAAAAAGCTGCGATTAATGTGATTATAATAACTGTTGAAACTATTGCTAGTGGATTTCTATCAACCATTTCGGAAGTTGTCGATATAAAAGACTCGACAATTTCTGAATCTTTAACAGTAGTTAGAGTATCTTCAGAATCAGAATCAAGAATATATCTAAGAGAGGTGTAAAAGAATAAAGTTAGCATAAAAGATATAAAAATTCCAATTGCACACAATATGCTAAAGTCTCTAACGGGACCTACACCTGCACTAATGCCTGAAAGAAAAGCAATAACGGTTGTCATCATTGCTAGTGAAAGGGCCTGACCAGTATGCATTTGTGCATCCAACAATGATTCTTCAACGGTATTTCCTGCTTTGAGACCTTCTTGGTATCTGCGACTAATATGTACTGCAAAATCAATTCCTAAGCCAACAACCAATGGAATCACAGCAACTGCTAATGCAGTTAATTTTATTCCAAGAATACCTGCAAAAGCAAATGTCCAAAAGACTGAAATAATTAAAGTAATTAATGGCAATACAACATAACTCCAATGTCTGAAAGATAACCAAAGTAAAATCGTAGTTACTACAAGCATGCCTATTGCCATGCGTAAGTTAGTTTCTTGTGTTGATTGATCAACATCATAAGCTAGCAGATCAACTGAAAACGTTTCTGCATGAACCTCACTACCTGATTCTTTGTTATGAATCTGTGCTAATAATCTTATTTTCTGGCCTACTTCTTTCTTTTGCTCGGTAGTCAAATCAGGTTCTAGATTAATCATTATTATTGTCGAATTTGAAAGCGGAGCTGAACGCAAAGAATCTCCAGATTGCAGAAATGGATTTAGATTTAAGTCCTTATTAACTAATACATCAGTAACAAAATCAACTTCATTCCAAGAATAATTTCCTCCTCCAGCCGAAGAAATTGAATCATAAACTAATTGCCATGGATTATCAGATTCTTTTACTTTAGCTAGAGACATATCTGAATCTTTTAAAGCAGAATCAAAGAAATCTGCAACAGAAAGTACATCCTTAACACCCTCGGTTTTTGAACACTGGTTATGTAAATCTAAAATATCTTCTAAATTATCTATTGTCAAAATATTCTGATTAGTCACAGAAGTCAAATACAAATTAACAACACTTGAATCGCTACCAAAATCCTCACTAATCTTATCATATGTTTCAACTTCAGAAGATTGAGGAAGAAAGGCATCGACATCTGTTGCAAATTCCACTTGCAGTAAAAATGGAGATAATACTAGTGTCAAAAGCGCTACAATGACCACAATTTGCCTTGGACTCTCGATGGGGAGTCGCGCGTAACGCTCTATCATATCCACCGTGCATTAGACACTTGCTTAAAAATTGTGTGTTAGTGTCCTAAACGTCTTTGACGCTGCTGAAAAGAACGAATTGCCCGCAAAAAATCTATCTTACGCATATTAGGCCAAAAGACATCTGCAAAGTACAATTCGGAATAAGCCAATTGCCATAATAAGAAATTACTTATTCTTTCTTCACCCGATGTCCGTAGGATTAAATCTGGATCTGGTAAGCCACTTGTATACAAATTTGATGATATTAAATCAGCATCAATATCATCTATATCAATTTGACCACTCTTAAGCTTCTTTCCAATATTCTTCATAGAACGAACTAATTCTTGTCTACCACCATAAGCAACAGCCAAATTATAATTGAAATTATTATAATCCTTAGTTTTAGATTCTGCATATTCTATTGCTTCTACAACATTTTCTGGTAAAAGCTCACGATGACCTATTGCTCTCACCCTAACTTTATTCTCATGCACTCTAGGATCATCCCCTGCATTTCTAAAAGATTCCTCAAATAGTTCCATTAAAGGCTCTAATTCTTCTTTACTTCTATTAAAATTTTCTAATGAAAATGCATAAACTGTAAGATAATGAATACCGAAGTCTCGGGACCAATCTGATAAATTTTCTAAAGTCGTTTTACCTTTAAGATGTCCTTCAAAAGGAAGCATGCCTAAACTTTCAGCATATCTCCGATTACCGTCCATTATAACTGCTAAATGTTTTGGAACTGGCCCCTTACGAATTTGACGTTCTATCGTTTTTTCATAGACCTTATAAATTGGAGACAGAAGTCTCCTTAGTACTTTTACCACAAGATACTATGTGGATACAACATTATAAAACAGTTTTACTGGAGGTTTATGAAACATCAATATTTGCTCGAACTTGGTGGAGAAAATACTGAATTGGGTAAAATTGAAGCATTAGAACTACTGCTAACTGAGAACTATGAACCCGAACTAACATTAGATGAAAACTCAATTATCATCATAAGTGTTTCAAACATTATTGAATCTAAAGTTATAAGAAGATTGGGAATGACTAAACGAATTTCAAAAATCTTTCATGAAGATGAGAAAACTCAGGTGGAAGATGTTGTTAGAAGAATGCCAATGATAGATATTGAGCAAAAAACATTCGCAATACGCCAAATTTGTAATAAGAGAATATCTGAAAAAAAAATCGCCAAAGTATTGGGTGAAAAAATACCAGAACATAATAAAACAGACCTAAACCATCCTGAAATTAAAATATTATATTTTACTGGAAAGAAAACAATTATTTCTATTTGGGATTCAAAAAAAGAAACCTTCTATAAAAAATGTCTGAAATACCACATAAAAAATAGGCCTTTTTTTTCCCCGATAGGCATCCATCCCAGGATTGCTAGATCTATGATTAATCTTGCAAATTGCTCAGAAAATGACACTGTTATAGACCCTTTTTGTGGAACTGGGGGTATGCTCATTGAAGCAAGCGATATGAAAATTAATTCAATCGGAATTGATATACTGGGAAAAATGGTTGAGTATTCAAAAGGCAATCTAAACTATTTTAAACTAAAAAGCAAAGTAATTCAAGGCGATATAAATGATATAATTAATCATAAATTCAAAGCTATTGTTACTGATCCACCGTATGGAATATCAACAACCACAAAAGGGGAAGGTGTTGATAAATTGATGAAACGGAGTATGGAAGTATTTAGTAAGAATATGACTAAAGGTGAACGATTAGTTGTAGCCCTATCAAAACCTGAACTTATTAAAAATAAAAATTATAAGGAAATTTATCGGTTTCAATGGTATATTCACAAATCACTTACAAGAAATATTATAGTCCTAGAAAAAAATTAATATTTAACATCAATAATAACATCATAATCCATACTACCTGATTCATTTTCTATAGTAAACACATAATCCCCAGTAGAACTCAAATCATCACTAGTATAAGACCAAGCACCATCGCCTTCTCCCACACCTGTTTCTTCATCAAGAATAACTCCGTCAGCATCAGTTAACCTCAGTGTGACTGTATCATCTTCAAAAGGACTTATGCTTGCAGATTGTAGTGAATATTCTATACGAAGACTAATGACTCCATTATTTACAGGCATCTCAATTTCTTCGTTACCATCATTCCCATTAACATTTCCACTCTGTTCGTCATGGTAATCTTCAACAACAAAAACGGTTGTTTCAATTTCATCAGATAAACCTGTTGAATCTGTAACTAATAGGGTAACCAAAAATTCTCCCTTATCAGGATAATTACGCTCAATACTTATTCCCTCATACTGTTTACTATCATCTTCAAAAGACCATAAGTATGTTAAATCGTCATTATCAGAATCTGTTGAATCTGAACCTGAAAAAGAAATAGTTTCATTTATTTGGATTTTAGGATTAGATGGTGTTATTTTTGCAACGGGTTTGTTACCGCTTGACGACACTATTGTATCGTCTGAATTATCGTCTTCATCATCGGCATTATAGACATATTCATAATAACCATAACCACCTGAAGCGCTTACTGCTAGAAGTAAAATCAATATGAGTAATGATATCTTTTTCATACTGATTGCAACTTATTTGTGCTGTATTAAAAGTTACCCATGCACTTAATCAACGATTATTATCAAGAAAAGCATATAAATAGGGGGCCTGACTGACGCCAACTCCGGATTAGTTTCCGAAGAATTTAACATGTCAGAAGACCCCGATTTTAAGTACATAATTCGCATTGCCAACTCCGACGTTTCTGGTGAAGATAAATTAGCATATGCTCTAACATCAATAAGAGGTATTGGTGAAAGAACAAGTAATGCCATAATTACAAAATTAGGATTGGATTCAACTCAGTTAGCTGGTAAATTAACTGATAAAAACGTAGAAGAGATTGAAACGGCCATTGGGAATATTAGTGAATATGTGCCGAAATGGTTACTTAATAGACAAAATGACTACGATACTGGAGATGACGTTCATCCCGTAAGTATTGATTTAAAAATGGCACATGAAGATGATCTTAATCGTATGAAAAAGGTAAAATCCTATAAAGGTATTAGACATGCCTCGGGACATAAAGTAAGAGGACAAAGAACCTATTCTAATGGCCGTAAAGGGCTTGCATTAGGTGTAAGTAAAAGGAAGGGAGCTTAGATAATAGATGGGCGATCCAAAATTTCCTAGTAAGCACTACAATACACCATCACATCCGTGGCAAAAGGTTAGGATGGAACAAGAATCTAACTTGATTCATCAATACGGATTAAAAAATAAAAAAGAAATCTGGAGAGCAGATACTAAAGTTCGTGAAATGCGAAGACAAGCGAGAAAGTTAACGGCTAATTCTGGTGATAATCAAGCTCAAAAAGAAAAAGTTTTACTATTAGCAAAATTAAATAGATTGGGAATGCTTGAACAAGACTCTGCATTAGAAGATATTTTAAGAATGAGTCCAGAGAATATATTAGATAGAAGACTACAAACTCAAGTTTACTTACAAGGATTATCTTCTACTGTCAAACAAGCTAGGCAACTTATTGTTCATGGCCATATCTCTGTTGATGGTGCAGTTACAAGAGTTCCAGGTATGACTGTCACACGTTTACAAGAAAAGAATATTATCTATTCACCGTCTTCTGCATTGAACAGTGATTTACATCCAGTTAGACCCGGTGCAAAAGCGCCTGCCGAAGATGAAACTATTGAAGAAGAGTCACCTAAAGAAGAACCTGAAACTGAAAAAGCAGATACTCCAAAAGAACCTGAAAACAAAGAAACAAATAATAAGGAGGCTAAGAAATAATGGATAAATGGGCAATAGCACATATATTTGCATCACATAATAACATTATTATTACAGCTACAGATTCAACTGGTGCTGAAACTATTGCAAAATGTTCTGGTGGAATGGTAGTCCGTTCACAACGTGAAGAAGCTCGTCCTCATGCTGCAATGTTGGCTGCAGGACAAGTCGCTGAAGCCTTGAAAGAGAAAGGTATTGTTAATGTACATGTTAAACTAAGAGGTGCAGGCGGTAAAAGAAGTGGAACTCCAGGACCTGGAGCACAAGCTGCAATTAGAACACTAGCAAGAGCTGGAATAATGATTACTAGAATTGATGATGTAACACCGATACCGCATGATGGTGGAAAGCCTAAAGGTGGACGTAGAGGAAGGAGAGTATAATGAAAATCAAAGTCTTGAATATGGATGATTATTACGCCCAAATTGAATTTAAAGATGTTGATTATTCTTTTGTAAACTCAGTCAGAAGATCATTAGTTTCTATGGTTCCTTGTTTAGCACTACATGAAATTGATTTTCACATGGGTTCTTTAGGATCCTATGTGGATGAAGAGAGTGGTGATGAAAAAGAATATGAATCTATTAGTGCTATGTTTAATGAAATTATAGCTCACAGACTCGGAATGTTACCAATTCCTACTGATAAGAAAACTGTTGAAGCTTTTGGAGAATCCATAGATGATGATAGTAAGCAACCTGACATTATGTATTCATTACATAAGCAGGGACCTTGCACTGTCTATTCTGGTGATTTAGAACCAGTTAATGGTGATGATTCATTAATTATTCCTGAAGCAAATGTACCTATCGTTAAATTAGCAGAAGGACAAGCAATATTAGTTTACGCTAAAGCTAAGATGGGAGTTGCAAGTAAACACACAAAATGGCAATGTGCAGTTGCACCTCGATTCTACCAGGCACCAACTATTACAGTTTCATCTGGAAAAGGTTCTAAAGCTGTTTTGAACGCAGTTGGTAAAGATAAATTTACAAAGAAGGGATCGAATCATGTAATCACTAATCCAGTAGATGCTCACCAAGCTTTGAAAGATTTAGAAAAATTATGGAACGATGAAGAAGCTCAAAAATCTATGAAAGTTACAACTAAAACTGATCATTTTATTTTTGAATTTGAAACAAATGGGGCTATGAAAGCTGATTTAGCTTTACAACAAGCTCTTAAAGCATTTGACACGCATTGTAATGAGTTTGCAACTAGTTTTAATTCTGCTGCATAATTACAAAAAAACTTTAGTAAATATTTATTAGCAGTACATTGTTTAATGTAAAAAGTCCAAATGTACAATTTTGTAGCGGGGGTCGCATAGCCAGGCCAATTGCGCTAGGTTGAGGGCCTAGTCCTTAGTGGTGCGTGGGTTCAAATCCCACCCCCCGCACCATTTATTCTACAAACGTTCGTATATCTGTGCTAATATTGCTTACTGTATTTCCTTCTACAACTTTAGTTCAATACCTTTTGTTCTTACTAAATCAAAGCCACCACTAGGCAACAATTTTTCAATATCTGTGGAATCTGCACTAAATGCTTCTGAAAGCTTGCGGATAACTACCTTTCTATCGGTAAAACCTGGTCTAAATATGACGTATTTATCTGCCAATTTTTCGATTGAACTTATTGGCCCTCCCATAAATTTTGGATTACCCTCATATGAAATAAGACCAATTGCAACATTCAATTCAAGATTATGATTCCAATTCCTCTTACCACGAATAACAAAAGCTCCCTTTGCAAGAAATTCTCCTGTATTTGGTGTCTTAGATACTTTATCGTTGTCTACCC
>Ga0206683_10002726_pt1 | contig 11849 bp, 9 predicted proteins | sample M280m12015metaG_FD_155483 | JGI IMG/M metagenome (GOLD analysis project Ga0206683, IMG submission 155483) | Ammonia-oxidizing marine archaeal communities from Monterey Bay, California, United States - M2 80m 12015 | ecosystem: Environmental > Aquatic > Marine > Intertidal zone | place: USA...
TATTCTCATCCTGCAAATCTTCTTCTACGGCTGCTCTTGTAAATGCGGGTCTCTTACTTGATCGGATAAGCATATAAGAAATTACAAAGCCTAAAAGTAAAGACAAAATTCCAACCCAAAATAGATCTCTAAGATCAAAACCCTTAGATTTTTTTGAAATATTAGTTGTTGCAGAAAGATCAGTTTCTGACTTTATCTGAATGATTGAAGTATTTTTTGAAACTATTTCTGAAGCATTTAATTCAGAATTATCTATTGCCTTTATTGGATCAGGTTTTGATTTGAGAGTGGAGCTATCAATAGAATCTTGATTACTGTCGGGGTTTAGATAAGTTTCTGCAGGCGCGGTTAATTTTAGAATTGGCTTGATTATAGATCCTTTAATTTGTTTATTTCTTATATTCATAAAAGCAATTGATTCTTTTGCACTCACCTCCGAGGTGGAAGCGACTAATTCTTGAGAAGGCAATGCAAGATCAATATCCCCTCTTACTCTATTAATGTCCTCATCAATGAATGCACCCGGATTCTCAAGGTAAAATCCCCACATTATTTGATATATTGAAGCATCATAATTTTGACTGACAGACTTTGAAACGCTCCATATAGTCTCAACCTCGCTGCTTGGTATGCTCTTGGGATCTTCAGCATCATTACTGTTATCATTGTTAGGCTTGGCAAGAGAGAAGGCGTTAGAGTTATTAAGCTCAGGGTCTTGATAATCAATCTCTTCAGATAGTATTTCTTCTAAATCATATCGTTGCGGCTCACCATAAATTTTCTTTGCTGGAAGTTTAAAAGAAACTTGTGATTTTGCCTTGGGAGCAACGTTATTTTGCGGAAGAAATATAAATATATCTTTTTTTAATTCTTTCTTAATATTTAGCCGAAAAGAAATATAGTCTTCTAAATAATTGCCAGGTATGGCTAACGTTAAACGTTTATAATCCTGGAGATTTTCAAAAATTCTAAATTCAAATTTAAAATCTGAAAGCTCATCATTTGATTTGAAGTTCGTAAAAGAAATATCATCTTCATTTAGATTTATAGTTGAGCTGATCTTAATCTGAACCAAATACAATCCTTCTGAATTAATTTCTACAACAGGACTTCCAATGATGGTGCTTGCATAGAGGCTATGACTCAACAGAGCTAATAAAAGAAAATGCTTTTTCATTACAATGAATTAATACCAAGAAGTTCTTCACATATCTGAACTGCGTTTAAGGCAGCGCCTTTGCCATAAACATTATCAGCAACTATCCACATTGAAATCCACGTATCGCCATCAAGCTTTTGCGAGCGAATTCGCCCAACATAAACATCCTCTGTATCAGATGCATTTTCAACGGGTGTTGGATACACTTCATTTTTTGGATCATCAAGTACTTTTATACCGGGAGAATTTTCAAGGGTTTCAATAATTTCTTCTCGTGATATTGCTTTAGATACCTTAAAGAACACTGCCTCAGAATGCCCATTAAATACTGGGACTCTTACGCAGGTTGCCTGAACTTGAATGTTTGGATCAAGGATTTTATGAGTTTCCCAAGTTAACTTCATTTCCTCTTTAGTAAAATTATTTTCCAAAAAAATGTCACATTGTGGAATAGCATTAAAAGCAATTTGCTTCGGATAAACTGAAGATTCGCTAGCTGAATCAGTAAAATATGTTTGATTGTGCAATTCCTCTAAGGCGGCCTTTCCAGTTCCTGAAACTGCCTGATATGTTGCTATATTTAGAATCTTGATTTTGACTTGATCATGAATAGGCTTTAAAGCCATAAGCAGTTGAGCTGAAGAACAATTTGGGTTAGCTATAAGCGATGGCTTTGAGAGGCCACTTAGAATCTCTCCGTTAATTTCTGGAATAATTAAAGGGACATCATCTTCGTATCGAAAATTTGAGGATAAATCTATAACAAAACTACCTTGAGCAACAAAGTTTCTTGCATATTGTTCTGCAACACTTGATCCAGCAGAAAAAATTATAAATTGTCCTTTTTTTGGACTAAAATTTTCTAATGATTCTACTTCATAATGTTTATTATTAAATTGAATCGATGCTCCAACTGTTGAATTGCCCAGAGGTGTAAATTGATCTATAGGAAAGGCTCTTTTCTCTAATAATTGGATGATTTTTGTTCCAACAACGCCAGATGCTCCTATCAAAACAAGAGATACCCCCTTATTCATTTTCATCCTTTAAGATTCTTATTAGGGCTGGAGCAACTTCTTGGGTTTTCATGAATTCCTCAGAAGTCGAGATATCTTTTGTTCTGTGACCTTGACTGATAAAGGTTTTGATCGCTGATTCAATCCTCCTTGCAAGATCAACTCTTCCAAGCGAATACTCAAAAGCCATTGCAAGAGAGGCGATCATTGCAATTGGATTTGCAATACCCTCACCAGCAATATCAGGTGCACTTCCGTGACATGGCTCATACATGCCTTGAGAAGAACTATTTAAGGATGCAGAGGGAAGCATTCCAATAGAGCCACTTAATGTAGCGGCAATATCTGACAGCATATCTCCAAAAAGATTGCCTGAAACAATCACATCATATTGATTTGGATTTAACACGAGTTGCATCGCTGTATTATCAGCAAGTTGATGAGAAAGCTCTACTTCAGGATACTCTGAGCTCATCTCAGTGACTATACTTCTCCAAAATTTTGAGACCTCAAGAACATTGGCTTTTTCAACAGAGCATAACTTCTTGTCTCTATTCATTGCAGCTTCGAATGCGACCTTTGCAATTCTTCTAATTTCGTCTTCGTTATAGATCATTGTGTTAAAACCATATTTAGGAGTTTCATTCTCAACAATACCTCGAGGCTCACCAAAATATACTCCACCAGTTAGCTCTCGCACTATAAGGATATCTAGATTTTCTATAATATGGTTTTTTAGAGGAGATGCAGATGCAAGCTCGTTAAACAAGAAGGCGGGTCTTAGATTGGCAAACAGACCAAGAGATTTACGCAATCCAAGTAATGCTTGCTCTGGTCGAAGATCCCAACCAAGATCATCCCATTGCGGTCCGCCAACGGCTCCAAATAAAATTGCATCTGAGTTTTTTGCCATATCTAAAGTTTCTTCAGTTAGTGGTTGGCCAAACTCATCATAAGATGAGCCACCAACTTTTTTCTCAGATATATGAAAATCTAGGCCTTGCTCATCAATTAGATAGCGCAAAACTTCATTCATTGAAGAAGTAACTTCTTGACCAATGCCATCTCCTGGAAGAATTAATATTTTTTTTGTCATTCCTGGCTCAACTAGTGTAATCAAAAAGCCAGGGTCTCTGGTTTCTTCTTGCTTGTTCAAAAATCTCGATATCACTTTTATGTCTCAAGGTAATATCCACGTCATCTAAATTATTAATAATACGATCAAGTAGACTATCTTTTACATCAAAGGAATAGGAAGAGTCATCACCAAACTTCAGATCTTTTCTTTGTAAATCTATTTGGAAGTTAACTGATGAAGAGTTAGAAATCTTAAATAAATGATTAATCTCTTCTTTAGACAATTTTATTGGCAGAACAGAATTCTTAAAACAATTGTTATAAAAAATATCTCCAAATGAGCTTGCTATAACTGCCTTAAAGCCAAAATCTCTTAAAGCCCACACAGCATGTTCTCTACTTGATCCACAACCAAAATTGTCTCTAGCTAATAGAATTTCAGCATTTGTAAAAGGCTCCTTATTTAAAATAAAATCATGATTTTTAGAACGATCTTCTGAAGTCATGTCTAACCTTCCTTCGTCTAAATATCTCCATCCATCAAAAAGAAAATCTCCAAAGCCAAATTTTTTTATAGATTTTAGATACTCAGTTGGAATAATTTGATCAGTATCAATATTATCTCTATCAAAAGTTGCTACGATGCCTGTGATAACTGAATTGGTCATGATGGATCCGTTATTTTTCCGTTTACTGCCGTCAACGCAGCCATTAAAGGACTCATCAAATGGGTCCTTCCTAGATTGCCTTGTCTACCTTCAAAATTCCTATTAGAAGTTGATGCACAGCGCTCATATGGCTTTAACTGATCGGGATTCATACCCAAGCACATTGAGCAACCTGGATCACGCCACAAAAAACCCGCATCAAGAAAAATTTTATCCAAGCCCTCTTCTTCTGCCTGTGCTTTGACCATTCCAGAACCGGGCACCACAATAGCTTCTGTAATATCTTTTGATATTTTCTTACCTTTTACAGCAGATGCAGCATCACGCAAATCTTCTATTCTTGAGTTGGTACAAGAACCAATAAAAATTCTATCAAAGCTTAAATCTTGCAGAGTCTTTGAGTCATCTAAACCCATATAAGATTTTGCAAGTAATAAGTTTTCATGATTTGCTTCATTGATATCCTCTTGAGAGGGAATATCTGCATCAAAATCTATAGTCATTTCAGGGGAAGTACCCCAAGTAACTTGAGGTTTAATCTTTGAAACATCAATATTAATTGTTTGATCAAAATTTGCATCTGGATCTGATTTTAAGGTCTGCCAATATTCACTAGCTTTACTGAACATTGAATCTGAAAGATTTGAATGTTTTTTCACATAGCCAAGAGTGGTTTCATCAACTCCAGCAAGGCCAACTTTTGCCCCAGCTTCAATAGCCATATTGCAGATTGTCATCCTGGACTCCATTGAAGCAGATGATATATATGAACCTGAAAACTCAATAGCGTGACCGGTGCCGCCAGCGGTTCCAATTAACTTAATCAAATGCAGCACAATATCTTTTGAAGTAACGCCTCTTTGAGGATGACCATTGAAATTGATTAGCATATTTTTTAGCTTGGTAATTTTTAAACATTGCGTAGCTAAAACGTGTTCAACTTCAGACGTCCCTATACCCATAGCCAAACACCCAAATGCACCATGAGTTGAAGTATGAGAGTCACCACACACAATAGTCATACCTGGTAGCGTGTATCCAAGCTCTGGGCCCATCACATGAACAATACCTTGTTTGTTTGATGTTATATCAAATTGATGAATGCCAAAATTATTACAGTTTTTGTCAAGCTCAAGTACCTGAATTTTAGCTACCTCATCTTCAATTGAAGCTGCATTAAATGAATCACCTCGATCTGTAGGCACATTGTGATCAGGGGTGGCAACGTTTGCGTCAAGCCGCCATGGTTTCAACTGTTTGTGCCTTAGACCTTCAAAAGCTTGAGGCGAGGTAACTTCATGTAAATAATGCCTGTCAATGTAAATTAATGACTCATTAGTATCATCAGTTTCAACTAGATGCTCATCCCAGAGCTTGTCGTATAGAGTAACTGGCATATTATTTCTTAAATGGAGCCGATTGATCAATCGTTCCGCATTGGGCTTGGTTTCTTAGCAAATGATCCATCAGAACTAAATTTACCATTGCTTCTGCTATAGGAACTGCTCGGATCCCAACACAAGGATCATGCCGACCAGTCACTTCAACCTCGACTTCATCACCGGCAGCGTTAATTGTTTGACCCTTTGATTTAATGCTTGATGTTGGCTTGATAATAAATTCTAGTTCGATTAAATCGCCATTTGTAATTCCACCCAGGATGCCTCCAGCATTATTTGATTTAAAGCCATCCTGTGTCATTTCATCTCTTACCTCAGAACCCCTCAAATCTAGCATGTTATGAGTATTTCCAATGCTGACAGATTTCACAGCATTAATGCTCATAATGGCTTTTGCTAAATCTGCATCAAACTTATCAAATACAGGTTCGCCAAGACCAATAGGGCAATTTGTTACTCTTAGACCAAGCTTTGCTCCTACTGAATTACCCTCTTCAATCAATTCAGAAAACATTACATCAAGATCTTCTAATTTAGAGTCATCAGCAAAAAAATACTTATTAGATTTAGCATTTTTTAAATTGATAGTATCTGCTGAAATATTACCTATTTGATTAACGTAACCATCAGTATGAATCCCATGCGCATTAAGATATTTTTTAGCAACAGCTCCTGCTGCTACTCTCATGGCAGTCTCTCTTGCACTTGATCTGCCGCCACCTCTATAGTCTCTATGACCATATTTTGCTTGATATGTAATATCAGCATGGTTAGGACGAAATACGTCTTTAATATTAGAATAATCTCTTGATCTTTGATCTTTGTTATAAATAATCAAACTGATTGGAGTTCCTAAAGTCTTACCCTCAAATACACCAGACAGAATTTCTACAATGTCGTCTTCTTTTCTTTGGGTTGTTACGTCAGACTGACCGGGTTTTCTTCGATTCAGCTCAGATTGAATATCATCAGTTGAAAGCTCTAATTGTGGTGGACATCCATCAATAATGCACCCAAGCGCTCTCCCATGGCTTTCTCCATAAGTTGTAACTTGAAATAATTTTCCAAATGTATTCCCTGACATACGCGGAATTATAGACCAAAAAGCCTAACAGAGCCTATCTAAGGGTTGATAGTCCACCGTCAATGTTGATTGTTTGGCCAGTAATCCAATTCTCTTTAGCGGAAAAAAGGTTGTAAATAACCTTTGCGACACTCTCTGGATCTCCAATGACATTAAGCGGATGTCTCTCTTTAGAGGATTTTAATTTACTTTCACTATTTATAAGGTGTTCAGCCATAGGGGTATCAGTCAAGGATGGGGCAATACAATTTACAGCCACCCTTGGAGCAAGCTCTGCTGAGAGACTCCTAGCAAAACCTTCTAGAGCTGCCTTTGAAGCTGAAATGGATGAATGAAATGTCATCCCGGTATTCGCTGCTACAGATGAAACAAATACAACCGAAGCTCCATCATCTCTCTTAAGGTTTGGTAAAACCTTTTTAATTATATGAAAGGCTCCCTCAAAATTAATTCTAAAATCTTCTCTGATATCAGATATATCCATTCTTTGAATTGATTTGAGTGAAATAGACCCAGGACAATAAACCAATGCATCAATCGATTCTGGTAACGAGTCTAAATCAGATAAATCTTCATTTGGATCTAATTGAATAAATTTTTTAACAGGAATATCTATAGGCGATCTTGAAGTAGCGAAAACGTTATCACCTTTTATAGAAGAGAGTTTTATAACCTCTCTGCCAATTTGCGAGCTGCTGCCTATTATCAAGATATTTTTTTGCATAATTAAGAAATATTTTTATCAGAAACTATTACAATTATATTTGTGATGATAAAAAAAATTTCAAGTGCTACTTTGCTCTTTGCGATCTTCATTGTAATGTTGAGCTCTTGCTCAATAATTGAAAAAAATCCATCTTATGAAATAAGTAATCAATACAATGTTTTGATTAACAGAGATTTTTGGGGAATTCCATATATTAAAGGTCAAACTGATCAAGATGTTGCATACGGAATAGGTTTGGTTCATGCAGAGGATGCATATGATGACCTTGTGGAGTTAATGCCTTTATATCGAGGTGAAAATGCTCTTTATAATGGCCTTGACGGTATTGATACCGACTACCTGGTGAGATTATTAAAAGTTCATTCTAAAGTGGAAAATATTGGGAAGAAGCAACTCTCTCAAAATATACTTGCCATGGCTCAGGCTTATGCAGATGGTGTAAATATGTATGCAAATCTTCATCCTGAGAAAGTGAATCTTTCTATTCACCCTGTTTCTAAGGAGGATGTTCTTGCCGGATCATACATACAACATCTATTTTTTGCTGGATTAGATATAGATTTAGCCCAGATGGTTAATCAAGACAAAACATCGATTCCAACTGGGTCTAATGCAATAGCTATCAATTCAATAAAAGCAGATGCAAATGCTTCTTATCTGCTTATTAATTCTCATCAGCCTTTATCGGGACCAGTTGGTTGGTATGAATTAAATATCGAAAGCAATTCAGGATGGCACGGACATGGTGGTAACTTCCCAGGGTCTTTTTTGATCAATGTTGGTTTTAATAAAGATATTGGTTGGGGCGCTACTGTAAATCGTCCTGATGTGATGGATATATATGAGCTTACAATAAATCCAAAAAATTCAAATCAATACTTGCTTGATGGTAAATGGGAATCTTTTGAGGTAGAAGAAGATGATTTGGCATTTAAGCTTTTTGGCTTTTTTAGGTGGAGTACAAAACAAAAATTTAGATACTCAAAGTTTGGTCCTGTGCTCGAATTGCAGGGAAAATATTTTGCTCTTAGGCACATTAATAAGAGCTCTTTTAATGAAATAGAGGGGTGGTATGAGATAGGAAATGCAAGCAGCGTAAAGGATTTTGAGAAACAGCTTGCAAAAAGAAAGATACCAAGTTTTAACTTTGTGACGATGGACTCTGATAGAAATATTGGATATTTTTATAATGGAAGAATACCTAATAGGCATGATGCTGCAAAAGCGAGAAAAATTATAAAAAGCTCTAGCTCAATGGATATTTGGGATGAAAACAACTTAGTTCAAGACCTGCCTAAATTTATTAATCCTTCAAATGGATGGATTCAAAGCACCAATCAAAACCCATTTTTGGTAATGGGAGAGTACTCCTTAGATAAAAAATCAATGAAAAAAAATGTACATTTTGAACAAAGGCTCACAAATAGATCTTATGTTGCAAATGAACTTCTCTCAAAAGATGAGAGTATTGATTTAAATCAATTTATTAAAATCAAATTTGACAACTCCTACTCAAAAAATTCACGGCAATATAAATACCTAGAATCGATAATGAAATATGACAAAGATCTTGAACTAGCACTGTTAAATTGGAATGGAAAAACTGACTTCAATAATACTGATGCTGCTCTTGGAATGTGTTTTATGGCTCAAGAATGGATTTCAGAAATGAATAGTAAGCCTACGCCCACTTATGAAGCTGCAAAAGAGGAATGCGATAGTTTGTTTAAAGAAATTCAAAGAAATACTTCTGATCCATGGAGCGACATTAATACCATTTCAAGAGGATCAAGGACCTATCCAATTCAAGGCTCGGTCGATACCCTTAGAGCGGTTTATGGATCACCAAACTCTGCCACTAAAAGTTTAAACATGTCAGGAGGTGATGGTTTATTTTTTATTATTGCCGAACAAGACAGCGGCAAAATAATTTATGGCATGCATAACTATGGGTCATCAAGAAATAAATTTTCGGTCCATTACTCAGACCAAACATTTTTATTTAGCAAAGAAGCTTTAAGGTTTATTCCAACAAGCCTTTAAAAGGAGTTCTCTTCAACAGTAAATAATTCTTGAAAATCTAGGACACTCATATTCTCAAGCTCACCCTGATCAAGGCATTTTGATAAAATGGTATGTACTTTTTCATCATCAAAAATTTTTCCAAGATTATTCTTAAATTTATTTTCTAGAACTGGAATTCCTTCTTCTCTCCTGCGTTTATGGCCTATGGGATATTCGACCTCAATAGCATCTGTTGCAGAGCCATCATTAAAAAATATCTGTATTTTATTTGCTATAGATCTTTTATCAGCTTCAAGATATTCGTCTGTATATCTTTTATCTTCTTTGATTATCATCTTTTCTCTGAGCTCATCCACTCTTGGATCGCTAGCAACGTTATCTTCATAATGTTCTGCTATAAGATCGCCATGTATTAACCCTATTGCAATCATGTATTGCAAACAATGATCTCTATCAGCTGGATTATTTAACTCGCCAGATTTAGAAATGATTCTTATTGCAGATTCATGTGTAGTAACTTCAATATTAGAAATTTCATCTAGCCGATCTTTAATTTGAGGATGTAATGTAACAGCTGCTTCAACAGCTGTCTGGGCATGAAATTCAGCAGGAAAACTAATTTTAAAAAGAACATTCTCCATCACATATGAACCAAAAGGTTGGCTTAAAGAAAGTTTTTTTTCGTTAAATGATACATCTTCAAAACCCCATGTTGGGGCAGATAGAACACTTGGATATCCCATTTCTCCAGAAAGGGTAATAAGCGCAAGTCTAACTGCTCTGCTCGTAGCATCACCAGCAGCCCAACTTTTCCTAGAACCGGCATTGGGAGCATGACGATAAGTTCTGAGACTTTGCCCATCTACCCATGCTTGACTGACCGCATCCATAATTTGATCAGCGCTTCCACCAAGTAATTTGGTTACAACAGCAGTTGATGCAACTTTTACAAGCACGACATGATCTAGACCAACTCTATTAAAACTATTTGTGAGAGCTAGTACTCCTTGAATTTCATGAGCCATTATCATGCACTCTAGTACATCTCTCATTGTTAGAGAGTTTTTGCCAGCTGCAACATTTTCCTGAGAGACATAATCTGCTATTGAAAGAATTGCACCCAAGTTATCTGAGGGATGACCCCATTCAGCAGCCAACCAAGTGTCGTTATAATCAAGCCATCGAATAATACAACCTATATCAAAAGCTCCTTTTACGGGATCAAGCAAAAAGTTAGTCCCGGGAACCCTAACTCCTCTTGGCACATTTGTACCTGGAACAATAGGCCCAAGCATTTTTGTACATGCAGGAAAGGTTAATGCCAATAAACCACATCCAATGGTATCAATTAAACAATTTCGTGCAGTTGAAAGTGCAAGCTCAGAATTAATATCCTGTTTGGAAACATACTCTGCGATTTCTACAAGCAAAGAGTCAGGACCTGACCTTATATTCAGCTCAACATTATTTGACATGATTTACTCCCTATCTTCGATATCAACCCAAACAGAAGTTTCAGGGCCTGTATATTCTGCGCTAGGTCTAATAATTCTATTATTGGCTCTTTGCTCCATACAGTGAGCAGTCCAGCCTGTTACTCGTGACATCACAAAGATTGGAGTAAAGAGCTTTGTTGGAATTCCTAAATAAAAATATGCTGAAGCATGGAAAAAATCTGCATTTGGAAATAGTTTCTTTTCATCCCACATTACTTGCTCGACTTCTTCTGAGACCTGATACAACGAATCATCTCCGTATTCTTGAGATAACTCTTTAGAAAATTCTTTTATTACAGCGTTTCTTGGGTCGCTTTCAGAGTAAATGGCATGACCAAAACCCATAATTTTTCCTTTGTTAGCAAGCATATCCAAGATATTTTCTTTTGCTTCATCTCTTGTCTTCCAGTTTTCAATCATCTCCATTGCAGCTTCATTAGCGCCTCCATGCAGGGGGCCTTTTAAAGAACCTATAGCGGCTACAACACAAGAAAATATATCTGACATTGTTGATGCGCATACTCTTGCGGTAAAAGTAGATGCATTAAATTCATGCTCAGCATATAAAACTAAAGATGCATCCATAACTCTTCTGTGAAGATCTGAAGGAGTTTTACCATGAAGAATATGTAAGAAATGACCTGCCATTGTATCTTCATCATTCACGAGACTGATGTCTTCACCATCATGAGAAAATTTATACCAGTAAGTAACGATCGATGGCATTATTGCAACCATTCGATTAATAGAATCCATCTGCACATACATTGACTCCTCAGGCTCAAGGTTTCCTAGCATTGAGCATCCTGTTGCCATCACTGCCATTGGATGAGCTGATGCTGGTATTTCCCTAAGAACCATCTTTAAGGAATCAGGAAGATCTCTTAAACTTTTTAATAAGGATTTGTAATCTGATAATTCTGATGAGTTGGGTAATTTACCGTAAAGAAGAAGGTAAGCCACCTCTTCAAATGTTCCTTTTTCGGCCAATGTCTCAATTTTATGTCCTCTATAAGCCAGGCCTTCCTCTTGCCCAACCGTACATAATGATGTCTCACCCGCAACTTGACCACGTAGCCCAGCGCCTTCTAACTTCTTAACCATTTACTTATTCTCCTTCCTTTTAAATAATTCATCTAATTTTTGCTCAAATGAATGATAGTTTAAATACTCATACAGTTCATCTCTTGTCTGCAT
>Ga0206683_10002728_pt1 | contig 11846 bp, 10 predicted proteins | sample M280m12015metaG_FD_155483 | JGI IMG/M metagenome (GOLD analysis project Ga0206683, IMG submission 155483) | Ammonia-oxidizing marine archaeal communities from Monterey Bay, California, United States - M2 80m 12015 | ecosystem: Environmental > Aquatic > Marine > Intertidal zone | place: USA...
AGAAAATATAGTAGAACATAAACATATCGAGAATGATTATAATGATTATGAAAAAGAAGTATTACTGCCTCACCAGAATTCAAAATTAGGACCTGGTATTGCAACAGGAGATATTAATGGTGATGGGTTAGATGATATTGTAATTGGTGGCGCTAAAGAACAACCTACAACATTTTATTTTCAACTAAAAAATGGAAAATTTAGAAACAAAGTATATAATTTCTCAAAAGAAGATAGTATATATGAAGATATGGATATTCTTTTATTTGATGCTGATAATGATGGAGACAACGATTGTTACATTGTCTCTGGAGGTAATGAATTTGACATAGACTCTCCATATTTAATAGATAGATTATATATAAATGATGGAAAAGGAAATCTTATTAAGTCTAGTAATTCTATACCATCTAACTTATCAAGCGGTATGAGAGTATCAGCTAATGATTTTGATAAAGATGGTGATTTAGATTTATTTATTGGAGGAAGGGTAGTTCCTGGAAGTTATCCTCTTCCAGCCAAGAGTAACCTTCTTATTAATGAATCTAATGGTAAAGAAGTTAAATTTATTAACGCAGATAGCTCTATTTTTCCTTTTAGTGATATTGGTTTAGTTTCTTCTTCTGTTTGGACTGATTATAATAATGATTCTTGGGATGATCTTATAGTAGTGGGGGAGTGGATGCCAATAAAATTTTATAAAAATATTGAAGGTACATTTATAGAGGATAAGTCATTTATTGATTCAGATTCAACAAATGGCTGGTGGTATGATGTGGTTTCTGAAGATTTTGATAGGGATGGTGATATGGATTTAGTTGTTGGTAATCTTGGGAATAACTATAAATACCAAGCATCTTCAGATGAAACATTTGATATTTATTATAATGACTTTGATGAAAACCAAAGCGGTGATATTGTTTTAAGTTACTACAATGACGGTGATAAATATCCATTAAGAGGAAGACAGTGTTCTTCTGATCAAATCCCTGCAATTAAAATGAAGTTTCAAGATTACGATGCTTTTTCAATAGCTACTTTAGAAGATGTATATACTGAACCAGCTCTTGAAAATTCACTTCACTATTATGCTAAAACATTTTCAAGCGTTTATCTAGAGAATACAGGTGATAAATTTATAATGAAAAATCTACCTAAATATTCACAACTGTCAGCTATAAATAAGATATTAAGTAAAGATTTTGATAATGATGGCTACAAGGATATAATTATATCAGGTAATATGTATAATTCAGAAGTTGAGACACCAAGAAATGATGCTAGCGTTGGGTTGTTATTGAATTATAAAAAAGACAAAGGTTTTCAAGCTGTTCCATCTAAAGAAAGTGGACTTTTAGTTAAAGGTGATGTTAAGGATATGGAGTTTATTAAAATTGGAGATATAGAGTATATTGTTTCCGCAAAAAATGATGATTACCTAGAGTTTACCAGAATAAATAAGTAACTTCTTCTAAACTAGTGTTATGAAGAAATTTTCTTCTCTATTTTTATTCTTCTTATTTATTTCTTGTTCTCAAAACAAACCTGTAATTGAGGTTGTTTATACAATTAATGAGCTTAGCTCAGAAGATAACAGACTTAATGTTACTCTCGATATAACAAATAAAACAAACAAGGATATCACTTCTTTATGGTCACTTCATTGGAATCAAATAAGTGCTATGTTAGATTCGGAATCACTTCCAAAAAACCTTAAGTATGAATATGTTGGCGGACAATCTTATAATATTTTATCATTTGGAAAAGATTATATACTCAATAAAGGTGAATCAATTTCAATTGATTTAAAACAAAGAGGAGTAGTTAAAAGAAAATCTGACCTGCCAATGGGTGGCTTTGTAATAATAAGTGATGATATTATAGATGTTAAGTTTATTAATTTATGGGAGAATGCTATAGATCTTGAAGATCTTAATATTCCAACATCTAATGATAGATATAATAATTATCTCTCAAATAAGTTATTAGATAAGTCTAATCTTGACTTGATTGTTCCTACCCCAAATAAGATTGAATTATTAGAAGGTGAGATAGATTTGAAAAATAAATACTCAATCGATGTTGACAAATCTTTAAATTTAAGTTTTGACTTAATTGAATCTTTAATGTCTGGAGTTGTTGATATTATATCAAATGATGAAAAAACTGATATTAAATTAAGTCTATTAGATACGCTAGAAAAAGAATCGTATATATTAAATATTGACAATGAAAATATATCAATTTATGCTTCAGATAGGTCAGGTGCTTTATATGCGGTTCAATCTCTAAAACAGATATTTTTAGTTTCTAAACAGGAAAACACACAAATAAGGAATTTAAAAATTAATGATTCTCCAAAGTTTTCCTATAGAGGAATGCTTCTTGATATTTCAAGAAACTTTTATGGTCCAAAAAAAATAAAGCAAATTTTAGATTATTTATCCTTTTTTAAAATTAATCATCTAGATTTTAGATTAACTGACGACGAGGGATGGAGACTTGAAATTCCAGGCCTTGAGGAGTTGACAGAGGTTGGATCAAAAAGAGCATATACAAAAGATGAATCTGACAACCTTATACCAATATATGGTTCAGGGCCTTCTACTAATTCAACAGGCTCTGGATATCTTTCTAAACCTGAATTCATTGAGATTCTTAAATACGCAAACCAAAGAAATATAACTGTAATACCTCAGATTAGTTATCCTTCCCATATCAGATCTGCTATCATCTCTATGAATGCTAGATATCAAAAATATATGAAACTTGGAGATAAGCAAGAAGCTGAGAAATATTTACTTATCGATCCAGATGATCAAAGTGAATACTATTCAGCTCAAGGATTTGATGATAATATTGCTTGTATTTGTAGAGAGAGTGCTTTTACTTTCTACGAAAAAGTAATTGATGAGATCTATTTAATGTATACAGAAGCTGGTATTCAAATGAAAAAATTTGGAGTTGGAGCTGATGAACTACCATATGGGGCTTGGAGGAAATCACCTCTCTGTGATAAGTTTATGGAAGAGAAATCAATAACAGGAGATTATAATGCTTTATATCAATATCAGCAAAGAAGAATTTATGATAAATTATCTTCCTATGGGTTAACTATGACAGGTTGGGATGATATTCTACTAAAACTTACAGAAAAGAATCAATCAGAGACTAAAATAAAAGATTTCTTTAAAGAAGATGATATCTTATTATTTGTTTGGAAAAATGATTGGGGTGGAGGAAGACAAGATATGATATATAAATATGCTAATCTTGGATATAATACTATTATGAGTAATTCGAGTGCATTTTATTTTGATATGGTAGATGATAAAGATTTTGATAATATAGGTCTGTCTTGGAGTGGATATGCTGATTATAAAGATATGTGGACTGTTGATGTATTTGATATTTTTAATGATTCATATGGAGTTAAAAAAAATAATATATCAACTGATTATATCAACAAATCTGAAAAAATAAATCCAAAAAATAGAGATAAGATAATAGGTGTTCAATCACAGATATGGAGTGAAACTATTGTAAATGAGGATATTCTTGATTATATGTTTATGCCAAATATTATTGTTTTTTCTCAAAAGGCATGGTCTCAAGATGATTCATGGATGAATATATCAGATAAGGAACTTAAAGATCAAACTTTAGAAATAGAATGGAATAAGTTTACTAATAATCTTGGACAAAGAGTTCTTCCGATGGTTGACAACATCTTCGGAGGTCTAAAATATGATTTACCTAAACCAGGAGGAATTATAGTTAATGACTCTCTTTATGCAAATACTGTATTTCCTGGGTTAGATATTAAGTACACACTAGATGGAACAGCCCCTGATTCTAATAGTGAAAATTATACTACTCCAGTTAAGATTAAAATTGATGATATTGTTCATTTAAGACTATTTGATAAAACTGGAAGGGGTGGTAATGATATCAAAGTTAATAAGTAAATTTTTTTGCTACTTTATAATTATATAAATTGAATTAAATGAAAGGAAGATTATTATCTATAGATGTTTTAAGGGGATTGACAATTATTTTTATGATAATAGTTAATCAGCCCGGTTCTTGGGGTCATGTCTACTCTCCTTTACTTCATGCTGAATGGAATGGATTAACCCCAACTGATTATATATTTCCAATGTTTTTATTCATAGTAGGTGTTTCTATTGTTCTATCTATGAGTAAAAGGCTTAATTCAAATAATAGATCATCAGTAATCAAAAAGGTCTTATGGAGGGCTCTAAAGATATATTTAGTTGGTCTTTTTTTATGGGTCTGGCCGGATTTTGACTTTAATAGTGTTAGATGGACCGGTGTGCTTCAAAGAATTTCGGTAGTATTTCTTTTTTGTGGTCTTATTTATCTTTTCTTTAATCAAAAACAACAAGTTTATATAGCAGCTACCATCTTAATTTTATATTGGATAATTATGGCTTTTGCTTCTGTTCCAGGAATTGGTCCTCCTGACCTTAGTGTTACAGAACAAAATTGGGCTCATTATATAGACAGCTTATATCTTCCAGGAGTCATGTGGCAAGATACTTGGGATCCAGAAGGTATATTATCAACTTTTCCATCAATAGTCACTGGAATCTTTGGATTAATAGCTGGAAGTATATTAGTTAGTAAAAAGGAAATCAAAGACAAACTTATTAGTCTATTCCTAATTGGTGTATTTCTTGTATTTACTGGAGATGCAATTAGCTGGTCTTTTCCAGTTAATAAAAATCTATGGAGTACTTCTTATACTTGTTTAATGGGAGGAATGTCATTTCTTTTAACAGCGACCTTTATATATATTATTGATGTCAAGGGTTACAAGAAATTTAAATTTGCTCACGTTTTTGGTGTTAACTCGATCTTTTGCTATGTTCTTGCTGGCGTTTTATCCTCTATATTTTATAGTAATTATTTTCTAGGATTTTACCCAAATGATGAGTTTTTTAATTTAATTACTGGAGTTGGAATACCAGAGAAGCTAGTATCTCTTATGTATGCTGTTATTTATGTCCTTATCATATTCTGTCCAGCATATATCCTTTTCAAAAAGAAAATATTTATAAAACTTTAATTACAACTGCCTAGATTTAATATTTCATTAAAGTATGTCTTATCTCTTTTAATGAAATAATAAGTGTTCCCTCCTGCTGACATCGTTTTTTCGATAAGAGAGTCGTTTACAATTGTATATAACCAATTATATCCTGCATAATCTTCTGAAAGGTTATCCTTTGTTTGAAATTTAAATGATGCTCCTACCATATTATTATCCTCATAGAAATAACATTCTCCCTGATTTATATGAACGTCCATATATACTCCATTTTCATCATTAAAAAATCTCCATGCTGAAGCATTATCTTCACTTGACCAATACGTTCCATCTAAACATTCTAGAAAGGTTTCACAATCTTTATTGTCTTCTGAGCAACCAATAGTTAATAATGATATAAATAGAAAGATTTTTTTCATTTTAGTTTGTCTTTAAATAAGGTATCTGTTCTAGTGCATATTTAATATCTGTTTCTGGTCTTTGACAAGTTTTATTTTGACAAACATATATATAAGTTTCATCTTCAAAATATCTATCTACAAATAAAGGAATTTTACTTTCAGTATTTGATTGTACTAAAATTACATTTGGCAGTAACTTCTCTGAAATTAATTTTGTTTTTGAATCAGAATCTTTCCCAATAACAGCAATTTCATAAAATAACTCAACTCTATTTAAAATATTATTTGCCCATACTGAATAAGAATTAATATTTCCATCAATTATCTCTTTAACAGAAGAGACCATTTTATTAGATTGGTCAAGATAATAATCATCAAAAACTATATGACCAATATTAAATAACTGTTCAGCAATAATTGAGTTAGGTGAGGGGATAACACCATCATCTATAGAAACTATTTTAGTAAAGAGCTCTTTGTTTGTTGTATAGAGTAATAAATCAGATTCTTCATCTTTAAAATACTTGATACTGTTATCAACTATTTCCTTTGACTTGTTAAAATAATATTCTTCTCCTGTAGTCTGAAAAAGTCTCATTGCCGCTTTAGACAGAAATGCATAATCTTCCAGCACGCCATCTTGATATTGTTTTTCTTTAAATGTGTGAATTAACATATTATTTTTAAATCCCTTATTTAAAAGATTGTCAAACATATTTTTAGCTTTAGTCAAAAGAAGATCATCATTAAATGCATCATAAGCATCAATTAAACCAATTATTGATAATGCATTCCATGAAACAATAGTTTTATCATCTATTCTAGGTTTTGTTCTTTTCGATTTAATTTTCATTATCTCACTAAACCATCTGTCTCTCATTTTAATGAACGCATCTTTATTTAGTGAATTTGAACTAAGCCATGATTCTATATCTCGTGTAGGTAATAAAAGAAACTTATTGTTATCCCAGGGTTTGCTTAAATCTATATTAAAGAATGAATTAAATAATTCAATTTGTTCACCAGAGATTAATTGAATTTCATTTTCATTAAATGAATAATACTTTCCTTCTTCTCCATCTGTATCAGCATCCATTGCAGCATAATATAAGCCATTAGGTGAATTCATTTCACTGTCAATAAAATTTATAGTCTGATAAACTAAGTCTTTATATTCTTTTGTTCTAAATAATTTATATGCATTAGAATATAAACTAATCATTTGTGCTTGATCATATAACATTTTTTCAAAATGTGGAACTTTCCATTCTGGATCAACAGTATATCGGTAAAAACCACCTTCAACAATATCTACTATACCACTATTTGATATTATATCTAATGTTTTTTTAACATAATTTAATGTTTCTTGATCTTCATAGATAGAGCCGTAATTAAGTAAGTATTGATATTTTGATGGTGAAATAAATTTTTGTTGAGCTATATCTCCTCCATCATCTAAATCCCATTTGTCTGACCAAATTTTTGTGTTTGTAGTTAGAAAATCCTTATTAAATTCAGACACTTCACTTTTCTTAGTAATTGTATTTATGCCAATCACTCCGTTTTTAACATTATTAGCTATTTCTTCAAGCCCTTCATAATTATTTTCTTTAAGTCGAATAATTCTATTTAATATATCAAACCACTGCTCTTTCGTATGATATGTTCCAGCGTATATTGGGCTTCCATCTGGAAGAGCAATGACATTTAAAGGCCACCCACCCATACCAGTCATGAGTTGAGATGCTGTCATATATGCCTGATCTACATCAGGATTTTCTTCTCGATCAACTTTTATGTTTATAAAGTTATCATTCATTAACTCAGCAATCTTTTCATCTGTAAAAGTTTCATCTTCCATTACATGACACCAATGGCAACTAGAGTATCCTATACTAACAATTACTAATTTGTTTAACTCTCCAGAAAAGTCAAAAATTGTATTGGACCATCTTTGCCAATTTACTGGATTTTCGGCATGCTGTTTTAGATAAAGACTAGTTTCATTTTTTAATTGATTTGATTCCATTGAGTTAATTGTTATTTCATTTTCACAAGACATTATTAATAATGAAAATATAATAGAACTTTTTATGTAATTATTATTCAGCATTTTTAAATTAATAATTAATACAATATTAATAAATCAAAGTATTAAAAAAAAAACACTATTTTTTAATTATTAATAAAAATTAAAAAATAATCATTTCTTTTTTAAACTATAGTTTCTCGACTTTATAAGTTTGTATTTATTATACCATAATTATTAATTAGTATAGTTTTATTTTGTTAACCTACTTAATCAGTAGTTTCTGATTTATATTATTGAGACCTGCCTTTGGTTTTTTTGGCAGGTTTCTTTAGTTACAATATTTATCTCCAACATTTGTTGATTCATAAGTCTCTTTATCTACTTGACCTGAAGCAAACTCATCTGGATATCCACCACCTTGGTTTGGTAGATTATTTTGAGGGAGATTATAGTTTTCTTGTGCATCAAAGTAGAAATAGTATTTTCCATCAATTATTCTTTTTTCAGTAATTGTATAACAATCTTCTTTATTACATGAAAGAAAAATAACTAGGAATAGAAAGGAAATAAATTTTACTTTCATATACACATGAATATTTAAACTACTGGTATTTCTTCCATATAAATGTAGATCCATCATGATTAACAGCCAAAACATCAAATTCAGCTCTTTCATTAATTGTCTCCATTCCAGGAACATTACTTCCAGCAGGCATTCCAGGAACTGTTATTCCTTTAATGTCAGGATTTTCTGATAAAAGCTTTGTTATTGCATCTGATGGTACATGTCCTTCAACAAAATAGTCACCTATAAATGCAGTGTGACATGATTGAAGTGTATAATCAATTCCAGCTTTAACTTTTGCTGAGTACATGTCATTTGTCTTAATTGACTCTATATTAAAACCGTTTTGTTCCATATTGCTTACCCAACCAGAACAACATCCACAAGTAGGGGATTGATAAACAACTAATTTTTCTTTTGTATCTTGATTACAAGAAAAAAGAACTATTGAAATAATTAATATTATTTTTTTCATCCTACAAATATCGTTTTTTTATAATAATAATTAATAATTTAATACTATAGTTTTATCTAAAATGGACCAAGTAATCAAATCATTAAAGAATCTTTATTTTAATATAATGTCTCATCCACTCTTATCAATTATAGTAAGAGTAATCTTTATTTGTTTGATTCTTGTGTTGATAGCTTATGTACTATTTTATTCAATACTTGTAGCTGTAATATTAATCCCAATATATTATATTTGGAGATATTTTAAATAAGATTTCAATGTCTGATATACTTGATGATAATAAGATTAAGGAAAATCTACAATCTTTAAATGGTTGGGTTGTAAAAAACAATTTGTTATACAAAAAATTTTCTTTAAAAACTTTTATGAATGCATTTAGCTTTATGAATATAATTGCGGACCATTCTGAAAAGATAAATCATCATCCCAAACTAATTAATGAATATAACATACTAGAAATTGAATTATACACACATAGCTCAAATGCTATAACTGAAAAAGATTTTTTATTAGCTAGGTTTATTGAGAATATATATGAAGAAATTTTTTCTTAAAAACTCTATCTATAATACAAGAACCCTCATTTGTTTTATAATAATAACATTTGTTTTTTCTTGTCATGGACCAGACTCTGATGATTTTGATGATGCGGATGCAATTACATTTAATACTGAAGATCAAAACACTCAAAGATTACCAGATGCAATCATATCAACTCTAGGACAAGAAATTGTTGATGAGCCTAAAATTAACGCTACCCTTAGTCTTGTTGAAGAAGATTCAACTGAAGTTAACTATAGTATTGGTATTGAAATTAGGGGAAGCTCTTCGCAAATGTTTGATAAAAAGTCTTATGGATTTGAGACTAGAAGTGATGATTTTGAGGATGATATGGATGTTTCTATGGGAGGCTTTCCAGAAGAAGAGGATTGGATATTTTATGGCCCATATACTGACAAATCACTGATCAGAAATAAATTAACATTTGATCTTTCTAATCTAATAGGATATAAGGCTAGTAAAACAAAGTTTTACAACCTAACAATAAATGATGATTTTAAAGGTATCTATATTTTAATGGAAAAAATTAAACGAGATAAAAACAGGGTAGATATTGAGAAAAATTCAGGCTCTTCAGTAAGTGGGGGTTATATAATTAAAATAGATAAACCAACAGGTGATGGAGGACTTTGTGGCACATGCTATGATGATTCTTTTTCATTTAGATCAAAATATAATACTCAAGGAAATCTGTCAGATTTATCAGAAATATACTTTTTATATGAGTACCCAAAAGCAGATAAAATTTCAGATGAACAAAAAGAATATATTCAAACATATATTAATGACTTTGAGTCAAGCCTATTGTCTGACGAATTTAATGATATAGATAATGGATACTTAAATTATATTGATCTAGATTCATTTATCAACTTTTTTATAATAAACGAGATAACAAAAAATATTGATGGCTATAGGTTAAGTACATTTTTAAATAAAGATTTAAATGGAAAACTAAAGATGGGGCCAATATGGGATTTTAATCTAGCTTTTGGTAATGCAGACTATTGTAATGGTTGGACTACAAGTGGATGGGGTTTTAAATTTAATGATATATGCCCCGGTGATATTTGGCAGGTTCCGTTTTGGTGGAATAGACTAATGGAATCTCCAAAATTTAAAGAAGAGCTACAAATAAGGTGGAATGATCTTAGGTCAAATTTATTGTCAAACCAATCTGTGACAGATAAAGTAGAAGAATATTCAAAATATCTTAATGATAGGGGGGCTATTTATCAGAATTTCTCTAGATGGGATATTTTAGGAAGATATATATGGCCAAATAAGTTTATAGCTTCTACTCATGAAGAAGAAATTGATTTTATGAAGGATTGGATTAACAATAGACTACAATGGTTAGATAATGCAATATTAAATCTTTAATTTTCTAAGGAACTCTTTTTCCTTCACTAGCTTCTAATATTTCAAACCAATCAACTAATTCTATATCAGTAATGATTGAATCTATAGATTCTTTTAATCTATCTATTTTAGTTGTTCCAACAACAGGGATAATATTCGATGGATGTTTAATCAGCCATGCTAATAGAATCTGAGTTTCAGAACAATTATATTTTTTTGTAAACTTTTTTACCTTTTCTTTAATTCTATCAATCTGATCATTATCTGCTTTATAAAATTCCCCAAGAGGTTTCCAAGCCATAGGTTTTATTTTTTTTGTTTGCATATAGTCTAATGTTCCATCATAAATAGGTTCTAAATGAGTTAAAGAACATTGAATCTGATTACAATCAATTTTAACTTTATCATCAAACATTTGAATATGTTGAGCACTAAAATTTGAAACACCAAAAGATTTAATCTTTCCAGAGTTTAGCAGCTCATTAATAGTATCAGATATTTCATTAATATCCATAAGAGGGCTAGGTCTGTGTAATAAAACACAATCTATATAATCAGTTTTAAGGTTTTTTAATGAATTTTCAATAGATTTTACAATATGACCTTTTGAGTAATCATAGTGTTTAACTTTTATAGGTAATTTGTCAGATGGATACATTATGCCAAATTTTGATATAATCTTAATTCTTTCTCTCTCAATTCCAGATTCAGCTAGACCATTGCCAAATAATTCCTCAGTTGTATATCCGCCATATATATCAGCATTATCAAAAGTATTAATCCCAAATTCTATTGAATTTACAATTAGATCTGCCACCTTTTTAGTTGATAAGTTACTTCCCCAAGCGCCCCAATTCATAGTACCTGAGATGATTTTAGAATAATTCATTTTTTATAAGGGATAGATGAGTGGTGAAGAAAGATTTTAATAGAATTATTTACTTCTCTATATCCAAAACTGAACTCAGCTTTAATTTTTGTTGACTCATTTTCAAAATAACAATTACCTATAGCAAAACCTAGATTATCAATTATCTTAATTTGACTATTTTCAAAAGATACTTTTTTCCATTTTGCTAGGGCAAAACCATCATCTTCTCTACATTGTCTATTATCTCCACCAATAAAGTATGAAAGAGTTTTTTCTTTTGTATTTCTAAATTGTATTTCAGATGCTTTTGTAGGTTTAAATAATAATTGATCTCCATCAAAGTCATACATTTTATCTAGAAAATCATTTGCAAAAATTTCTAAAGAATCCTTATCACTAGAAAGCTCTCCCATTTTTATTATTCCATCAGCCCACTTTTTTTGTAATTCTATTATTTTTTCTTTCATGTTATAAATAAACTCATAATTAAGTTAAAAATCAA
>Ga0206683_10002730_pt1 | contig 11842 bp, 9 predicted proteins | sample M280m12015metaG_FD_155483 | JGI IMG/M metagenome (GOLD analysis project Ga0206683, IMG submission 155483) | Ammonia-oxidizing marine archaeal communities from Monterey Bay, California, United States - M2 80m 12015 | ecosystem: Environmental > Aquatic > Marine > Intertidal zone | place: USA...
AGAATCCTCATCCATTACGATTAGTGTTGGCAGAGACTTTGCGGATGAATGAAAACAAAATCCGCATTATAGCTTCTACCATTGGCGGGGCATTTGGTCTGAAAATGCATGGTCATCCAGAAGAGCCGTTAATTTGTCTGATGACTAAGCTGATTCGTCGGCCTGTTAAGTGGGTGGAAAACAGAGAGGAATGTCTTCTTATAGGTGCACGAGAGCAGCAGCACAAGGTGGAGATGGCGTTTGATTCTGACGGCAACATGACTGGGTTGCGAGACCATTTTTTGGCGAATATCGGAGCCCCTTCGGCTTGTCCTGGTTGGGGCATGGCTTTTTTGACTGGTTTGACAATGCCTGGTCCTTACAAAGTTGAGAATATCGACGTACACATGAATGCAGTGACGACGAATAAGCCTTCTTGGAATGCTGCCAGGGGCTACGGCAAGGAATCTACCGCTATAGCTTTAGAACTGGCAATGGATAATGCGGCTCGTCAATTTGGAATTTCTCCGATTGATTTAAGGTTGAGAAATTTTATTACAAAGGATCAATTTCCTTATCCTAGCCCTACGGGACTTGTTTATGATTCAGGTGATTATGGCGGTGTGCTTCTAAAAGCGCTTGAAACTATTGGTTACGAGGATTGGAAGGATAAGCAAAAAACAGCACTTGCTGAGGGACGCCATATCGGAATTGGTATGGCCTTTGAGTTGACACCTGAGGGTGGAACGATTCCTGGGACAATGGTGGCTGGATATGACTCTAGCTCTGTGCGGGTTGGTCCTGATGGGACAGTTCGAGTGCTAACCGGTATTACTAGCCCAGGAACCCATAATGGCACTGCAATTGCTCAGATTGTTGCTGATGAGCTTGGCATAGACATGGATAGGATAGAAGTTTTACAAGGTGACACTAATTCGTCTCCTTATGGTTTTGGCAACTATTCAGGTCGAAGTACTATTGTCGGAGGAGGTTCTGCAGCTCTGGCTGCTAAGGATGTACGAGATAAGATAAATGCAGTTGCAGCCGCACTCCTTGAGGTAGAAATCGATACTCTTAGCTTATCAGAGGGTATTTTCTCCTCTAGTGATAACGGAGATGCCACCTTAACATTCGCAGAAGTTTGCTATGCCTCTTACACTCGAGCCTATGATGTCGCTATGTGTATTGACCCGCCGCTAGAAGCGACGAGAACATTTAAACCCCCCGGGATTAGTCATCTTCCCGATGAGAATGGCCGCATTAACCCTTATCCTAGTTATTCTAATGCAGTGTATGTTGTTGTGTGTGAAGTAGACATAGAAACTGGGAAGATTGATTTATTAAGTCTTGCTGCGGCCCATGATTGCGGCAAGGTTATTAATCCCATCCTTGTTGAAGGACAGGTTTGCGGGGCTTTTGCTATGGGTTTAGGTGGAGCACTCACTGAGGATGTTCAATACGACGCCAATGGCGTTCAGTTAACGAAGTCCTTTAAGGACTATGTCATGCTTCGAATGGCTGATATGCCTTTGGTAGGTATGGCGCACCATGACTCTCCGAACCCTGATAACTATTTAGGATTAAAAGGTGCGGGTGAGGCAGGGGTCGGTGGCTCTGCCGCGGCTCTTGTTAATGCTGTGAATAATGCATTGGAGCCCCTCGAAGTTGTAATACACGAAATGCCTTTAACACCTTCACGTGTTTGGTCGGCGATTCAAAACGCAAATAATTCTGAGGGGGTTAAGTAAATGAGCCTTCACCCAATGTACGCAAGACCTCGCGATTTGGAACAGGCATCAGAATTGCTGGCCAGTCTAAGTAGCGGTGCAGTAATAATTGCTGGGGGGCAAGAGATTATGCCGTATATTAATTATGGCGTAATGATGCCCGATGTCTATGTGGATATCGGAGGTATTGATGCTCTAAGAGGCGTAAGTGCTGAGACTGATGAAGTATCCATAGGCCCCTTAACAGTTCATCGCGATATTCAGAATATAGAGGAAATTGTCGAAAGATTACCCTTATTAGCCTATGCCGCAAAACAGATAGGTGGCGGTATGCAGGTGCATAATCGAGGGACTATTGGCGGTAATATTGTTGCGATGCACCCTCTCTATGATATTGCGCCTGCGCTCTTAGCTTTAGAGGCTGATGTAGAGTTGCTGAGTGAGAAGGGGTCACAGCGGATATCATTAGCTGAGCTTCAAGATCTCTCAAACCATGGTCTTGGAACTTCATCGATATTAACAAAAATTTTGGTTAAACCGATGTCTCCAACTACTCTCTGGGGTTACTACAAGTTAAAGAATAGTGCCGGAGCCTACGGTTCTGCGAATGCTGCTGTAGTGATTCAATTAGATGGTGAGAACATAAAATCGATTCGTGTGGCTATTGGTGCTGCGACTGAAAAAGTCGTTGTAGTATCTGGGAATTTAGATAGCTATTTAGGCGGCCCTTACTCTTCAGAAGTAGGTCTGGCGATACAAAAAACATGCAGCGATGCCATCGGCGAACCACTTAGTGATCAGCAGGGGGATGGCGTTTGGCGCAAGGCGATGGCAGGTGTCGCAGCTCGTCGAGCAACTGAAATGGCGCTGGGTAAATTGAATAACTCATCGAGTAAAGGTTAAGAGGTATAGGTGAATGGAAGATCTATTAGATATCAGTGCATTAATCCAGTTGCGCGTTGATGGGCAGTTCCATGAATTAGATGTGCTGCCGAGCAGAACTTTATTGGATGTATTAAGGGATGACCTTGGTAAAAAAGGAACCCATTTAGGATGCAAAACAGGTCATTGCGGAGCCTGTACGGTGATGATCGATGGGAAGGTAGCTAAGTCATGTATAACCATGGCAGCAACACTTTCTAGGGCGGAGATAACAACCATTGAAGGTTTAGCGGATGATGATGGGAGTATGCATCCAATCCAGCAAGCATTTTGGGATGAGGCAGGTTTGCAATGTGGATACTGTGCACCTGGCATAGTACTTAGTTCACTAGAGCTAATTCAGGATAACCATAATCCTAGCACTAAAGATATGGAGGTAGCGTTGGCAGGTAATTTATGCCGATGTACGGGTTACCAAAGTATAAAACGATCCGTTACTGAAGCCTGTGTGCGCATGTATCCAGAGGAAAAATAGAGTTTGATCCAAATCAAACATTAATCACGTATATGTTTAAATCTTTCATATAAGTGAATTATATACCTACTTTGTGTTATTATTCTCTCGAAATAATTCAACGGATTGCTCGAGAATTAGCGTAGTAACTAATCCATATTTAATTTTAAAGGTAGCCTTGTGAAAAATATAGAAATTAAGACTGTTAAGGTCGAGACCGCCACCCCAGAGGCCCTTGCGCCTTTTGGTGTGGTACTGGGGCGTAATGAAAATGTTAAACCGTTGCCAATAAACCTGTATAACGGCACTGTACAAGTTCGACGTCTCGGTGAGTTCATATCTGATGAAACAACAGAGATTCCAGTTTGTACTGTTCAGCGACGGCCATTAGTCGCTGAATACATGGAAAGGCATCATAAGCACACTCAAACATTCGTATCTTTAGGTGCTAAGCCGTTCATAATGTTGTTGTCACCTCCTACAGAAACTGAGTTGCCTAATTTAGATGAAGCCCGTGCTTTTTTGTTCGACGGCACTGCCGGATTCATGCTCAATATTGGGACTTGGCATGAATTTCCGTTCGTGTTGTTAGATGATACAGATGTGTTGACTATTCTTCGTTCAGAGGCAACAAATGGGCTTGAAATTGACAACGTTATTGGTAATGAAGCGGTTAGTCCTGATCTAGAAAAGCGTGATATGGGAGCCCGATTTGGAGTAAACATAGCGATAGAGCTTTAGCTCAGCATCTCAGGTTTTACGGTCGAAATTCTGGATAATTTTACGTTATATTTGTAGACTCAGTAGCAAAAGAGATTAAGGTAGGTATATGAAAAGAAGAGACTTTTTTAAAACGACTGCTGCGGCTATAGCTGCAGCTTACATACCCTTTTCTGGGGCAGCGAATATTCCAGCAGAAATTTCATGTATGTCTCGCACTGGCAACATAATTGGTCTGAAGCGATCGGATGTGGCTGATCTAGCTAAAAGCCTACAGAGAAAATTGTTATTAAAATCGACACCTCATTATCACCAAGAGCGGACGTTATGGAACGGATTGTCTGATGATAAGCTACCAGCCCTGATCGCTCAATGTATTGACTCTGATGATGTCATTAATGCGGTTAATTTCGCAAGGAGCCACGACCTATTGGTTACGGTAAGAGGAGGCGGCCATGGTATCAGTGGGAAAGCGGTTGAAAATGACACTTTATTGATTGATCTGTCAAAGATGAGCAACCTTTCCGCAGACCCTACAACCATGACGGCAGTTGGTGAACCAGGTGTACTTTTACGAGAACTTGACCGGGGCACGCAGGCTCACGGCATGGTTGTCCCTGCTGGTGTTGTTTCACATACTGGCATATCCGGTCTAACACTGGGTGGAGGTATAGGCATCAATATGCGAAAAATGGGATTGACGATTGATAATTTGCTATCCGTTCAAATCGTAACAGCAGATGGCAAGCTCCGCACGGCGAGTGACACTGAAAATACAGATTTATTTTGGGCTGTTCGTGGAGGCGGTGGTAATTTTGGAATTGTGACATCCTACACATACCGTATGCATAAACTGGATTCTCAAATTCTCTCTGGTGTAGTGGTTTATGCAATGGATGATGCGAAAGACATGTATGACCGTTATTTTGATTATTCTTTAGAAGCCCCTCGTGAACTTAATATGAGTGCTGCGATGAGCATGTCGCCTACAGGAACTCCTTTTTTAATGGCGGGCTTTCAATATATGGGTTCGCCAAAAGAAGGTGAAAAGGTTTTAAAATCATACCGCACGTTAGGTAACCCGGTGGCTGATCTAATAAAGCCTAAATCATTCCTCAGGCAGCAGACATTGTTGGATGCCGGCAATCCCCATGGTACTAATTACTACATTCGCGGGCGCACAATGGATGAGTACGACTCGGACTTAATTGATGTGATGATGGACCGATGGAATCACTCACCTGGCAGGCACAATACTATGCGTCTCATCCGATTTGGCGGAGCAGTTGATGATGTTGCGCCTGATGCTACAGCGTGGCCACACCGCGGCGCTAAATGGGATTTAGAGTTGGGTGGAAGTTGGGTAGATCCTAGCCTGTCAGCCAAAAACATTAAGTGGGGGAAAGATTATTGGGATGCTCTTGCACCCTATGTTTCTGACAGATTTTACATCAACGAGATGATGGACGAAACACAAGAAGAAGTGGCTGTCAGCTATGGCGATAATTATCCTCGCTTAGTACAGATAAAAAACAAATATGACCCAAAGAATTTTTTCCGATCAAACGGGAATATTAAGCCAACGGTTTAGAGTTTTGGGTAGTCTTAACTATCGGTAGCGATTTGCAAGAGGTAAAAAAGATGGGCCAAGAAATACGTAAAGCTTATGCAGACAGCTCCTTGGGTCAGATTCATTATCGGATTGCTGGGCAAGGTAAACCTCTCTTGCTAGTCCACCAAGACCCTCAGTCAGCTCTCCAGTTTTTATATGTCATGCCGTTATTAATTGATGCTGGATTTCAAGTTATTGCTCCAGATATGCCTGGCTATGGCTTGTCTGAGGGCTCTTCTGAGCCTTCGACTATTCCTGAATATGCCGATGTTCTTGTACAGCTGTTAGATCATTTAGAAATAGACCAAGCAATAGTCGTCGGTCATCACACGGGTGCTTCTATGGCGTGTCAGATGGCTTATGCCAATCCCAAGCGAGTAGAGCGTCTAGTTTTACATGGACTTCCTTGGTACACCACAGAGGAGAGAGAGGAGCGATTAGCGAGGCCGCACATGGATTTTAGTGCGAAGCAGGACGGATCACATTTTTCGGATTTGTGGGATTTAATTGGAAAGATGTCCAGGGGAATATCAAGTTTAGAATCTTCTCATATGGCTGCTTTACACACACTGTGGGCTGGCGATAAACATTGGTTCGCTCACCATGCGGCGTTTAGCTATGACATGACCGACGCGATTAGTGCAGTCTCAGCACCTACTTTAGTGGTGACTAATACAGGGGATATTCTTCATTTTGTTGCAGCGAGACTGTTAGAGTTTAGGCCTGACTTTTCACTCGTAGAACTCGAAGGTGGGACCTCATATATTATCCGTGATGATCCTCAGGGCTGGTTCGGCGCAATTATTGATTTTATTAAAAGCTAAGACTAAAAAAATTAAGAAGATTTTTTTACTTGCTCCCTTTCTTCCAGTCGTCAATGAGGTGACTCCAGTTCTCATCGATTACGTTAAAAATATCTGGGAAGGCATCAGTTAAACAAGAACGGTTCATGATCGAGTAATTGTCTGGGCCGCCTTCCTCCGGCCATTGACGCGTAGCATCAACGACAATCCGACTGCCTTCTCCGCGCTTGGTGGCGCTTGGATCTCCTCCCATGGCGCCAGCTTTCTTCACTATTTCACTAGCACTGAAAGGTTGCCAGCGAGCTCCAACAGCATGCATAACCTCAATTCTGTTGTGTATATTGACATCTTCATCTACGACAATAGCGATCTTCGCTATTTTTACAGAGCTAGTTATTTGACGCCCAATGCTCAGAGCTTCTCCCGGCTGTTGTTTCTTTATGCTTACAAAGCAAAACCCGGGAGTTTGTAGAGGAAAATGGACCCCCACAATACTTGGAAATTGCTTTTTCAGCGTCATATTAGTTGTGACCTCCATTGGAGAGGTCAAGAAACTGCGGGTTACTCCAGTAAACTGATTGACAAAAATTGGCTTCTCACGATGGGTAACTGCGGTGACATTCATATAAAAATTTTCTTCTTTACGTTCACCTATATATCCATACATTTCCCCAAATGGACCCTCTGGCTCTAAGTCGAAGGGGATTTCTCCCTCAATAACCATTTCCACATTGGCAGGTACTCGAAGACTATTTGTTTCGCATTTGACCACGTCCAAAGATTTCCCTAAAAAGCCTCCGGCAACAAAAAGTTCGTCTTGGCCAAGGCGGGTAGTTTTGGAGCTACTCATTGCAAAGGTTATAGGGTCAGTCCCTAAAACTATTGCTACCTTAGCCGATGTCTCTCCCCGTGCTTTCATGTCCATCAAGAAAGTCCACCCGTGCTGATTGCGCTCTGGGTTAATGGCAATCTTACGCGGCCCCTTTATTTGGCAGCGATATGTACCAACATTACGACCAAGTTTGGGGTCTTCTAGGATGACACTGCCAGTATTTATGTAAGGGCCTGCATCGCCAGGGTTAGTCTGAAGAAATGGGAAATCTAGCATGTTGATATCATGCTCTTTGACGACAACCTCTTTGCATGGGGCTGTTTTTCGTTCTACCTCGTTGGGTTGAATTTCTTTCCATTGCTTGTCTTTCGTCGCTAAATTTTCAAGTTTTGACAGTACATTTTGATAAATTACATATTGCTCGTCGCCACTCGGATCAACCCCAAAAGCCAGTCCTTCGGATTCCCATCTTCCATATTGATTAGCAATGATCGGGCCGTCCTGCCACTGGCCATTGATTTTAATATTTCTAAACACAACGGCTGGTGCCTCTGCCCAACCCAATTTATCAATGAGCCGATACATAAAACCCGTTGCTTCATAGGAATCTTGATCCAAGCCACTGATATGCAAGACTTGACCTAGGTCTTCTATTGCAGCCATATAGTCTCGTAGCGAATCAAATGGCCCTGTGAGCGCTGATTTTGTCTTACTGTGATTCACACGTTTCATTCACAAAACTCCAAAAAATAACACTAATGATGATTATTCTTTAAGTTATCTTAGTTAAAAGACCATAGCTAGTAAGGTTTAACTTCACCCAAAAAAGCCATTAAAACAACTAAACACCATATACAGAATGCGGCTCGATTTGTTCTCTTTTGTAGTTCCTTTATTAGGACTTCGCCGCGCACCGCACTTTCTCCGCCAGCTTTCACTAGATCAAAAGCCTCTGGCCAGTTTCCAGCAATCTGTCGGATCCAAACTCCATTAAGTAAGATTGCGGCAAACAACATAATTTTAATCGCGAGCCAATTACTACTAATAGGGCCATCGGTGATCAAACAATATGCTCCAAAGCTACCCATTGAAATCATAATAAAATAGCGAACCCATATATCTAGTTTACGCAAGCTCTCACCACGAGGTGTACCCTTCTGGAAATGAACCAACCAAACCAATACCAACCACAAAATAGCGGATAACCACACTAAGCCTAACCAATTACCTGAAATTGGTGACCCGTACGCTTGCGCTAGGGTAAAGCCCAACGGAAGCAACAGGACTAAGGCAGTTCGAGCAGACATATCAACAATAAATCTCATTTGGCGTACTCTCAGCCTCTCTTCTAGGCTTAACTCGTCTCGAGTAAGGTACTGGCCGATATAATGGACTGCTATGTCACCACCGATAGCAAAAACGAATAGAAACACATGAATAAAGGCGATGAAATTATGAAAATTGATGTACAACTGCAGATCTCCTTATTTTTTAAGACCATTGTCTTTAGGTTTGAATCGGGAATCAGTTAAAACCACAAATCTACTAACGCGGCCCATTATGTAAAGATAGACATTGAATCGATCACTATCAATATGATGGTTCTTATTATCCTAGTTACAGGATTACAAACCTTTATATCTACTGATTGATACAAGGCGCTAAATTAAGCAAATATTACTTCTTTTAAGTTTATTGTGTATCAAGTCCTCTAGAGGATTTCCTCACTCAAATATTACCACAAATAAATGCAATAATTCGGCTATATGAAAAATTTAATCATATATATAGAATATATTGACATTCTTTCAGGCGCTCTTTTACAATAAGAGGATGTTTTAAGAGGCTATCTGTCGCGGCAGTAAATTACCTTAGGGGTTTTGTTTAGGGGTTTTAAAGGAACCCTCGGGTGTAAGTGACTGGTTCTGAAGTCTTTTAGAATTAAAGAGAACGATAATGTAAGAGGCAAATATGGTGATGGCAATAGATACAGTTTGTAATTTGTTCACTGAATACGAGGTGACTAATGGACAAACAGGCCTAGATGAGCATTTTTTAGAGCAGATACGCTTTCCAGTAGAGTGGAGGAACGGTGTGTCTATCGATGACTATATTGGCATGAAAGACCGTGCTGGTATTGAGCGCTCATTGCTAATAGCTGTGCGAGCAGGGGATCAGCGAGTAAGAGGATCTTTTGAGATTCCCTATGAGCAGGTGGCTGCTGTATGTAAACAACACCCTGAGCGCTTTTCTGGACTTGCAGGGATAGATCCTTATCGGGGGATGGACGGTGTTCGTGAGCTTGAGTATGCGGTTAAAGAGTTGGGATTTGTCGGAGCACACTTATATCCACATTGGATTGAGTTAGCACCAGACCACGCCAAATATTACCCTTACTACGCCAAATGTTGTGAATTAGATATTCCTATCATGATGCAAGTTGGGCACAACTTAGTGTATTCACGAGAAAGAAGACTGCCGAGCGTCGGCCGTCCAATTACGCTGGATCAAGTTGCTATTGATTTCCCTGATTTGAAATTGATCGGAATCCATATTGGTATCCCCTGGACCGATGAAATGATTTCCATGGCATGGAAGCATGAGAATGTTTATATAGGTTCTGATGCTTATGCTCCCAAGTATTGGCCTGATTCCTTTGTTCATTACTTGAAGACGTACGGTCAAGACAAAGTCTTGTTCGGGACGGATTGGCCTGTAATTAGTCCTGAACGAGCTATGGATGAGATAAAACAGCTGGGGATATCGCCTTCCGTGATGGAAAAATTCCTTAACACTAATGCTAAACGCATATTTAAGTTGTAGAAAATACACGATGCTCGTTATCCACACTATTGAGATATAAAGAATGAAAGATGAGTTTGATAATCAAGCCTACCTCGCTTTAGATATTGGATATGGTGTGAGATGTGCTGCCCAACATAAGCCCGATAAGGTTGCGCTGGGAGAAGGAAGCCAGACTTTAACCTATGGGGAGCTGGCCGATCGCATTAATAGAGTTTCCAATGGTGTTCGGGAGGACTTCGGCCTCAACAAGGGTGATAGAGTTGCTCTTATCGCACCGAACTGCATAGAGTATCCTGAGCTTGCTATAGGCATTGCTCAAGCTGGTACTGTAGTGGTCACACTTAATCCAAAGTTAACTTCGTCTGAAATTCAATACGTATGTGATGATTGCCATGCATCAGCAGTTATCGTGCATGCATCAGCCGTAGATCAAGTAGATATAGCTAAGTTAACCAGTGTAAAAAAAGTGGTGGTAATTGGTGATGACTATGAGAATTGGTTAGCCAAGTCCAACCCAAAGTATAAATTTGCTCCTTTGGCCGAGACAGACACTTTTGCACTCGTTTACACCGCAGGGACGTCAGGGAAACCGAAAGGGGTAATGTTGTCGCATCGATCCAGAGTGTTGACGTTTTTTGGTATGGCTTCAGAGTATGGTTGTTATACTCCAGATGACCGAACTCTAGCTGTGGCGCCTCTATTTCATGGCGCTGGATTCTCGTTTGCTATTGCGGCTCTATTTTTTGGGGGGTACTGTGAAATTGCTCCAAAATTTGATGCTGCCACAACCTTAAAAATGCTAAAGGAATCAAACATAACTAATGTTTTTATGGTTCCTACACATTTTCAGGCTATTTTTGACTTATCCGCAAAACAAAGAACCGAACTTAAACCTAGTCAGTTAAAAACTATAATTTCTAATGCTTCTGCGTTACCTCAGGTGCTAAAAAAGAAAGCTGTAGGTTACTTTGGAGAGGGCATACTGCACGAAACTTATGGCTCTACAGAAGCCGGTATTGTTTGTAATTTACGTCCGATTGATCAATTAAGAAAGGAACGCTGTGTTGGGTTGGGGTTTGCCTGTACTGAGACCAAGGTTCTCAATGAGAAAGGCAGGCCAGTAGAGCCTGGCGAAGTTGGTGAGTTATTTAGCCGTTCTCCTTATTTATTTTCAGGTTATTGGGGAAATCCTGAGACCATTAGTTCGATGAAAGACGGGTGGTTTTCTGCTGGAGACCTTGCTCAGGTTGATGATGAAGGTTTTGTTTATCTAGTTGATAGAAAGATGGATATGATTATTTCAGGGGGTGTAAATATTTACCCCAGAGAGATAGAAGAAGTTCTTTATGAGCACCCAGCCATTTCTGATGCCGCCGTTGTTGGGGTGCCAGATAGATATTGGGGCGAATCTGTGAAAGCTTATGTGGTCTTAAGAGATAACCAAAGCGTAGACAGCAGTGCTTTAACCAAATTCTGTGGGAAAAATTTGGCGGGATACAAGACACCCAAGTCGTTTGAATTTATCTCTGCGCTGCCTCGTGGATCGACGGGTAAAGTTTTAAAGCGAGCGTTACATAACCGTTAAAAGGTAAGTAGCAAAAATCTCTACGATTAAAAGAAACTGTAGAATTAATCCTTAAAGACGTATTTTTATGTAGTCATAAAATGGCGCTTTAGTCTAATAAAGTCATAGAGCAGTAATCGGATACAGGTGAATAAATGGAGATGGAAAATTGAAAAATTGCACACTATGCCTCAGGAGTGTTTGTCGTGACTAAACCGCTCACTGGCGTTCGCATTTTAGATCTGACTCACATGCTATCCGGACCCTATGGGGCGATGCTTTTGGCTGACTTGGGTGCAGAGACGATAAAAGTAGAGCCTTTACAGGGTGAGGGGACTCGAAAGCTCTTAGCAACAGACCCTAAGAATTCAATTGATGGTATGGGTGCATACTTTATTACTTTA
>Ga0206683_10002732_pt1 | contig 11834 bp, 10 predicted proteins | sample M280m12015metaG_FD_155483 | JGI IMG/M metagenome (GOLD analysis project Ga0206683, IMG submission 155483) | Ammonia-oxidizing marine archaeal communities from Monterey Bay, California, United States - M2 80m 12015 | ecosystem: Environmental > Aquatic > Marine > Intertidal zone | place: USA...
ATAATTATATTCTAACCACTAGGCAAATTAAAAGTAACCCTATGTCTTGTCTCTAGTTAAATAAAAAAAACACTAATAAATGGAAATTTGAGTATTTCTTTATATTCAAAATCTATTGCTGTTTTGAACACCTTTCATTGTTTTCTTCTGTTAATATTCTTTACTCAGGCAAAGAAATAATTGATTCTCCATTCTTTAAAAGAAAGGCAGTTAAATTTTGTCCAAGTTAATTCCAATAAATTAATTTTTTCCTATATCCTATATCATGCAAAATTGTTGTCATGGGCAATGAAATTGTTGTTTAAAAGATTGGTTACTAGACCATATTTAAATAGTAGAAAATATGAAATATTTACATTCAATCCTAAAGGTTAATTTGCTTCAATCATCGATATTGCTTCTTACCAGTTTTCTTATTATTATCTTTCGCTACCCTTCTTTTATATTAAAACCCCGTATGTGGGCCGAAGAATCTCTATATTTTGAAACCTTTTTCTCAAGTCCTAATATTTTAGACGGATTTGATGCTTTAATATATCCTGCATATTATGTCCTTATATCTAGAATTGTAGGTCTTTTAGCAAGTTTAGTAGATCCTGAAAATGCAGCACTGGTAACTACTATTTGTGGGTTAATTGTCCTATCAATTCCCCTTATGATTATATTCTTTGGTAATAGTAAATATTGGTCAACTATGTACCAAAAAGTTTTTTTATCTGCATTTTTAATCTTTTCTTGCAGTACTGGTGAAATATGGATGAATTCTACTAATGTCGGCTTTATCATGCCAGTAGTAACATTTTTAATTCTAATTGATGAAAATCCAGGTGGTTATTTAAAAAGATACTTATATGGACTGTGTTTATTCCTTGCAATATTAACAGGTCCAATTTCATTGCTAATGTCCCCTTTTTTCTTGTATAGATTTATGCAAAGAAAAGAGTCTATTTACTTAATTTATTGTTCTCTATTTCTTGTGTTCGGTTTACTTCAAGTTTCTTACTTTTTTGTTTCACTTGGACTGGAAGTGACGGTAGGAAATATACATCGCGGGATATTTGATCCTAATTCATTAACAGAAAATTTCGTCTATTGGATTTCGCCAAATATAATCTTTCCTATATTTGGTTATTTCCTTGCTACAGCTTTTAGAACTTTTGCAATACTGGGTAATCAAAAGCCTGAGCAATTAATTTCTTTGTCTGAATCTCTTCCATATGATGCAGTTGCAATAATAGAATGGTTAATCTATTTACTTCCTGTATTTACAATTTTTCTAGGGGCCATTGTATTAGCTATCTATATATATTTCTTCAAACGCTCAAGTATTGATGAAAGAGTTTACATGTTGATTCTATTTGCATATCTCAGTCCTCTTCTTACTGTTCTATCTTTAGGAGGACATGGAGGATATAGGTATTCCTATGTATGTTCGTTTATTTTATTGTTTTATTTATTTCAAAGATTTCTTGTTCTTGGGTCCGGGGGTGAAAGAAGTTTGATAAAGAGTGCAATATCAATCTCTCTTCTTATAGGAGTCTTAGAGTATTATCCTAGGGTAATAAGTTTTTCTCCTGATTTTAGATCTAGTCAAGAATCTGAATGGCCCTATTGGAAAGATGAAGTTATTACTTGGAAAGATAACCCCTCGCACAAGGTCATCGTATGGCCTCATTTGAGAAAGGATACTAGTCTTTGGCCGGCAAGAACAGATGAATGGTCAATAGATTTAAGTAATGACAGATATTGGGATGATGCTGGTGGCTTCAGATACTCCGAAGAGCTTACTAATTTTTTTCAAGATAGTGACAATTAAGTATGCAATATGAAGAATAATGTTCTGCTCACTGGAGCAAGTGGGAACTTAGGCAAAAAAATACAACTCACAATGAGAGGTTTCTCTTTCCTATCTCCCGATAGAAAAGAATTAGATATATGCTCCCCCGATTCAGTAAGGAGATATTGTAAGGAAAATTCATTTGATACAGTAATTCATTGTGCTGCTTTAGCAAGAATGCAGGAGTGCGAAACCAACCCCACTAAAGCCTTTGAAATTAATACTTTAGGTACATTTAATTTAGTTAGTTCCATAAGGGAGATTGAGAAATTAATGAATAAAAATATTCGCTTTATATATATTTCTACTGATGGAGTCTATAAGTGTGATAAAGGTAACTATTCTGAAGACTCTCCAACAATTCCATATAATATTTATGGATGGTCTAAACTCGGTGGTGAAACCTCAGTTAGAATCCTGAACAATTTTTGCATAATTAGAACTAGGTTTTATGATCCTGAAAATATCCCATTTAGCGAATCAGCAGTTGATATAATAACTTCGGCCATTGAGGTAAAAAATTTAATACAAAGCATTCAATTCCTTGTGCATGATAAATTTAACGGAGTTATCAATATAGGTAATAAAGAATCTTCTGAATTTAAAAGATATAGTGCGCATAAACCCCATTTAAAAAAATGCAAAAAGGCAGATATTGCTAACAGTCTTAACTTTGAAATAGCTACAAATTCTTCTATGGATATATCGCTAATGAAAAAAGTTATTAAATTATGAAACTTTATGAGGAATTTCCAATAGATATTGTCATTCCTGTTTTTAATGAAGGCCCTTCAATAATAAAAGTAATAGAATTACTTGAAAGAAATGTAAAAACAAGATTTAGAATCTTAATTTGTTACGATTTTGAAGAAGATAATACTTTAGAAGCAATTAATGGAACTAGCAGAAGAAGTGTAATTAAATTTATAAAAAATACAGGAACCGGCCCATGTGATGCTGTGAAATCAGGTTTTAATGCTAGCAACTCTGAATGCGTTATCGTTTACCCTGGAGATGATATGTGCAATCAGAATATTATAGACACTATGTATGAAAAACATGTTCAAGGAGCTGATGTGGTTGTTGCAAGTAGATTTGTTCCTGGAGGATCTATGATTGGCTGTCCTTTAATAAAGTCAATTTTGGTTAGAACTGCTTCTTTTTCACTATTTATGCTATCAAGTATTCCCGTAAAAGATGCGAGTAACGGATTTAGGCTCTTCTCAAGAAAAATCCTCAATTTAATAAATATTCAATCGGCTCATGGCTTTACATATTCTCTAGAGATTCTGGTGAAATGTGATAGATTAAAGTTACCTATAAAAGAAGTGCCAGCTCAATGGATTGAAAGAAAAGAAGGAAAAAGTAATTTTAAAGTGTTTTTTTGGCTTAAAATGTATCTTAGGTGGTATTTCTATGGCATAGAAACAACATGGTTCAAGAAGTCGATTACTCCTCTTTGTCTAAAAAAAGAATAAAAATAAATAAATGAATAATAAACAGTTTAAATCTTCTAGAGTTGCTAGGAAATGTCAAATATCTGGATCAAAAAACTTAGAGTCTATAATTTTTCTTGGCTATCATCCTCCGGTAAATGAGTATGTGAAAATTGGAGTTCCCGCTGATGAAAAACCGTCATATCCATGCGAACTTTTATATTGTCCTGATTCTAAGCTTGTTCAATTGGGTCAAATAGTTGATGCAGCCGTTTTATTTCCTCCTGAATACCCCTACACAAGTAGTACTACAAAAATTCTCAGAGAAAATTTTGCAGAACTATATGAAGAATCATCAACAATGCTTAATCTTAAGAAAGACGATTTAATAATAGATATTGGATCAAATGATGGAAATCTACTTAGTAATTTTAAAGATAATCACAAGGTACTTGGAGTTACACCTGAAGAAGTTGGCAAGCTTGCAATCGAAAAAGGAATTCCAACAATAATAGACTATTTTAATGAAGATGTTGTAGAAACAATTCTTCGAGAACATGGAAAGGCAAAGGTCATAACTGCTACAAATGTTTTTGCTCACATTGATGATCCCAATAAGATTACGCAACTCATTTCTAAACTGCTCGCTGATGACGGGGTATTTATAAATGAATCTCATTATTTAGCATCTTTGGTTAAAACTCTACAATACGATACTATCTACCATGAGCACTTACGTTACTACTCTATGGCAAGTCTAAAATTTCTTCTAGAAAAGAACGGACTAACCCCATTCTTTGCAAAGAAGATTCCTACTCATGGAGGCTCTATAAGAGTATATGCAACTAAATCCAGCCTTCATTCAATAGATCAAAGTGTTGAGAATACTCTTAATGATGAATTAGAAACTATTTCTATAGATAGTTTGCATCAATTTAAAAATGATGTGCTTATGTCTAAACTTAAGCTGTACTCTCTTTTGAACTCTATAAAAGGTGAGAAAAAAAGAATTTTTGGAATTAGCTCTCCTTCTAGAGCAAGCACATTAGTAAATTATGTTGGGCTTGATCAAGATATTATTGAATGCACTGTAGAGATAAACGGTTCTCATAAAATTGGTAAATACATGCCAGGATCTAGAATACCAGTGCTCGATGAAAGTATCTTATATTCTGAGCAGCCTGAATATGCTTTACTATTTTCATGGCATATTGCAGACGAATTAATTCCAAAATTAAAGCAACTTGGGTTTAAGGGTAAGTTTATTGTTCCGCTCCCAGAACCACATATTGTTGAATAAATTCTACATATAAAGATTGATTATACCTTTTTAGATAGTCTCTATGCATGAGATGATTTGGAGGTGATTTATAATCTATTCAATAAAACTAGAATTAAAAACTCGTATCTTATGGCCTAAGTTCTAAACTGATTTAAAATAAACTACATAATCTTAATTTATTGGGTCAAATCCGACTGTGCGATAATGTAAATATTACTCATAATTTCTAATTTATTTTAATTTTAGATAAAAAACATTAAGTGTATAATGGCGTTCTAGCCACTTGGCAAATTAAAAATAACCCTTTGCCTTGTCTCTAATCAATCATTAAACAATAATATGAGCTATAAGTATGACATTTGCATTGTGGGCGGACTTGGTCATATAGGCTTGCCGTTAGGAATAGTATTTGCCTCCAAAGGCTTAAAAGTATGCCTTCAAGATATAAATAAGGAATCAGCAGAGATAGTATCTAAAGGAAAACTCCCCTTTGTTGAATATGATGCAGAGCCCCTCCTCAAAGAAGTAATAAGTAAAGGAAATCTAACTATCTCCTTAGATACAAAATCTATATCTCTAGCAAAGAATATAATCATAACCATTGGTACTCCAGTTGATGAATATATGAATTCTCGTACAAGAGAATTTCTAGAATTTATTTCTTCTTTAAAAGAACATTTAAATCCTGATCAGCTTATAATTATTAGAAGTTCTGTCGCACCAAATGCCTGCGAACAAATAAAAAGAACTTTAGGTGAAGATCAACCTTGGAAACTTTCGTACTGTCCAGAAAGAATAGTACAAGGCTATGCAATTAAAGAACTAAAAAAACTACCTCAAATAGTTGCTGGCTTTAGTGATGAGGCCGTAAGTGAAGCTTCTAATTTATTTAAAAAAATAAGTTCTTCTATTATAGAAACTACTATGCATGAAGCAGAGTTAGCAAAATTATTTGCAAATTCATGGCGATATATCCAATTTGCCATAGCAAATCAATTTTACATGGTGTGTGAAGATCAAGGTGTAGACTATAATAAGGTAAGACGGGCTATGGTAGAAGGCTATGAAAGAGCTTCTCAACTACCTTCAGCGGGATTTGCAGCAGGACCTTGTTTATTAAAAGACACTATGCAAATTTCTAGTTTTTACCAAGGAGGTTTTCTTCTAGGTCATTCAGCAATGATGGTTAATGAAGGGCTCCCCAACTTCCTTGTTAACCAAATGAAAGCTAAATATGACCTTAACAAAAGAAAGGTTGGAATATTAGGAATGGCTTTTAAAGCAGATGTTGATGATACAAGAGATTCTTTGTCGTTTAGGCTTGCTAAGATTCTTAAGTTCTCTGGCGCTGAAGTCTTTTGTTCTGATGAATTTGCTCAAAATCCAGACTTTGTTACAAAAGAAGAAATAATTGATAATTGTAAAACTGTAATTATTGGCGCTCCTCACTCCAACTATAATGATTTAAAATTTCCTAAATCCATTGATGTACTCAATATTTGGAAAACTTCTTAAGAATTTATTAATTAATAAGAATTAACTCATGAAAAAAAAGTACTTAGTTACAGGAGGTTCAGGATTTATTGGAAGTGCTCTAGTAAAAAAATTACTAAATGAAGGTCACTCAGTCAGAGTTTTCGATAACAATTCAAGAGGCAATCTCAGAAGACTTGATGGTGTTCTTGATAAAATTGATTTTATGGAAGGTGATATAAGAAATTTTGATCAGGTCAATGAAGCATGTCAAGGGGTAGACTCAATTTGTCATCTAGCATTTGTTAATGGAACTAAATTCTTTTATGAACTTCCTGAGCTTGTCTTAGAAGTAGGAATTAAAGGAATGATGAATATATTAGATTCGTGCAAAGAAAATAATATTACTGACCTTATCTTGGCTTCAAGTTCAGAGGTATATCAGAGCCCTGAACAGGTACCTACTAGTGAAGAAGTCCCCTTGATAATTCCAGATCTTCTTAACCCGCGCTACTCATACGGAGGTGCAAAGCTCATTACTGAACTACTTGCTATTAACTATGGTAGGAATAATTTTAAAAGAGTTGTTATTTTTAGACCCCATAATGTTTATGGGCCCGATATGGGTTGGGAGCATGTGGTTCCTGAGTTTCTATTAAAGATGAATGAACTCGTTGAAGACAGGCCAGAAGAAATGATAGATTTTAATATTCAAGGAACAGGCAATGAAACAAGGGCTTTTATCTTCATTGATGATTTCACGGATGGTCTAATGAAAGTTATAAATAAGGGAGAGCATCTAAATGTTTACCATATCGGAACTTCGAACGAAATCCAACTGTCTGAGCTCGCTAAGACTGTTGCAAGCTTATTTGATGCTGAAATAAATTTAATTCCGGGCGCCTTAGCAGAAGGAGGAACATTAAGAAGATGCCCTGACATAACAAAACTGAGAGGTCTTGGTTTTAATCCAGAAATACCTTTAGAGAAAGGCTTACAAATATCAAAGGACTGGTACGTAGCTAATAAGCATCTAAAACCATAAATACAAACCGGATGCTTCTTGAAATAACAGCACCCCTTGATTTAACTAAAATTGGTTACACTAATAAGAATGAGTAATTTAAAATGAGAATTCTTAAATCTTGTGCTAAAGGTCACCCATCATTCCAAGTAGAGTTTTCATTTCTAAATTCAAATACTGGAAAAAAAATAACTGAAATCCCTATCTATTCTAAAGAAAGAAAAGAAGGTGCTGGTGTTTCTAAAATATATACAAAGAAGGAAGTCCCTTCTTTTTTAAAAACAATTACTTGCCTATTAAGATTTAGGTGTTTTGGCAATAATGATTAACAAGCTAAAAAGCTATCTTCTATTATATTTTAGTAAGCAGTTTATATATTTCGTAATAGCTGGCGCGTCTGCAGCAACTATTAATTTCTCTTCCAGGCTTATTTTAAGAAACTACTTAGATATTATAGTCTCAGCACTACTTGCAAATATAATAGCAATGATTATTGCTTTCTTTCTTTACAGAAAATTAGTTTTTCCATTTTCATCAATTCCATTCGAAACTCAAGGAATAAGATTTGTGATCATACAGGTTAGCTTTATGCCGGTGGCAATTTATATCTTCTCGATACTAGCAAATCTTTTTTACATTGTTGGTTTAGAAGATTATGCAGAACCTACTGCTCACATAATATCAATTGGAGCTCCCGCATTGATAACTTTTCTACTTTATAAATTTTTTGTATTTTATAAATAGCTAAATAAAATATAAGATTCTTGTTTTATATTTATAATTCATTTTATATATTCTTCATACCAAGCAAAAAAGGAGATTACATTCCAAATAAGATTAGAATTATCTTCCTTGTGAGCAAGATGAGAATTAAAAGCCAGGTCAATGTTTTTGAAATTAAAGATATGATCTAAATCTGTCCTAGAAGAATTTATCATATCTAGAGAATAATCTTTTAATTCATTTCTTAAATAAGCACTCAACGGTATGTCAAATCCTTTCTTTGGTCTATCAAGCAAGTTCTTAGGTATATATTTATGTGCAACTTCTTTTAAAATATGCTTTCCAGAGCCATTCTTGTATTTATACTCTATAGGCAACCTCCAAGCAAAAGATATTATTTCATGATCAAGAAAAGGGATTCTAGTCTCGAGACTAGCCGACATTCCAGCTTGGTCAACCTTCTTTAAAATATCTCCAGGTAAGTAATCTATAGTATCTTGCATCATAGCCTTCTCAGCATAAGTCATATCTGTTTTCCATATGTCGCTGGAACTAAGAGGTTGCTTTAACTGCTCTTGCAAGAAATTATTCTTAAAAGTCGAAAGTTTTTCATATAATTCTGACTCATCTTTGAAATCAAAAATATTATTTAACTTACTAAATTTTTGAGGAAAATTAGATACTGAATTCCCTAATAAAAAATTCGAAATGTTTCTTGTTAAAAAATTATTAATAATACCAGTGCTTTTAAGAGACTTCCTGATGGGAAACGGAATTTTTCCTAATAAATTAAAAACCTGCTGACCTAAAAAATACCTTCCATAACCTCCAAAAATCTCATCTCCTCCATCGCCACTTAAAGATACTGTTACTTTCGATTTAGTTAGATCAGAAAGAAGTACGGTTGGTATCTGTGAAGAATCTGCAAAAGGTTCAGAATATATAGAAGGCAACCTATAAATTGTATCTATCAATTCTTTATCAGACACATAAAGTTCCTGATGATCAGTTCCAATATGATCTGATATTCTCTTTGCTTCTTCGGCTTCATTATGAACTTCAGAATGAAAACCAATTGAAAAAGTTTTTATTTTATTTAAAGAATTTTTCTGCATTAAGGCAACAATTAAAGAAGAGTCATACCCGCCTGAGAGAAAAGCTCCAAGAGGCACATCAGAAATCATTCTTTCTTTGACCTTGGTATCTAAAAGACCATCTAAGTCTCTTTTTGCTCTATCATAATCATCTAAAGGATTCTGTATTGAATCACTTACAGTGTCTTTAAAACTCCAATATGACCAAACCGAGGTACCCGACACTTTGTTCTTATTTAAGTTGAAACTCAACACAGTTCCAGGAATTACTTTTTGCACTTCTTTAAAGACCGAGACTCCTTCTGGAAAATAAGACTTATTAATAAAGAAATTAATATTGTCTATATCTAAAGTTAGCTTATTTTTTAATAAATTAGTTAGTGGCTTGAGCTCTGAGCTAAAGCTAAGCTCTTGATTTAATAATGAATAATAAAGAGGTTTTTCACCTAGCCTGTCTCTACAGAGATGAACTATATTTTCTTTTTTGTCATATAAAGAAAATCCAAACATGCCTTGTACTTTTTTTAGGGCTTTTTTTAAGCCATAATTTTCAATTAAACAAAGAAATACTTCTGTATCAGAGGATCCTCTGAAAGCAATTCCTAACTTTTGTATTAAATTTCTTTTTAAAATAGGAAAGTTATATATCTCACCATTAAAGATAATGACATACCTCCCCGAAGAAGAGATCATTGGTTGATCTCCATTTGGAGACAGGTCAATTATAGATAATCTTCTGAATCCAAAAGCCATTCCTTTATCACTATATATCCCATCCGAATCTGGACCTCTATGAATAATTGCATCATTCATTGTAGATATTTTTTGTTTCAATTCGTCTAACGAAAGAGAATTAGAAATAATCCCATTTATTCCACACATTACTTTCTTGAAGATAAAATAAATAAATCCTTATTTATAAAATTAAGACTCATATTCGCTTCATTTATATTATTTATATATTTTACTTTTGAATCTATTTCTTCAAATTTGAACCCAGGAAAATGAGAAAGGGCCATTCTATAAGCGTCTAATTTGTCTTTAAATAGGTATCTTGGGTATTGCTTTAAATAATTCTTCATATCAATTTTCTTAAGGAGGTATCTAATTTTTGAATAATTAATATTATTTTTATTTTTATCAGAAAGACTTTCTTTAGCTATCTCGCCAATTTTTTTAATAGTTGATATGTCTGTCTTGAAATTAGAAATTAAAGACCCCAAAAGTGCATTATCATAAGCAATAATCTCTTTATTTTTTGTTCCATTAATTATTTCATGAACTTCATGAGGTGTTTTGCATAAAATTGAAAGCCCTTCTGTTAGATCAATGGTGTTACTAAGCTCTATAGGATAATAGTTAATTATAGGTTTATCTAAAAAATAAGCCTCAAAAGCTGTTGTGCAGCCACTCTGTATTATGTATGAGCACCTCTCCATCCACTCTACAGCAGAATATTTATTTATTATTTTTATGTTATCAAAACCGTAAAATACATTCTCCCAGAATTCTATAGATTCTGTGGGGTGAGGCCTTAAAACAAAATTCTTGTCAGGATTCTTCATTAATAGATAGGAAATCATCTCACTAAAAAATCCCATCCTCTTAACATCATCAGCATATTCAACTAAAAGCCTATGTTTATTAACTTTGTTAGCATTTGAGTCAATTTGTTGTTGTTTATACGCTACTGCATCTTTGAGATAATGATTCCCAGCAGTAAAATTAGTATTAATCAAAATAAAATTATCTTCCTTAACTCTGGACTGATTTTGAATCAATTTTCTTAACAAAGAACCTTCTTTTATATCGAGTCTATAACCTCCTACTACATGCATTTGAGCATTTGTTGTTGTTTTAGAAAAAAATTCTTTCTGGAAGTCTCCCCAACACAAGATAACATCATCATCCGAAAGCCTATCTGGTTCCAGCAACTCCTTTAGGACAAGTTTCCATTTTGTCTCATCTCCACCATAAATAGCCCCCTCTTCGTGATACCAAAGAATAGAGAAACCATTTATTTTATACATGTCATAAATATCATTGTTAGATTTCATAGCATCTAAAAAAATATTCTTTCCTATATAAATACCTCCATTAAACAAAGGAGCAATTTCATTTAAAACATTATGTTGACCAATAAAACATGATATTCCTTGTTTTATCAATTGAGATGCTAAAACTATTTTTGCATCTAATTCTCTTGATTCAGTTTCTATTGGCAAAAAAATAATCTTTTCCATCAAATTATATATGTTTGGTCAAAATTAAAGTTTTACTAAAAATTTGCAACAAATTCATGTATTGTTTCATGCAATCTATTGAACATTTCATCAGTCATACCATGGTGAACAGGTAAAAGAACCCCTCGCTCCATAACTGCATCCGAATTAGGGTAATTATCAAGAGGCTTCCTGAAATTAGCATCTTTCATCATAGGTTGTCTCATGATATTTCCTGTAAATACTACTCTTGTTTGTATATTCCTTTCTTCTAAGTAAATTTGTAAGTCCTTTCTTTCAAAAGGTGCATTTTGGTTTATTAAAACAGGAAATGCCAACCAAGCGGTGTGAATATCAGATTCCTCTAAAGGATTACTGAATATATCAGGAAAATTTTTGAAAAAAGCAGACTGCTTTTTAAAATTTTTCTGTCTAGTAAGGATATTCTGATTCAGCTTCTCAAGTTGAACCATACCGAATGCTGCCCCTATCTCACTCCCTTCAAGATTATAACCAGAAGTTTCAAATACAAATTTTGCATCATAATCAATTCCATCAAGGTTTATATTAAATCTATTTTCTATAGCCTCACTCTTTTCATCAAATAAAGAAGAACTTCTACCCCAAGATCTTAACAATTTTGATCTTTCAATTACTGTTTCATCATTTAAAGATAATGACCCTCCGTTACCAGCACAATTGATAATGTGTGATCCATAAAAACTAGTAATAGACATATCTGA
>Ga0206683_10002733_pt1 | contig 11834 bp, 11 predicted proteins | sample M280m12015metaG_FD_155483 | JGI IMG/M metagenome (GOLD analysis project Ga0206683, IMG submission 155483) | Ammonia-oxidizing marine archaeal communities from Monterey Bay, California, United States - M2 80m 12015 | ecosystem: Environmental > Aquatic > Marine > Intertidal zone | place: USA...
CCTCCAGGGATTCCAGTAACGCGGTTTCCTCACCACAGATGTAGGCTCCCGCGCCCCGCTGACTGTGCAGTTCGAACTCAATCCCAGATCCAAGAAGATCGTTGCCCAGAAGACCCGCCTCACGGGCCTCATCCAGCGCCGATTCAAAACGCTGCCAAGGCTCGTGATATTCACCCCGAATGTAGTTAAAGCCCACCGTGGCCCCGATGGCATACCCGGCGAGCGCCATCCCTTCAATGACCTGATGAGGATTGAATCGGAGAATGTCGCGATCCTTAAATGTGCCGGGTTCACTTTCATCGGAGTTACACACGATGTATTTCTGCCCGGCCGCATCGCGGGGCATAAAGCTCAACTTAAGACCGGTCGGAAAACCGGCGCCGCCACGCCCGCGCAGACCAGAAGATTTAATGATTTCGATAATCTCTTCCCGTGGCGTCTGTTTCCTCAACACCTCCTCCCAGGCCTCGTACCCACCACGTTCACGGTAGGACGCCAAGGTCCACGGCATGTCGAGCCCCTGAGGGGGCAAGCAAACGCGGATCTCACACAGCGGACTCATCGGTAGCGCTCCAGGATGGCATCGAGACCTTCTGTAGTGAGGTCTTCGTGATAATCATCACCCACCGACATCATCGGTGCACCACCACACGCCCCGAGACATTCTGCAGGAAACACTGTAAAGCGCCCATCTGGCGTGGTCGCGCCCGCCTCGACACCAAGACGCTCACACAAGGAGTCCATAATGTTGTCAGCTCCTCGAAGAAGGCAGGAAACATTAGTACACACCCGCACGGGAAACCGGCCCACCGGGCGTGTGTAGAACATGTCGTAAAAAGTCGCGACTTCGAATACTTCAATCCGCTCTAGATTCAACACCTCCGCAACGGCGCCGACCACGGCCTCATTAATCCAGCCATGCTCTGCCTGGGCATAACGCAGGGCCGATTTCACAGCGGCGCGACGGGAGGGGTATTTCCCTGCTTCCACCTCGATCTTTTGAATGATGGACTGCGAAAGTATTCCACCCGAGTCCGCCATCATCGGTCCACCTCTCCAAAAACAATATCCTGCGTTCCAATGATCGCAACGACGTCCGCCAACATGTGGCCTTGGGCCATCTCGTTCAATGACGCTATATGTGCGAACCCGGGCGCGCGAATCTTCAGGCGATAAGGCTTGTTGGCGCCGTCCGAAACAATATAGATGCCGAACTCTCCTTTAGGTGCTTCGACGGCCTGATACACCTGACCGGGTGGCGTACTGTAACCCTCTGTAAATAGTTTGAAATGATGAATAAGGGACTCCATGTCCTCCTTCATATCGCCCCGCTCCGGCGGTGTAAGTTTATGATCGTCGATCATCACCGGACCTGGATGCTGACGTAGCCAGTCGATACACTGACGGATAACGTGATTGGACTGTCGCATCTCCTCAACTCTGACCAGATACCGGTCATAGCAATCGCCCGTAACACCGACCGGAATATCAAAATCAAGTTCAGGATAGACCTCATAGGGCTGCTTGCGCCGAAGATCCCATTCCACGCCCGAACCTCTCAACATCGGGCCGGTAAAACCTAACTGCATCGCCCGCTCCGGACTGACCACCCCGATATCGACCGTTCTCTGCTTCCAGATGCGGTTATCAGTCAGAAGGTTCTCATATTCATCTACACAACCAGGGAAACGCTCGACAAAGGACTCAATGAAGTCCAGCACCGAACCCTCTCGATTGACATTCTTCGTCCGAATTTCATCTTCCGAATGCACCCTGGACGCCTCATATTTGGGCATCCGATCAGGTAGGTCGCGATACACGCCCCCAGGACGAAAATAAGCAGCGTGTAAGCGCGCGCCAGAAGTAGCCTCGTACACGTCACACAGATCTTCCCGCTCACGGAATGCATAAAGAAATACCGCCATCGCCCCGATATCCAACCCGTGGGCAGCAATCCACAGCAGGTGGTTACGGATCCGGGTAATTTCCGAAAACATCACTCGTATGTACTGGGCCCTGAGTGGTGGGGTCACGCCGAGCAGTTTTTCTATTGCAAGAACATAAGCATGCTCGTTGCACATCATCGACACGTAATCGAGGCGGTCCATGTAGCCGATATTGTGGTTATAGGGCTTGCTTTCGGCGAGCTTTTCAGTGCCGCGGTGCAAAAGGCCGATGTGCGGATCAATTCGCTCCACGACTTCTCCGTCCATCTCCATCACAAGACGCAACACCCCGTGCGCTGCCGGGTGCTGTGGTCCGAAGTTCATCGTGTAATTTCGGATCTCGCTCATTCGACTGACTCACGTCGGATGACACGGGGAACCGTTACCCTTGGGTCGATTGAGACAGGCTCGTAAACAACACGCCCTTTTGCTTCATCAAAGCGCATCTCGACATGGCCGCTAAGCGGGAAATCCTTGCGCATCGGGTAACCAATGAACCCGTAGTCTGTCAGCAGTCGACGAAGATCTGGGTGCCCATCAAAGAGAATGCCAAAAAGATCAAATGCCTCCCTCTCGTACCAGTCAGCACAAGCCCAGATTGATATTACACTTGGGACACGGGGGCTCTCCTCGGGCAAGTAAACCACTACCCGGAGTCTTTGGTTTCGACTCACCGACAAAAGGTGGTAGACAACGGCAAAGCGGTCCGGATGGCTACCGGTTGACGAACTGTCGTCACCGTAGTCGACACCGCATAGATCAATAAGTTGCTCGTAGCGGGTGATGGGGTCATCTCGCAGGGCCCGCAACAAGTCATAGACCGCGTGAAGCTCAACCACCACGGTTTGTTCTCCATAGGCCGAGGAGACCGTTGCGTCGAATCTCCCTGCCCACTCCGAAAGATACTCATCCCCGGGATGCCCAACGTCTCCGTAGTCCGGACCGTTAGCGGGCGATGGTGTCGTCACGCTTGATCTTCTTTTGCAACTGAATAATGCCGTACATCAAGGCCTCAGGCGTCGGTGGACAACCTGGGATATACACATCAACCGGGACAATGCGATCGCATCCACGAACGACAGAATACGAGTAGTGATAATACCCACCGCCGTTGGCACACGACCCCATTGAGATCACCCACCGTGGCTCAGGCATCTGGTCATAAACCCGCCGCAAGGCGGGTGCCATTTTGTTGGTGAGGGTTCCGGCCACGATCATGACGTCAGACTGCCGTGGGCTGGGTCTGAAGATCATGCCAAAGCGGTCAAGATCATAGCGCGATGCACCAGCGTGCATCATCTCGACCGCGCAACACGCGAGACCGAAAGTCATCGGCCACATAGAGCCGGTTCGCGCCCAATTAATCAGGTCGTCAAGCCGAGCGGTCGCCCACCCTTGCGACATAACTCCTTCAATAGCCATAGGTTCTTACTCCCACTCCAGCGCCCCTTTCATCCACTCATAGATGAAGCCCACGACCAGAACTCCGAGGAAAATCATCATCGCCCAAAAGCCGAAGACGCCGATCTCATCCAGAACAATCGCCCAGGGGAATAAGAAGGCGATCTCCAGGTCAAAAATGATGAACAGGATCGCCACGAGATAGTAGCGAACGTCGAACTTCATCCGGGTGTCTTCAAATGCCTCAAACCCACACTCGTAGGCGGAGAGTTTGGCGGGATACGGGTTACGCGGACTCAATACCCGCCCGGCCGCAAGCGCGACCACGCCAATCACTATTCCGGTCAGCAGGAACAGGAGTACAGGGAGATAATTTGCGAGCACTCGACTGAGGAAAATCCGCTAAAAGCGGCCGAAAATGTATGGCGAGATTCTAGTCGCCTGCATGTAGACGGTCAATCGACAGACTTTCTCAAAAACTCTACAACATCTACTCGTTTGCGCACCATCTCAACCTGGCCTCGACCCGCTCGAACTCGACCCTGGGCGCCAGGCCAATAGAAGCAAGATCAATCACAACCCAGGGATCATTTCCCTGGATATCGAGGACGACCGAATTGCCGTGTGTCACGATGCTCAACTGATGCGTCAGACCCGCATCACCCCCTGTCAGGGCCGGCATCAAATCAACACCGCTCTCATCATCCCCGGCGTAGGCACACAATGCCTCCACAATAACAGCCTGCTTGGATGTTTCAATATTATGATCTGAGGGATCAAAACGCAGGAACATATTTGAGCTTACGGGTTCCGGCAAGGAAAAAACGAGAGATTGTGCGCCCTCGACAGGACAGCGCACCACAGACTTTCGCTTTTCCGAAAAACCTTCTGTCCTGGATGTCCAATAAATTGCAGGAAAAGTGAGTCGGTCAGGCGAATCCATACGATGCTCTAAGTCTAGTTTCAATTGGTCGAGCACCCCTCGTTTAACCCCCCCCTTACCTTCCCACTCTCCCATCTTGGGCAGACTCTCAAAATCGGTCTTTGCAAGGCAGAAAAACTGGTCGAGCACTGTCTCCGCCCATCCGTATACGTCTCCTGTATTTCCCTTGCTCTTGGCATCTGGCCACGGGAAAGGCTCCGCCAGAATCTCTCCCGCATCATCGACTAACAACGCGTAAGCAGCGGACAAATTGCCGGCTCTGACCGCGCTCGACAACTGTTCAGATGCAAGCCTTAAGAAGCTGTCCCGATCATGGATCGCGACCGCGCATCGCAACCAGTACTGAAAGAGCGGTTCACCCCTAGGCAGGGTAAAAACTTCAGCTGATGCTTCACTATCTGGAAAAGACGAAAGAGCACTGGTCCCTCGGGTAAGGCTTATCCCCTCTTCGACGCCTATCGCGGGATCTTCGAAAACGATCCAGTCATACGGCATCACCTCTTCCAACGCTTCGTCCGTGTTGGCCAACACAATCCCAAAAGAGTCCGCACAAGTGGCAAATAATCCTGAACGATACAACGCATTTTGTTGAAATCTTGCCGGCGCAGATGGTGGCGCAACGGGGGTACGGTTGACCGAGACATGTCTACCCCATATCGACTCAACACCGGGGGCGTCGACACCACTGTCGCAGATAACAGCTTTAGGTAACTTGTAATCTGGTAGCGGAAAGAAAAATCTAGATTTCAAGTTGAGTTCTATGAACAGACTCTCCCATTCCGATCTGTCGAACGTGCGAATACCTTCCTGGACGCCTTGTCGTTCTGGGTATCCAGCGATTCCCGTCCAGGACGTGCCGAGGTGATCTTCAGGCCAACCGGTCAGATACTTCGCACCCACCCGGTTTTCAATTGCGATGATTACCCGGCCTTTTGGTGAGAGCGCGTCCATCGCCTTTCTGAGCATCTGAAGGACAGCTTTTTTTGCAGATAGGCCTGAAGGTGCAAAGCGCTGCGCATATTCCAGAACTCCGATGAATAGTGCCAGGTCATAGTGATGATCTGGCAGGTTCAATTGGTGGAAGTTGGAATGAATAATGGAAACCTGATCCAGCCCGACGCAGCGGTCACGCGCTAGTTCAGCCCGCACGAACCCACCTTCGACGGCGTCAACCCGACACCCGGCGTCGCCTAGGTATCGCGTGACCGCGCCGCACCCTGCACCGATCTCGAGCACCTGGGCCGAACCTGGAAGTTTCAGACCACGAAGGAGGTTGGCTCGCAGGTTTGAAAGATGATATTCCTGCGCCCAACTGCCATACGGTGGGCCAACCTCTGGAGAGTTCCAAGAGAGGTCGTCAGCCTCCTCAAGCCTCTGGCGCAGGCCAGCCTCTTCCCGCAGGCCGTCACTGTATTCGAGCCCCTGGGCCTCGGTTGCGTGTCGCCAGATCCCGCCCTGATAGACGAGATTATTGACGGTGGCCAGTATCGGAGAGCAGGCCATCTCGTTAGAGCGCATTGATATCGCCCCCGGGTATCTCACGGGTCCTGGCCGGAAGCAGAAAAACTTCCGCCGGTAACTTCTGATCTTGGTGCCGCAGGCCGGACTCGAACCGGCACGGCTTGCGCCACCGCCCCCTCAAGACGGCGTGTCTACCAGTTCCACCACTTCGGCGTTCAAAAACAGAAGACTGTATAGCACTTTTAATCAGTTTTACTCAATAGTCACCACGGTAGCACCCAGTTCCTACCTTTATCTTGCTCTAACTGTTGACCCTATTGCGAAGCTTCCCGACCCAGCGCATCGGATAGAAGGCCAGTATCGCAATAGTGTTTGTAGTGCGTCAGCTTTTCACCGTTTGATGTCCAGAAATGAACGGTTTCGAAGTCCACTTCTTTGCCAGTGTTTGTCGCTTTCGCCCGATAGAACCCTTTCACCACAAGATGTGTCTCGTCAAGAGGAAGAAACTCCTGCGGGTGGACTTCAAAACTGTCAAACAATGGGCCAAGCTTTTCGAAGAAGGCCTTTGAGGCTTCGAGACCATCCTGAAGGCCGCCAAAAGGAAACCCTTGCATGATGTCAAACTGAAAGTCATCGGATAGGACATCGCCCAGCTCGCCTTCACCGTTCACTATTTCATAAAACCCTGTTGCCAGGTCAGAGATGTTTTTCATGTTATTCCTTTTTCTTGAAGTCGAAACCGCGTTCCATTTTATCCCGCAGACCCTAGTCTGTGCTTGGCGCTGTGGGGACATCGGATTCGGAGGCATTATCGTTACCAACGGTACCGGGGACCTCCGAGGACTCTGACCCGCTCTGCGTTGTCATCACACTGCTAGGAGCGGCGCTTTGTTGCGTATAGATATAGGCGAGACTCAGGCCCGTAATAAAAAACACTACCGCGAGGCTGCCCGTCACCCGACTCAGAAAGGTCGCAGAGCCGCGACTGCCGAATACCGAGTTCGAAGATCCTCCGCCAAACGCGGCACCCATATCAGCGCCTTTGCCCTGCTGCAGGAGCACAAGCACCACAATCGCGATCGCCGCGACGAGATGGACAACGGTAAAAATACTGGTGAGCAGGTTCATGAAATCGCCGCCTTAATAATACCAAGAAAGTCGGCAGCCTTGAGCGAGGCGCCACCGATTAAACCTCCGTCAATATCAGGCTGCGCAAATAATCCTGCCGCATTGTCCGGCTTGACACTGCCTCCGTAGAGGATACGAGTCCCCATGGCGGCCTCCTCACTCGCATCAGAGAGCTGCTGCCGAATCAGTGCATGGACCTCTTGCGCCTGATGGTCTGTTGCCGTAAGGCCAGTCCCAATCGCCCATACGGGCTCGTACGCGACGAGGGCCTGGGGAAAGATTTCCACTCCGGCGCTCTCAATCACTGCTCCAAGTTGACGGCGAACCACCTTCTCGGTAACCCCATCCTCGCGTTCTTCTCGGGTTTCCCCGACACAGACGATGGGGGTGAGCCCCCGGTGAGTTGCCACCCGCGCTTTGTCGGCGACGCTCTCATCACTTTCTCTGTAGACACTACGCCGTTCCGAGTGCCCCACAATGACGTAACGGCAACCCACATCCAGCAGCATGTCCCCTGCGATTGCGCCAGTAAATGCCCCGGGCTCATGGATATCAAGATCCTGGGCGCCCATTGAGATGGGTTGCGATCCCAAGAGTTCAGAACACATAGCAAGGTAGACGTACGGCGGACACACAACTACGTCTGCATCACAGTCCTCTGGAAGATCGGAACCTATGCCAGTCACGAGCGTCTTTGTCATCTCGCGACTGCCGTTCATTTTCCAATTTCCGGCGACCAGCGGCGTTCTCATTCGCATTCTCCAGCAGGATCAAGAACAACGGAATGCCCTGAAAGACAGGGCAAAAAAGGGCGTGAATGGTAACGGCCGGCGGTTAGGGACGCAAGCAACTCGATATTTAGGGGTTTTCACGTCCACTCGGGACCTGGCTGCAACGCGTACCGCCAGCAGTTCAACCCGCAGCGGAAACGATCTCGTCGGCCAAGCTCCGAGCCAGTTTACTGACGCTAGTCGCATCCTCACCCTCAACCATCACCCGTATCACCGGCTCCGTACCGGAGGCCCGCAAAACTACTCGACCGCGTGCCCCCAACTGGCGCTCACAGGAAGAAACCGAATCACAGATGCGCGGATCAGTCAGTAACTCCGATGGAGCCGAGTGGTCCACCGAAACGTTGATAAGCTCCTGAGGGAAAACTTGCAGTCCTGAGACCAGGTCCCCGAGCGACGAATCGGTTGCCTGCATTACCTCAAGTACGGCAAGCGCTGCGACCAGGCCATCGCCCGTTGTGCCTCGATCCAAGGACAGGATATGGCCGGAAGTTTCGCCTCCGAGGGTCCACTTCCGTGCCAGCAGTTCTTCAAGAACAAACCGATCTCCCACCCTGGTTCTGACGAATTCCATCCCCTTTTTCCGACAGGCAAGCTCGACCCCCAGATTCGTCATCAGCGTTCCAACCACACCTTTGCAATCACCAGACTGGTAACGATACTGGCTCAGAACGTACAAAATTCCGTCGCCATCTACGAGATGTCCCTGCTTATCCACGAGCACGGCCCGGTCGGCATCTCCATCAAAGGCGATTCCAACGTCAGCACCGCACTCGCGAACCAGGTCACAGATCGTGTTTGGGTGCGTTGAGCCTCCTTCACGGTTGATATTGAATCCATCTGGTTCGATCCCGGTGCAAACGACCTCGGCGCCGAGTTCTCGAAGGACCAAGGGAGCTACCTGGTAAGCCGCGCCGTTGGCACAGTCAACGGCAATCTTTAAGCCGTCAAGCCTTATCCCGGGGGGTAAGGTATTGCGGCAATGTTCTGCGTAGCGCGGCAACGCATCGATCAAACGCTCCGCTTTGCCGAGTGCTTCTGGAGCTACAGTGCTCATCGATTCAGACATGAGGGCTTCTATTGCCGCTTCGGTATCATCATCGAGTTTCCTGCCTGAGTCGGAGAAAAACTTGATGCCGTTGTCGTGATAAGGGTTATGAGACGCACTGATCACTATCCCGCCACACGCCCCAACCTGACGGGTGAGATGCGCAATCGCGGGTGTGGGTAGAGGTCCCGTAAGTGCAATATCAACCCCCGCTGCACTCAGGCCCGCTTCCAGCGCAGATTCCAGGAGATAGCCCGAGATCCGTGTATCCTTGCCGATAATAAAGCGGCCGCGCGCGTGCCCAGCACCTAGAACCCGGCCTGCTGCCCAGCCTAACTGCAGCACCTCAGAAGGGGTTACCGGAGAAATCCCTACTCGGCCACGAACGCCGTCTGTTCCAAAATAACTCTGCTTGTTCATTCTCTCAGTTTACAGACTACAGTCAGGTCTGTTCCAGCACTGAGCGGTTCTCAAAAAAACCGCGAGTGAGGCCAGCGTTATGTACACGGACGACCTTCGCGCCCTGCTCAACAGCTAGAAGTGCGAGCAGCGCGCTCATCTCATCCAATATTTCCTCTGAATCGATCTGCACGAGTGCGCGCACAAACGCCTTTCGCGAAACGCCGATTAGTAAAGGCACGCCCAGGGCGGAAAAGCGCGGCAATTGGCTCATGAGAGCATGGTTATGCTCTCGCGTCTTGCCGAAGCCGATCCCGGGATCAACGAGCAAGCGGTTCCGATCGATGCCGGCTTTGAGGCAGGTATCGATTCGGGAGCTCAGAAACTCGCCGATCTCCCTCCCTATGTCGTCGTAATAAGGAGTCTTCTGCATGGTTGCGGGAGTTCCCTGCATATGCATCAGGCATACCGGAACGTCCAATCGGGCCGCCATATCGAGCGCACCCGCCTGTCGTAGCGCATAGATATCATTCACCATGCTAGCGCCGGCAGCAACAGCTGCCTCCATCACTTCGGGCTTGCTGGTATCAACCGATACCGTAATGCCCTCATCGGATAAAGTCGAGATAACCGGAACCACACGTTCGATTTCACTGCGCACCGAAATCGATTCTGCGCCAGGCCGGGTTGACTCGCCACCCACATCAACAATGTGAGCGCCGTCCGCTGCCAGCCGGCGTCCTTGCGCAATTGCGGACTTGTGAGAGTCAAAGCGACCGCCGTCGGAAAAGGAGTCCGGAGTAACGTTGACAATCCCCATGATCTGAGGATCGCGCTTTATCAGGAAGTCAAGCATCCGGGCAAACCCGGGCCGGGAGTCTGGCGTCCTGCGTCAGGCTGAATCGCCCGCGGGAGAGTCCATGTTCGGCTTGATATCGGGTCGCTCCGTTTTTTGACTGTCGTCGCCACTTGATCGACTACCGCCGTCGCTCTCCCCGGATGAGGGAGGACGGGGCGTCTCACCCTTCATGATTTGATCAATCTGGTCCGATTCAAGGGTCTCCCAGTCCATCAGGGCGTGTGTCATGATCTCAATGATTTCTTTATGAGATTCGATTATTTTTCTTGCCCGTTGATATTGCTCCTCGATGATCCGGCTGACCTCCTGATCGACCTGCTCCGCAGTCGCGTTACTGATGCTCTTGTGGGTCGTGAAATCACGGCCCAAAAACACTTCGGAATCATTATCTCCATAGACTCTGGGTCCCAGATGATCACTCATTCCCCACCGCTGAACCATGTTCTGGGCAAGCCCAGTCGCCTGTTCAAAATCATTCGCCGCTCCAGTGGTCATCTGATCCATGAAGACTTCCTCCGCGATCCGACCGCCCATCAACACCGCGATCCGTGCTAGAAGATGCTCACGATTGTGGCTGTAGCGGTCTTCTTCCGGCAGTTGCATCGTGACACCCAAAGCACGGCCTCGAGGAATGATTGTGACCTTATGTACCGGGTCGGTTCGATCCGCGAGCACCTTGGCAACGACGGTGTGTCCCGACTCGTGATAGGCAGTGTTCAGACGCTCCTGTTCAGGCATCACGAGAGAGCGCCGCTCGGCACCCATAATGACCTTGTCCTTGGCAAGCTCGAACTGCTCCATTGATACTTTGCGCCGACTGGCCCGAGCCGCAAAGAGCGCCGCCTCATTGATCAGATTAGCAAGATCCGCGCCCGAGAATCCGGGTGTCCCACGGGCAATGATTGCCGCATCGACATCACTGTCCAGCGGAACTTTTCGCATATGCACTTTCAAGATGGCCTCGCGGCCACGGATATCGGGCAACGGTACATGCACCTGGCGGTCAAACCGGCCTGGTCGCAGTAATGCTGGATCTAATACGTCCGGCCGGTTGGTAGCCGCGATTACGATGACTCCATCATTACCCTCAAATCCGTCCATCTCAACCAACAACTGGTTGAGTGTTTGCTCACGCTCGTCATGACCACCACCGAGCCCCGCTCCCCGCTGACGCCCAACGGCGTCAATCTCGTCGATAAATATAATGCAAGGCGCGTTCTTCTTAGCTTGTTCGAACATGTCTCGAACCCGTGAGGCGCCCACGCCAACAAACATCTCGACGAAATCCGACCCCGAAATCGTAAAAAACGGAACCTTGGCTTCCCCAGCGATAGCTCGTGCCAACAGGGTCTTACCCGTTCCAGGGCTGCCTGTCATCAGAACACCACGCGGAATCCTACCCCCAAGTTTCTGGAAGCGGGACGGGTCCTGCAGGAATTCAACGAGTTCGCCTACCTCTTCCTTCGCTTCATCGACACCGGCGACATCTTCGAAGGTCACATTGTTTTTATCTTCAGTCAGCATCCGCGCTTTACTCTTGCCGAAACTGAGCGCGCCGCGACCCCCGCCGCCTTGCATCTGCCGCATAAAGAAGATCCAGACACCAATCAGCAGTAACAGCGGGAACCAACTGATAAAAATCTGCATCAGCAGCGAAGGTTCTTCTTCTTTTTGGGCCTTGATCGCGATATCAGCCTTCAGAAGGTCGTTCACCAGTCCAGGATCCCCCGGCGAGTAGGTGACATAACGTTCGCCATTGCGTGCACGGATATAGATTGCTGCTCCGTCGATGGTGACTTGCTCAACCGAGCCACGCTCGACTTCGTCCAGGAAAACGGAATAATCAATCTCCTGGCCT
>Ga0206683_10002735_pt1 | contig 11826 bp, 23 predicted proteins | sample M280m12015metaG_FD_155483 | JGI IMG/M metagenome (GOLD analysis project Ga0206683, IMG submission 155483) | Ammonia-oxidizing marine archaeal communities from Monterey Bay, California, United States - M2 80m 12015 | ecosystem: Environmental > Aquatic > Marine > Intertidal zone | place: USA...
CATGATATTAGATAACGTTCATAAATTACATACAAATGATTTTAATGATTATGTGATATATAAATTAATTGCAGATGGCCGTTGGAATTTGTCTGACGATGGATATGATACAACATCATGTGGTGATGAACGACCTGATATAAAAATAATTCCAGACGAAGAATTTAGTGATACTGGATTTTTATTCACATCATTCGATAAGGATAGAGATTGTGCTGAAAATGACATATATCCATTCTTTAATTCAGTTGGTGAAATTATACTTAATACATATTTACAACGTTCTAAATTCGTATTTCACCGTGTTACGATAGATAGAGTAGTGTATAATTATTATAATAAAGCATCAGAGGGTGTTTTTCATAAAGATTGTAATGATGATACATATTATAGCATCATATATAATTTTAATGATAATGATGGCGGAACAAGTTCTGATGATAAATTTGTTAGAAGTAAAGCTGGTGATGCTATATTAGTTGAGGGCAATTCGTGGCATAAAGGAACAGGACCCAGACAATCTAAACAGCGGTTTTTAGTGAATATAGGATTTATAGGTGAAGATAGAGTTGAAAAAGGTTAAAGTAGTTGACAAACTACTACCAGAATTTATTTGGGATAAACTTAATACATTATTAAACGGACATACATTTCCTTGGTTTTGGAATGATTTTACAGTAAGTGATTATAATAAAAAACCTATGGACAATTATTTTATGTTTACTCATAATGTAATGAAATCAGATTATTTTAAAGATTTTGAAACTATTGGTTATTTTATTGGAAAACATACACCATTCTTAGATATTATTCGTATGAAATTAAATCTCTACACAAATCAAAATAAAAGAATAGAACATGCAAAACATGTAGATATAATTGATGAAGATACAAATAAACCTGGAGATAATACTACAATTACACTTTTAAATTTTACAGATTGTAATGGTGGAACAATAATTGATGGTAAAGAATATCCATCAAAAGCTAATCAAGCATTAATTTTTGATAATAAATTATATCATCAAGGGATTGTTCAAACAGATACATCAAACAGAATAATATTAAATATTGCGACCATATAATGATAGTTAATCAAGAAATTATACAACATACAGTCATAACAAAGGGACGCTTAGAGGGTATTGATAACGATAAACTTGTTGCTGATGCATTAGCAAATAAAGACAATCGTTCATCAAACGACCCTGCTAATACTCTTTATGAAGATTCTTTAATGCCCATGTCAGATGAATTTCAAGAAGTTATTACAGGCATGAGAAAAGATTATGAGTTGATGACACAAACTTCAACAATATCACTTTCTAATTTTTGGGCCCACGTTCAAGAATATAATCAAAGTTCAAATATACATGACCATTACGGTGCTGATTTATCTGGTTGTTATTATCCTGATAGAAATTCAAATTCTGCATCAGTAGTATATGTATGGAAACAACCACAAGTAAAAATATCAGCAAATTCTAAATATACTCCTGAACAAGGTGATTTCTTCTTATTCCCATCATGGTTGCAACATTACGTAACAAGAAATTTGAGCCGTGAGCCCAGAGTCTCTATATCATTCAATTTTAATGTTATACAATGCGAGAGAGTACGATAATGTTTAATCATTCAAAAAAATATAAAATACATGAACTCGAATCAATAACTACTAAAGAAGGACGTAAGTATATTCTACCTACTGGTGAAAAATACGAATCTATAACTACTGTTCTAGGTAGAGACCCTGAAAAAAAGAAATCATTAGCTGAATGGAGAAAGAAAGTAGGCAATACTGAGGCTAATCGTATTTCACGTGTTGCATCTACACGCGGAACAGCAACGCATAATATTTGTGAAAATTATTTAAATAATGTATCATATTATGACAAAGGAGTTATGCCTGATGCTCTTGCAATGTTTAATCAAATAAAAGAGGTACTTGATGAAAGAATATACAGAATCCATATGCAAGAATCTCCATTATGGTCTCATGCATATAAGTTAGCTGGTCGTGTAGACTGTATCGCTGATATGGCCGATGAGTGGAGAAATGTCAAATTGACAACCATTGATTTTAAAACATCTATGAAACCTAAGAAATTAGAATGGATAACAGATTATTTTAGACAATGTGCATTTTATTCATTTGCGTTTGAAGAAATGTACGGTGTTTTACCAGAGCAATTTGTAATTATTATAGCAGTACAAGATTATGGTAATCAGTTATTCACAGGTAAACCAGAAGATTGGAGAGATGATAAGTTTTTTATGGAGAGATTTGACGTAGCATGAAAAGAGCAGTCATAACAGGAATAGGAATAAAATCGCCCATAGGTCAAGATAAAGAAAGTGTTATAGATTCTTTAAGGTATGATTTAAGTGGAATACGATTTGTAGAAGACTTTGCAGAGAGAGAACTAAATTCTCACATAGCTGGCCAAGTAGATTTTATTGATTGGCACACTATACCTAAAGCAGTTAAGAGATTTATGGGCAAAGGTTCTGCAATGACATATGTTGCTATGAATGATGCTATAATTGATGCGAACTTATCGAAAGAATTAGTGTCTAATGAAAGAACAGGTTGTGTTGTTGGTTCAGCGGCCTCATCAATGATTAATATGAGAGAGATATTTAAAACTTTTGAGAGCAGAGGTATTAAACGTGTAAAACCTGGTCAATGTATCAGTATCATATCAAATGCTTATAGTGCAATTCTATCAGTAGCCTATGAGATAAAAGGAGTTTCATATACAATATCTTCAGCTTGTGCAACGGGTCTTCATTGTGTTGGTCATGCAAGAGAATTAATTCAAATGGGTAAACAAGACATTGTATTTGCAGGTGGTGGTGATGAGTGTGATTGGACTATTAATCTTATTTGTGATGGTAATTTTGGTGCATTGTCAACAAAGTATAATGACAAACCAGAAGAGGCAAGTAGACCATGGGATAAAGGTCGAGACGGTTATGTTATAGGCGAGGGTGCTGGTATTGTAGTTGTTGAAGAATATGAACACGCCAAGGCAAGAAATGCTCGTATATATGGTGAGATAATAGGTTATAATGCTACTTCAGATGGATATTCAATGGCCGCACCTGATGGTGACGGTGCAGAGAGATGTATGAATGGTGCAATTCAAGATGCTACTCATTCACTTGGGGAATTCCCTTTAGATAAGATTGATTATATAAATGCACATGCAACAAGTACTCCTATCGGTGACCCTTCAGAGGCAAAAGCAATACAAAGAGTGTGGTCTCATAGTGATTTACCATTAATACAGTCAACAAAATCTTTAACAGGACATGGTTTAGGTAGTGCTGGAGTACAAGAGTTGATATACAGTATTTTACAAAGTAGAAGAAGTTTTCTTGCAAAAACTAGTAATTTAAATAATATTGATGATGATATTAAACATTTTCCGTTCGTAACTAATGTGTTACATGATTTTAAATCAAATATATTTATGACTAATAGTTTCGGTTTTGGTGGCACCAACGCTACTATGCTTATAAATACAACATACGATAACGATTAATCTATAGATTAATTAAACCGAAACAAAAGTGTGAACTAGTTCACACTTTCTTATTGATTGTTATAAATAATCAATAGGGAATAAATATACAAAGGATAATACAATGTGGAAGATAATCCTTTTGTTATGCAGTATCATTATAGGACAAAATGGATTTGCAAATGATGACGAAAAAAACATTCACAAATTTAAAGAATATAAAGAAGACCTTGTACCAAAGTACAGGACTCTTAATGATACTACTCAAAATCAACAAATACTTAATATATGTGTTTGGACCGCTGACATGGCACAATCAGTACAGATTGGTCGCCGTGTCCATCGCGAGTACGACCGTATCGACTCAAAGCAGATAGTCAGTAACATTCTGCACAATGACAAAACTAATCCTATACTTAGAAAACAAATTTTGAAGATATTCGATATCGTATGGGACGAATATACAAGTGAAGTGAATTCTACACAAGTTTTTGTAGACCAGTATAATAAATGTGTTCGTAAAGCTAAAAAAATATTAATAGACCAAGAGAACTTTATGTAACATGAAATACTTCATTCTATATTTGATTATCGTTGCTGACGGTAATACATACAAGTGGGAAGACAAAGATGTCTTATATGACAGTTTGAAAGAGTGTGCAATGGCCGCTCAGAAAACTCCAAATTATACTAAATTGAAAGACTCTATCAAATCTACACAGAAAATTGATACGGTTTATGCATCTTGCGACTCGGGAGATTTGATTTAATTTAACAATTATACTACAATCAATGACTTATAAGTGAAAATAATACTTGACAAATGATATAAAGTCATATATACTGGTATAGTAGAGTTAAAAAATCAATCAAAACGGGAGATATTATTATGGCTCACATGGTAGAAACAATGGCATATTCAGGTGAAGTGCCATGGCATGGGCTCGGTAAACGAGTACCTGCTGATTTATCACCTGAACAGATGCTTGAATCAGCGGGTTTAAAATGGGACGTTGTAAAGTACCCAATTTTTGCTCATACTGCTGATGATACTGTCAAAGTTGACAATAAACAAGCATTAATTCGTTCAGATAATGGTGAAATACTGTCAGTTGTAGGTTCAGACTGGAAACCCTTACAAAACAAAGATGCGTTTGAATTTTTCAATGACTTTGTTTCAGAGGGCGACATGGAGATGCATACTGCTGGTTCGCTAGACGAAGGACGTAGAGTCTGGGCATTAGCTAAAGTAAATGATGCATTTGAAGTGTTCAAAGGTGATGTAATAGAACAATATCTATTATTTTCTAACCCACACAAATATGGACAGTCAATAGATGTTCGTATGACACCTATACGAGTAGTGTGTAACAACACGCTAAGTATGTCTTTAAGTAAACAATCAAACAGAATGGTTCAAGTTAGCCATAAACGTGAGTTTGATGCTGATTTAGTTAAAGAAACATTAGGTGTAGCGGCAGAAAAACTTCAAGCATATAAAGAGGCCGCGAAGTTTCTTGGTTCTAAACTTGCTAAAGATGAAGATGTCATAACATATATGAACAGAGTTTTTGGTCAGAAGAACTACAAGAAAGTGCTTGATGTTAAAAAAGGTGAAAAGTTTGTTACACGTAGAGCAGAACAGGCTTATGATGTTATAAAGAATCAACCTGGTCACCAATTTGGTGAAGGCACGTGGTGGCAACCTTTTAATGCAGTAACATATATGACCGACCATCAGTTAGGACGTTCTGATGATAGCAGAATTAATTCTGCATGGTATGGTGGTAATGCTAGTGCAAAAACCAAAGCATTAGAACTAGCTATCGAGTACGCAGAGGCGGCGTAACAGGAATAGCGAACAACGACTACTGCCTCATAAGAAGTAGTCGTTTTGTTCTATCTTAAAGGTTAATTTAACATAAATACTAATGCTACATTTGTAGCGAAATTGGAGGCAAAAAACCACATGGAATATTTGCAAAAAATAAAGGACTGGGCACACGGACTCGCGGACGCAGGCGTTAGCTTGATTGCGTTGGGTATCGTACTAGAAGTCCTATTTAACGGCCAAGGAATCCCTTTTTGGCCTGATGTTTCTGTAATCAGCAATGTTAATTCAGTTCTTTCTGGCTTATCAGACCAAGGTCTGCTTGGGTTAGTAGCTGTTTGGATATTGTATCATATCTATAATAGAGGACACTAATCTTGAATTGGTTGAAAGATAGATGTGAAGAAAGAACATCATGGGATGGAGCATTGCTCTTAGCCTTAGGTGTATTAGTTCTAGTAGCTACACCAATAGCTAAATTGTTAGCATATGTCGCATTAATTTATGGCGTATGGACAGTTTGCAAAGGCGAATAAATCATGAGGAGGGTTGCCAACAACCCTCCATTTTTTAAGAGGTAATTATATTATGATTAAGAATATATTTATTACAGCGTTACTACTTTTCTTTGTTTATAGTTGTGTTGATTTGATTTCAGGTGCAGAGTGTAATCCTGATAAAGGACAAAGTTGTTCAGAATCAGCAAAAGTACCACCTACACCAGTTCCTCAAACAACAGAACAAGCATTAAATGTTACAGATAGTGTTCCCGAAAATGGTTGGGCAAAAAACATTCATGTAGTTAATGCTAAAGCAAGGGCTTTTGACCCTTCTATTGTTTACATTGAAGTTGGTGATGTAGTTAAGTGGATAAACATGACTTCACATAATGTTAGGTCAGTCATTGTACCAGGCCATGTATCAAGGGACGGTCATTGGGTACATGAAGGATTTAAAAGTAAAATGGGTCAGAATTATTCATATAAATTTACTGAGAAAGGCATTTACGGATATGTTTGTGAACCCCATATAGGATTTGGTATGGTTGGTTTTGTAGTTGTCGGAGAGACAACAGAAGAAGATATCGACAGAGTAAAAAATGCTTATGTCGTAAAAGATTTAAGAGGTCCTTATAGACGTTTGATAGGGAGACTAAACAAGATAGTACCATGGAGCCCGAATGATTAAAGGATTGTTTTTCTGGTTATTTGCTTGTGCAGTTGTATATTCTCATTATACAGCATATGTTCAAGCAGAAGAAGTTGATGCTGAAGGCATATATGCACAGTATCTTAATGTTGAACCTGGTGATATGAAAGGAAAATCATCAGATGATGCATGGGAATTAAGAAAACCAGATAGATATAGAAATGTTGAAATGAATACGTTTGGTCGTATTCAATTAAGGGCACCATTTGCGGCTGAAGATGCGACAATAGTTCCCATTCAGATAAAAGTAGGTGTTAGTCAACATACAAACAAACATGATATCAAACGAATATCTATTTACATAGATAAGAATCCTGATATGCACGTTGCCACTTTTAATTTTACTTCATTAGCAGGTAAAGCTGAATTATACATGAGAGTAAGAGTTAATGAAAACAGTTTCATACGAGCAATCGCAGAGACTACTGATGGTAGATTTTGGGAGTCAAAGTCATTTGTACGTGCAAGAGGTGCTTGTTCTGCACCACCACCAGTAAGTATTGAAGATTCTAAATCAAGAATTGGTAAAATGAAACTGAAAGTGTATGGTTTGAGAGTAAATAAACCTACATTAGTTAAATTACAGATTTATCACCCGCAGATTACAGGTTTTCAACCTGTTAAGATAGGTGGCAAAGGAATACCACCAGCGTACTATATAAATACAATAACAGCATCTTTCAACGGGAAGAAGATATTTAGTGCTGAGACAGGGTATTCAATATCAATGGACCCTGCAATAGGATTCTATTTTGTACCTGATGGTGCAGGAACTTTAAAGATTACTGCTACTGATACAAAAGGAAAAATTTATGAACATTTACATGAGTTAGGAGGTAGTTGATATGTTTGGTTGGTTAAGAGAATTATTTGGCGATGTTTGTTGTGCAGATGTTAAAAGGTACTCAAGTGAAGAACTTAGAAAAATGAACAAAAGACAGTTAGAACAACACGCCCGTAAGTTTAACGTAGAGTTAGACCGTAGATTAAATAAGCAACAGCTTATTAAAGAAACTATATTAGCACAAGCAAAAGGAGTTAAAAAAAAACTTTAAAATGGTATAGTGTTGATAGATTTTAAAATAATTTGATTATATGATGGGAGATAATTGTGATGCATTTTGATGAAGTAAATAAAAAATATCGAGGTACACGAATACCAGAGATTGTTCAATGGATTCGTGAATATACAGCCAAGAGTGATATTGAAAACTTGATTATAGGCATATCAGGTGGAATAGATAGTTCAGTAACGTCTACATTATGTGCGTTGACTGGCCGCCCTACTACTGTGATGATGATGCCTATTGTTAATTCCCCACCCCTAGCAATGAAACACGCCCATTGGTTACATGACCATTATGACAATGTTACTTCAGTTGTTACAGATTTAACACCTGTCTATGATTCATTTGTTCAATGTACTAGTGAAGATGATGAACTAGCCCTTGCTAATGCACGTGCAAGAATACGTATGATGCGATTGTATCACGAGGCTACAACAAGAAACGGTATCGTAGTGGGTACAGGCAACAAAGTAGAAGACTTTGGTGTTGGATTCTTTACTAAGTATGGTGATGGTGGTGTTGACATTAGCCCTATTGCAGATTGCATGAAAACAGAAGTATGGGCTATGGGTAAAGAGTTAAGCATAATAAAAGAAGTTATAGATGCGGCACCTACTGATGGACTTTGGGCTGATGGTCGAACAGATGCAGACCAATTAGGCATGGACTACGAAGAAATAGAGGAGGCCATGTATATAGATAAACACCCTGATGGTGAAGGATTAGTTGAAGTAACAGATAATATGCGACTTAATGTTGAGAAGTATAGAAAGTTACGTGCTAAATCTTTACATAAAATGAATCCAATTCCCGTCTGCAATGCTACCTTCAAAGACGATAATATCAAACTTAGTGCATATTCATCACACGCCCACGAAACTACTGCATATAATGATGTTTAGAATATAAGAGGCTAAGTAATCTTTCAGATAATAGACAATGCTTTTGACGAGGACTTCATTGAGAGTGCTAGACTCCTAGCGAAATATCTCTTATTATCTCCCTACTACTATATTGATACAGTATCTAATTATACTGACGATTATGCAGGCCCTAATGCTAGATTCAATTTACAATGGTATAACATAGAAGATAATAACCCTCTTGCAAATGTTGGCCATAAAATATTTGATTATATGAAGTTACATCAAGATTTATCTGATGTAGTTGGGTTTGAAATATGGTCAAGAACACAATCTTCAATATATAAGGACACGGGTTTCAAGACATTATATCGTGAATATCCTTTTGAGGCTGAATGGCATGAAGACGTAGATGAAGATTTAAGACATCAAGAAGGCAAGTTAAGACACCCATTAATATCTAGCATATATTATCTTGATGTTGATATATCAGGTGGTGGTAAATTGATATTCCCTAAAGACGGCTTAGAAGTTAAACCATTAACTAATAGATTATGTTTATTTGACCCTCACATGGTACATGGAGTTGAGCCATTCAAAGGTACTAGAGTTGCATTAGCAGTTAATCCTTGGGTTGAACCAAGACCAATAAGGTGGAATTATTTGAAAAAAACGTGATGTAGTTCACACTTCTAGTATTGAATTTTATAAATAATAATATAAGTTTGATACAGGGAAAGACAATGGGCTTATCATTTTCTCAAAAATATCTTCCATGGTTAACGGAAAGAGTAAAATATCGTATAAAAGAAACAATCAAATGGCTGTGGGCACTTTTCATGTGGGCAGTATGCATAACAATGTGCTATGTAGCATTTTGGCTCACAGTTCCCAAATTCTAAATAGTGGAGAGCAGTACATATGAGAAAAGTAATTAAGAGGAGCAGACCAATTCTGACTCTTCCGAAAGACGGGGCACAGACCGTGAGATTGACAGAAATTCAGGCCAAAATGCTTTTAAAGCAAGAACTAGAGAAGAAAAAACAACTTGACAAAAAGGAAAAAGTGTGAGATAATTAGATGATGAGACTGGTAATATTAGCTATATTATGTATCAGCACCGCTCGTGCTGAAGTAGACCACTCTAACCTTAGTGCAGATGTCTTCTGCATGGCTCAAAACATATACCACGAGGCTCGCAATCAGTCAGTTGCAGGTCAGTATGCTGTGGGATTGGTAGTACTGAATCGTAAGGCAGACGGTAGATTCCCGCATTCTGTATGTGGTGTTACTACACAAGGACAGCATAAACGTTCATGGAGAGATAAGAAAATATTAATACCCATTCGCAATAGATGCCATTTCTCATGGTATTGTGATGGTATGTCAGATGCAATACACGACATGAAAAGATGGAGTTACATTGTACGATTGTCAAAGTATATACTATCAGGCAAAAGACTATTAGACATAACAGATGGTGCTACACACTATCATGCAACATATATACTACCCGATTGGGCAGAGTCAAAGACAGAGACAGCACGAATTGATGACCACATATTTTATAGATGGGAAAAGAGAGCAATAGACCTAGAACGAGAAAAAATACTAAGAAAGGAGGGAAAAATACCGTGAGTAACATGGGTTTTAATGACTTAGTTTTAAGCAAGACTAAAGCCATGCACGAAGAATTAAAATTGTTAAGAGGAAGAGTTAAAGAGTTAAATGCAGAAAATCATATATTGAAAGACGAAATTAGTACGCTTAGATATGAATATGACAATGAAGATGATTTAGTTTAGATATACGGAGATAACAAGATGTCAATCAGAAAAATAGTATTACTATTACTGTTGGTTTTTCCCATTTCAGCACTAGCTGATTTAACAGATGGTTTAAGTGTAGGCACAAGATATGACTACAACATGGATAACCACGACAACAGTAAAATGAGAATATTTGCAAAGAAGAAATTTCTAGAGAATCATTCATTAAAGTTTGCTTGGACCCGTAGCATTGGTGAGAATGTAAATTTCTTTACAAACTCAGTAACAGATGATAAGGGAAGTGCATACATTGAGTATGAATATAAATTTGATTAAGAGGTTATGATATGAGTGTATGTCAATGCGGTAGGTCACCAACAAATCTTTGTATTGGGTGGCATAGGTTAACAGAAGAAGAATATCAAGAAAAGAAAAAAGAATATGATGAGAACAATAAAGAATTTTTGACTGAGGATAAACCACATGACATCTGAAGAAGAAGAAGTTCTATTAGCATATAACAGCAAGAGTTTTAGTATTGAGATTGAGAAGATGGTTGCAAGAGGTGATACTACTTATATAGATGCTGTTACATCATTTTGTGAGAAGAAGAATATGGAGATTGAGACAGCGGCCAAGCTATGCAACAAACAAATCAAAGCAATTATGATGAGTGAGGCCTCTGAACGTAATATGATGAAAGAAAAGACATCAAGATTACCAGTATGACGAATTATATAAAGCAAATGGAGGATTCTGGTATGTTAAATAAAATACAGTCATGGTTAGATGATGAAATAGCAATGTCTAGATGCTTAGAAGAAGATGAAATCAAATCACAAGATGATGCAATATCATACGGTCGAACTGAAATGGCTAAAGCACTACAGACGTATATCGAACAAAACAAAAATGTTAGGTAAAGTGTCAACAAATACGTGGGTGTTCATTCTCGCCCTAATGTGCATAATAGCATATCTGATGGGAGTCATAGATGCTAAAGATGCTTTACACGAAAAACGACTCTGGGAGTGTCAAAATCCCGACAAAAGAGTCGATAAAGAGTGGTTTTCAGCAGAAGAAATTGAAAAAAAATATAAAGACTATAAGAATCAATGACTTAAAATGAAAATAATGCTTGACAAATGATGTGAAATCATGTATACTATCAGTATAGAAAATAAGAAATCGGAGAAATACATGAAAACATTAGCTGAAAAAATCAAGAAAGTAATCACTAAGAAACTAGGTAAGGAGAAGAAAGTAGACCTTCTTGCTGGTGAGTGGGGTATCGGATATGATGCTGGTTATGCGGCCGCTTTGAAAGAAGTGTTAGTCCATGTCGACCTTCTTGACATAAAAACTATGGGTGAAGAATTGACCGCTCTCGAAAGAGAACGTGAATTCTGGGCTACCAAATAATGAATTGGGTATCACTTTACGTCTTATTGATGTTCAACGGTACTGCTGAAATGGGTACTGATGGCATGAGATATTTCGAGACTCAAGAAGAATGTAATGAATGGGTAATGTCAGATATGAATAGAGAAATGATGATAT
>Ga0206683_10002738_pt1 | contig 11821 bp, 12 predicted proteins | sample M280m12015metaG_FD_155483 | JGI IMG/M metagenome (GOLD analysis project Ga0206683, IMG submission 155483) | Ammonia-oxidizing marine archaeal communities from Monterey Bay, California, United States - M2 80m 12015 | ecosystem: Environmental > Aquatic > Marine > Intertidal zone | place: USA...
AGTTTGGATGATAGGAAAAAAATGTCGTTAGAAAAATTTAGAGAAGAGACTCGAAACTGGCTCGAAGAGAACTGCCCGGAGTCTATACGAACGCCAATGCCAGCCAATGAAATGCCTGGTGGCGGTACCCGGATCAAGTACCGGAATCCTGAAACAAAGACCTGGATGGACCGGTGTGCAGCGCGCGGTTTTACTGCCCCAATCTGGCCTACCGAATACGGGGGGGCAGGCCTGTCTGCGGCAGAAAGTCAGATTTTGCGGCAGGAAATGTCGCGCATTAACGCCCGTCCAGCCCTGGTCGGCATGGGTCTGTCAATGATCGGGCCTGCGTTACTGGAATACGGAACCGATGAGCAGAAAGCAGAGCACCTGCCGAGCATTGCAGACGGTTCAATCTGGTGGTGCCAGGGCTATAGTGAGCCAAATTCCGGTTCCGACCTGGCGAGCCTTCAAACTCGCGCAGTAGTCGACGGTGATGAGTATGTGATTAATGGACAGAAGGTATGGACCTCCGGTGCGGATAATGCCGATTGGATATTCTGCCTGGTCCGTACGGACACCAGTGCGCCCAAACACAGTGGCATTACCTTCGTCCTGTTTAAGATGGACCAGCCTGGTGTCGCCGTGAAACCTATCAAGCTGATCAGTGGGCTTTCGCCCTTTTGTGAGACGTTTTTTGAGGACGCGCGTGCATCGCGTAAAAACGTCATCGGTCAGGTCAATGATGGTTGGACTGTAGCGAAACGGCTTCTTCAATACGAAAGAACCATGATAGGTGGTGGTAGTGGGGGAGGCCAGAAGAGTCTTTCTGTTGCTCAGGTTGCGAAACAGTATATTGGTGTCAACGCGGGAAGGCTTGCTGATACCAGTTTACGCGATGATGTTATTTCCCACGCGATGGATGATCGTGCATTTGGCCTGACGGTGAAGCGTAACGTTGAAGAGAGCCAATCCACAAAAGCGCCCAGCTATGTGTCGTCGATGTTCAAGTTGTACGGCACAGAGCAAAACAAGAAACGTTATGAGCTAATGTTAACCGCGATGGGTTCGCAGATGCTCGGTTGGGAAGGTGAAGGCTTTGACGCGGATGAATTAACGCAAACTCGCGCATGGTTGCGAACCAAAGCTAACTCGATTGAAGGTGGTACTTCCGAAGTGCAGTTAAATATTATCGCCAAGAGGGTACTTGGACTGCCGGATTAGTGTAACGCTGAGCTGTTGTGGATGGGCTTTTTGTGCCGAGTGCGTCGATGACGATGGTGACCGCTGCAAACAGTTTTTCTGCCGTCGGCGCTTTAGTTGATGCTCAGTTGATGCTCAGTTGATGCTCAGTCGATGGTCGCATCGACCAGCAGATCAAGGACGGTGAATAGGCTGAATTTAAGTTGACCCCATGACGCGGTAGGGTTTTCCAGAAGCTCTGCTGGAATATCCAGCGAGACCGGTCTTAACCCGTTAGAAATAACCCATTTGCCTTTATTATTGGCGATAAATTCCTGAATAGATTGACTAGCTGTCGTGCTGTGACAGACATTTTGTTTTTTCTAATTCACCGGGTTTCTGGTGGCACCACAATTGTAGCAACCTAAAAGCGACACGGTGCTATACTCCGCGCGCCACAGATTTAGTGAACAATACAAAGGAAACTCCCGATGGATCCAGAGAGCGCCAAAGCCAGTCCGACGTCTCATACTTACTTTTCGCAGCGCATGAGATTGCACTACCTGGATTGGGGAAATGCTGGTGCTCCGCCAATGCTGCTGGTCCATGGAAATCGGGACCACTGCCATAACTGGGATTGGGTCGCCCAGGCTCTCAGGGATGAATACCACATCATTGCGCCGGATTTCAGGGGCCATGGAGATTCTGCCTGGGTTTATGGCGCGGCATATAGCCACAGTGAGTATGTCTACGATCTTGCGCAATTGATCCATCAACAAGAGCTGGCACCGGTAACTATCATCGCTCATTCACTGGGTGGCAGTGTGGCACTCAGGTATGCAGGGGTTTATCCAGAGAATGTTAAAAAAATGGTGGTCATTGAAGGAACCGGTGGCCCTCCCGCTGAAATAGAGGAGCGCCCGGTTCACGAGCGAATGCGCGAATGGATTGACCACACCAGAAAGGCCTCGGGGCGCCAACCCAAGCGTTACGATACATTGGAAGATGCGTACACAAGAATGCATGAAGCCAATAGCCACCTGCGGGAAGACCAGGCGCGTCACCTGACCATTCATGGGAGTAACCAGAATGAAGATGGCTCATACAGTTGGAAATTTGATAACTATACCCACGTGATGAATCCGTTCGGGGTTAATCGTGAGCAGTCTCGGGAACTCTGGTCTCGCATAGATAAGCCGGTGCTGTTGGTGAACGGATCGGAGTCATGGTTTGCGCAGGAGAGCCGCGAGGATCCGCTGCCTTATTTCCAGAATGCGCAACAGATCCAGATTAATGATGCGGGCCACTGGTTACACCATGACCAGCTGGATGAGTTCCTAATGATCACGCGAGAGTTTCTGGCGTCAGCCTAGAAACCAATCCAGCACTGCAGGGTTCTCTGTTCTTGCATAAGTGTGAGACAGTTCCTCGATGGGTCTGAATGTCAGGTTCGCCCCCGCGGCTTCAAGTTCAGCCTGTGCCATATAGGCGGTTTCGATGGGAAACATCCAGTCATGGGTACCGTGAACCAGGTAGATATTCCTGTCTCTGGCGTATTTGATATTGCCGTTCATCGAGATCTCTGGATGCAGCACGCCTGAAAAAGGTGCCAGATGCGTAAACGGGCTTTCTTCCTGTAATCCTGCGAGCAAGGTATAAGTTCCGCCATCAGACATTCCAGTGAGCAGGATATGCTGTCGATCCAGGGCGAAGTCTTTAGCGACAAATTCAACCATGCGTAACAAAATAGGTAGATCGAGTTCTTCGCCCATCAGTGACCAGGTATCTTGCTGTGAGGTGGGAGAAAGCAACATGAAACCGCGCGTACGGGCTTCGCGTAACCAGGACCACATAAAGTCACGGCCATGACCTGTTCCACCATGCAGGGCGATGACAAGCGGTGCAGGTTGCGAACTATCCAGATACTCCGGAATGTACAAACTGAAACCACCACGCGTATCCCGTTCGTTATCGGCATTCAGAATTCCGACCTTTTCGCCGGGTCGATCTACGTTGAGCTTCTCCAGAAGCCCCTGGTCTTCTCGTTGTGGCAGTTCCAGAAAGTATTGGCTGATAGGTGTCAGGATGTTGGCTATTGGGTAGAGTTTCTCCTGGGCGCGGGCCTGTGCGCGCATGGCCTTCATCGCCGCTAAGGTATCGCCGCCGGAGTTTATGATTCCATCACATGCGCGCAGACTATAAGTCGTGGCTTCAGTAAGATGCTGGCCGAACTTTGCGATGTGCTCCGGGAAGGTGAGCGCCTGGAAGGTATCAAATGTCTGGGTTAGGTCAGCAGCAAAAGGGGAGATGAATTCCGCCAGCTGGTCGAGGCGTGAGGGGTGCATATTTCGCTGCACTTGTTCAAAGGCTTCCATCGTGGTGAGCAACCGTGGGGCAAGCTCGGTTATGCCGGCGAGCAGATCATCATCGTTCGAAGCCATGGATTCCATGGGAAATTCCAGTGTCAATCGGGCACTATACGGTAAGCAGAAAAGGCTCTACAATCCTGAGGGTAGGTGATATAAACCACATTTGTCAAAGAATAGTCAGGTACGGCATTTGCCGATGTTCTTTCAAAGTTAGGCCGGTGATCCTTTGGATGGTTAATGACTGTAGTGGGCTGGGTCTACAGGCTTACAGGCGATCGGGTCAATCCCTGCAGCTATAACATTTCAGTAGCCCAGCGCTTTATCGATTACACCTTCAAGTGGTTCATCGTTGACCAGATTTAACAGGTTGCGCACGAACCGATCGATATTGCGCTGCGCCCGGAACTGGCTTGCACCCGCCGTATGCGGGGTCATCACAACATTAGGCATGGACCAGAGGGGTGAGCTCTCCGGCAACGGTTCCCGGGGCGCCACATCCAGAGCGGCACCTCCTATTTTGTTCGTTTGTAATGCCTTGACAAGATCCTCTTCCACCATGACCTCCCCGCGGGTGACATTGACAAGGAATGCGCTGTCCTTCATCGCATCGAACGCGGATTCATCGAACAGGTCACGGGTTTCATTTGTTAGCGGGCAACAGATACTTAGTACATCTGAGCTCGCCAAAAACTCCTCAAATCTGTCCGGTACATAGATATCGCTCACCTCATCTGAAAGTGGTACCTGGTCGCGATCCAATGCGATGCAATTCATGCCAAACGCGGCCGCTCGCCTGGCAACAGCCCGACCCGTTCCGCCGAACCCAAAGATGCCCATCGTCGCGCCGGAGAGTTCGATTTCCTTAAAACGCATCTCAGGTCGATGGTTCCAGCTGTCTGCGCCGAACCTGAGAGCTGTTGCTAACTGTCGGGTTAACATCAACAGCAGGCCGATAGCATGATCTGCAAGGTGTTCACCCACGAGACCTTTCTCACTCGTCAGAACGATTTCACTTTCTACAAATTCCGGATAGAGGAACATGTCTACGCCGGATGCAATAGCGTGTACCCACCTGAGATTCGGCGCCGCCTGAAAAAGCGATTTAGGGACCAGCCCTAGTATCACCTCAGCATCAGCGGCATGCAGGGCGGCCTCTTTCTGGCTGGTCACGACAATTTGAGGGTTGTCACCGGCGGCTTGCCTTATCGCCTCCAGGTTCTGGTCACTGACTTCCGGGAGCGTCAAACCAGGGATTATCAGGATCTTCACAGCGTCACCTCAAGCGTAACCTTTCCCAGACCAGCGAAGTCGCCACACCAGACGCTGGGTTCAGACACGGTGGCCCTGGTAAAGGAGCCTGTTATCACAAGTTCGCCAGCCTGCAAACCGCGATCGAAACGATGTAACCGGTTAATCAGCGCTGCAATTGATACGAAATGGTCGTCGATATGACCGGATGCCGCAACTTCTTGCACAATCTCACCATTTTTCTCTAACTGGACGTTGAGTTGTTCGTAAGGTCGATCCACGTCCTGGAAATCACCAACAACAATGCCCCACTGGGAAAGATTATCTGCGATCCTGATGCCATTAGATCCAGGCTGTTTCAGACGGTGCTGGTTAAGTTCGAACCCCGGCGCAACGCCGTCTACTACCTCCCTCGCACGTTCCGCGTTTACTCCTGAGGCTTTGATGCTCTTGCCGACTCGAAACACCAGTTCATTTTCCACGCCGAGGTTCCTGATGAGCGGGAGGCTTGCACCGGATTGCAGCACTCGACTCTCTAGTATAAATCCAAAAGGTCGAACCCCGGGACCAAAGGCATTTCTCGCGGCACCGGAAGTTAATCCGACCTTGTAGCCCGCCAGATGCTCGCCTGTGGACTGCCACTTGCCAAGCAGCTCAATTTGCAGAAGCTGACCTTCATCTATCTCAAGATCAGGCAGTTCGGCAGTAATTTCTCCGGATTGCGCGCCCTCCCAGATAGTGTCGATTAATTCCGTCATGGCTTCCACCATATTGTAATCGGAAGGCCGAGACAATCAGACTGACTTGTATGGATGTACCAATCGCGCTAGTTTTGGCCAACACGCATCGTGGAGACAATAATGCGCAACGGGTATCGGGTTCTGGACACGGACTGCCATCAGATCGAACCGCCTGGAATGTGGGCGGAGTACATTGACGTTGAATTTGCTGATCGTGCCCCGGCGCAAGCTACGAGCAATGGTGGTTCTACAATGATGGTCGAAGGTGAGCCACTCGCCAAACAGGATGGCAACTATCCAATGGATTCAAAAGAATTCCATGAAGCGGTCGTTGAGGGCATGAAGAAATTCAAAACGGCGAGAGACAGAGGATTTGATCCTGCGAGCCGACTCGCGGACATGGAAGAACATGGCGTCGATGCCCAGGTGATCTATCCGACAGCAGGCGGTCAACTGCTTGGAAAACCGTTTAAGAATCTGGATTTGCTCGGAGCCTGTTGTCGCGCCTATAACGACTGGAGCCTCGAGTACTGTAGCGCCGCAAGTGACAAATTGCTGATGGCTGCCATGCTACCTGTCCAGTCACCGACCCATGCGATTGAGGAAGCTCAAAGAGCGGCAGGCAAAGGCGCAGCAGCTTTCTATATCAGGCCCAACCCGGTTGAAGGTCGAAACTATTATCATGATGATCTCGAACCACTCTGGGCGGTGCTTGAAGAAATCGGCAAGCCAGTCTGTATTCACGATTCCGGCTCACCTCACCTTCCCTCGTACGGAGACCGGATGCACACCCACACGGCCGGGCACATCATTGCGCACCCATTCGAAGCGATGGTGGCGATGATGTCACTCATCTGGTTTGGCGTGATTGAGAAGCATCCAAAGCTCAAAATAGTCCACGTTGAAGCAGACGTCGGTTGGCTACCTTACTGGTTACAACGCATGGAGCAACACTACGACTTTTCCGGCCGCGCCGAGCATCCACTTCTCAAAAAGAGGCCGACTGAATACTTCAAATCTAATTTTCTGGTCGCCTGTCGGGGCGATGAGATGACCCTGCCTGCAGCGGTAGATTTAGTGGGCGATGACTACATCACCTTTAATACGGACTACCCACACCCGGATGGTACATGGCCTGCCGGGTTTGCCGCACTTGAACAACAACCATTAAGTGAAGAGAGTATCCGCAAAATATTCTGGGACAACGGCGCGAAGGTATTTGGATTGGCGTAATTTCGGTCAGCCAGAGCGGTTAAAAAATTGTATCCTCGCAGACGACAGACATGGACAACATACCGCTCCAGGACGGTTCCTGAGCAGTTGTTAAAATCTCAGGATCCAAAGCGACGAGACCAGAACCAACTAACATTGGAATGGGTGCAACCGCTAGAGCTACTGTTAGAACAAATCTTTGAAAGCTGACCGACCTGCTCATCCCCGCCATCAGCGAAACACCCCCGCCCTCGCCAAGAACCCAGTTTCCCGACAGGTTCAACATGAGTGCAATGAGAAGATAAGGGCGGGTTTTTAGCGCTTCGAGAAGACGCTTCATTTTTTCGGAAGAAACCGTTCTGAATAGCCGAGCGGTTTCATTGATACTACCAAATAATTTCATTCAAAAGAGTGGTGGAGGAATTACGTATGCTTTGCCCTTCTTTGCGTCATTGGCTGATAACATAACCTGCATTCTTTCGGAGATCTTATGAAGATTGGTGTCGTTTTTCCGAGCGTAATGTATCGAAATGGTCCCGAGGATGTACAAAAACTCATCCGCGGTATTGAAGACATCGGGTTCGACCAGTTCGATATGTTCGATCATGTCGTCATGGGTTATCCCACTGAAACACGCCCTAAACCCTTTTATTCACCTCAGATGCCGATCATGGAAGCGTTGACAATGCTTTCCTATGCAGCGGCTATTACCGAGAAAATCACCCTGGGCACCGGTGTACTGGTGTTACCGCAAAGACAGATCGCATTGGTGGCAAAGCAGGTGAGTACGTTGGACATTCTTTCCGGCGGGAGAATTCGCCTGGGCGTTGGCGTTGGCTGGCAGCAATCAGAGTATGAAGCGCTGCAGGAAAACTTCAGTACACGCGGGCGTCGAATGGATGAAGCTATCCATCTTCTGCGAGCTTACTGGAAAGACGAGCACGTAAATTTCGAGGGAATTCACTATCAGGTCGATGAAATCGCGATGGAACCGAAACCTACCCAGCGCGGGAGAATTCCTATCTGGGTAGGTGGTACGGCGGAGCGGACGCTAAAACGAGTCGGTGAACTTGCTGACGGCTGGATGGCCATGACCCTTCGAGGTGATCCACCCTTGGAGGAAAGTATGGCGAGGGTTCGGAGGTATGCCGAAGCCGCAGGCAGGAATCCTGAATCGATTGGTATGCAGATGTCGCTATCTCCTGATCCACTGGACAAGGAACGTCGGAAGAAATTCTATTCAGATCCACAATTTCTATTGGAGCGAATGTTGCAGCTTCGTGAATTGGGATTCGATCAAGCTTCAATCGATTGTGTACCCATATTCCAGGAAGGCTATCGTACTGTTGATGCCATGTTAGATTACCTGGGAGAAATTTACCGCAAGTTGAAACCTGGGCTCGACTCAAAGCCTGACTGATAGGAGACAAACCGTGACTGATTCAAAACGCACTGGGCCGCTGGAAGACATGACCATTATTGATTGCACCATGGCGTTCGCTGGGCCGTTCGGTACGGTCCTGCTTGCAGACCTCGGTGCCAATGTGATCAAAGTTGAACCACCAGGCGGTGATGGGTTTCGAAAGCTTCCGCCGTTCCCGCCAGATCATGCTCATGTTGGTGCGGAAGCCGAAGCGGGAGTGGATTACGGGATGGCATTTGCAGGAGTGAATCGTAATAAACGCAGTATTTGTCTTGACCTTAAAGACGCAGAGGACAAGAAGGCATTTTTGCAATTGTGTGAACAAGCTGACGCAGTGGTCGAGAACATGCGCACGGGTGTGATGGATGAACTTGGGTTAAGTTACGAGACCATCTCTAGGCGCAACCCCAAAATAGTGTACGGGGCAGTGCGCGGTTATGGTGACCCACGAACGGGTGAGAGCCCATATGCAGATTGGCCTTGCCTCGATGTGGCTGGCCAGAGTGCGGGAGGATTGGTAGAAGCTACTGGCGATCTGTTTGGTCTTGCGATTGCGGATATTTATCCAGGTACCTTGATGGCGCTGGGGTTAGTCGCAGCGGTTCATCGAGCCCAGAAAACTGGCATCGGAGAATTCTTCGACGTGGCAATGTATGACGCAACGTTTTCGCTCTTGAAATCGAGTGTCGCAGCATTTGGGTTAACAGGGAAAGAAAGAAACCCGGGTGCACGAACCCTGGTACCGTTCGGGCTATTTCCGGCTAACGATGGTCGAATTGCCATCGCGGCGCCAGTAGAGCGGCACTGGAAACTTCTGTGCGAAGCCATGGAACGAGAAGAGCTGATTGAGGATGATCGAACGCGATCCAATCCCAGGCGCGCAGCGAACTTTGAGTTTACGGAACAACAGATCAGTGATTGGACCTCTGCACGCAGCAAACAACAGATCATGGCATTGCTCGGCGGCAAAGTTCCTTGTGGTCCGGCTAACACCATGACAGAAGTCTTTGCTGACCCACATGTCGCTGCACGAGACATGATTCAGGAATTCCAAATTCCAGGCGAAAATCCCAAAGGCGTATTGGCGGGAAATCCTATAAAATTTGTGAACACGCTCACCAGTTTTCACCAGCGACCGCCAAAACACGGTGAGCACACCAACGAAGTCCTTACTGAGTTTGGAATCAAACGCAGGACAGAAGATTAATCTACAGACACCTCGGTGAGTCTACTGGTGCGATACCGGTAACTTGGCTTGCCCCCAGAACAGGAAAGGACCAACGCGCTAACCTTCATGACTAACCGCAACTTTGGGTAACGCTTACGAAGCGCCGTTAATGTAACCCTTGCCTCAAGTTTTGCCAGCTCTCTACCTATGCAAACATGCAGACCTACACTAATGCATGTCATTAGCTGAGCAGGTGCAAGGGTTATAACTCTAGAATTTGAGCAAAGGCACTTGATCTGACAGATAGGATTACAAGATCACCCATACCGCTAGTGCCAATCAGTAATACATGCGCAGCAGGAGTTCCTTTATGGTGAAGTGGGGTGTAGGGGGCGTTGCTAAGCCGCAAACTGGTCTACTGGTAGGATATAGGCAGGGTTTGAAGTTGTAAAAATCCGACCAATTAAAACTCCGTTCATAACCCTGCCTTGATTCTGGGTCGGTGACTAGCGGAAAACCTTCTCTTCAATCGTCTTTGTAATAGGGTAGAACTAAACTTGCTGATGGGGGTGGTCTTGACCTTGCGGCTCCAAAGCGTGCAAAGAAAGCAGATGGTTCAGCGTTATCCAAAGGCAATTCGCCACTTAAGGCAGATTTTACCGAGAATAGTATTCACTTACATTTTCAGGGCTCGGAGGTACTTGGCTGCCTACCTGAAAATTTGGTTTATTCTTCCTATCCCCAACCATTAAGGTCGGTCAGATTTCGAATTGTTGAATTTTGCAATTGTTGAGATATGGCGGTCATTGCAATTGGAACGCAGATCATCATCGTTCGAAGCCATGGATTCTCTGGGAAATTCCAGTGTCAATCGGGCACTATACGACAATGTTGCCTCCTGAAAAAACCAATTACACCTTTCATATTCCTGAACCCTGTTTGGAGCCGGTGCAGGTGGTGTTTACGGACGAACATTTATTGGTTGTCTGCAAGCCTTCAGGGCTGCTGAGTGTGCCGGGCAGGATTGTTAAAGACTGTGTCCTTAATAGGATGCTTGTTGACCACCCTGATGTACGGACAGTTCACAGACTGGACCTGGATACCTCAGGGTTAATGATGCTTGCTCTGTCCAAAGAAGCCACCAGTGACCTGAATCGACAATTCAGAGAAAGAACCATCAAAAAAGAGTATATCGCGCTGGTTCACGGTGAGTTAGACAATCAAGAAGGAGAGATCGATTTGCCGATAAGAGCGGATCCCGACAACCGCCCGTTGCAGGTCGTTGATCATGATTCGGGTAAAGCTTCCATGACTCGCTATCAGGTCCTAGATGCCGAGGAGGGCTATAGCCGGGTCAGGTTAATGCCTGTGACAGGCAGGAGTCATCAGCTTCGGTTGCATCTATCGGCTATCGGCCATCCGATATTGGGCTGCGATCTGTACGCTCATGAGGAAGCCTTCAAGGCGAGGGACAGGCTCAGCCTGCATGCAAGCAAGATTCAGTTTGATCATCCGGGAACAAAAAAGCCGGTGACTTTCGAATCGACCGTGCCGTTCTAATCCCCAGTCGCCTTTTGTTTGGCGTTAGCGGCGAGTCAGTTTCTTTTTCTTGTTCTGTACATAGTCCACCAGGATGTATTCACCCAGGTTTTGAGGCTCCGCGTAGAAGATCCTGCCGCCGTTAATTTTAGTCATTTGCTCGACGAATGCCTTTAGGTAGTAACTCTTGTCGAGCATGAAGGTATTAATCGTAATGTTTTTTGTAGTGCAGTTCCGAACGGCGCGAAGTGTCTTGCCGATGGTCGTGGGTGTCGCAGGATAAGCGAATACCGGGCGCCCATTTTCAAGGTGCGCCGTTGGTTCGCCATCGGTAATCATGATGATCTGGCGGGTGCCCTGTTGGTGTTTCGCCAGAAGTTTTTCTGCGAGGATCAACGCGTGTTCCATATTCGTGCCAAGCAGGTAATCGTCGTACTGGAGGTAGGGGAGGTCGTGAGCTTTGATTTCTTTGGCATAAGCTGAAAACCCCAGTACATACAGGTTGTCCCGAGGATACACAGAGGAAATGAGATGATGCAAAGCCATGGCAACTTTTTTAGCCGACTGGAAGGACCCGCGAAGTGCCATCGACCAGGACAGATCAACCATTAACACTGTCGTGGTCTGGGTAATCAGCTCGCTACGATAAATTTCAAAATCCTCAGTCTTAAGCTGAACGGGGGATCCGGGACCTTCCCGATCCAGGGCATTTCGGATGGTTCGCGACATATGCAGATGGAAGGGATCGCCGAATTCGTACGGCTTTGATTCCTCAAGTCGTTCGCCGAACCGGCCTTCTTCCGGCGTAGCGTGATTACCCAGGCTGTGTTTTTTCAGTTTTGAATAAATCTCTACCAGTGCCTTCTGCCCCAGGCTTCTGGTACCCCTGGGCGTTAGTTCCCATTTGCTGCCATCCTTGTTGACATAGCCTGCTTCCTCCAGAATCTCGAGCATTTTCTTC
>Ga0206683_10002742_pt1 | contig 11811 bp, 12 predicted proteins | sample M280m12015metaG_FD_155483 | JGI IMG/M metagenome (GOLD analysis project Ga0206683, IMG submission 155483) | Ammonia-oxidizing marine archaeal communities from Monterey Bay, California, United States - M2 80m 12015 | ecosystem: Environmental > Aquatic > Marine > Intertidal zone | place: USA...
GGGATTACACTTCCACTGCTTCCTGTATTAATCAATGTGTATGACATTATCCAAGAGAACAAGTACAAAAAAACAAAACTTCCTATTCCTGTTGTAACATATTTTTTCCTATTTGCAATTCTAATCTTCCAAGATTTTGCAATTATTGCTGTAGCAACAAAGAGCATTATCATAAATCCTATTGATGTCCATCTTTTCTCCTCTACATCTAGAATGTCTTCAAATGCAAATGTTGCAATTACACCACCTGCTATTGAAAATACTACTCGCATCCAAAATAGTCTGTCGGTTAATTTTTTTGTTGCTGATTTATCAACTGGGTCATCATCAACTATAGAAGATTTTTCTGGAGTTTGATCCTTTTGCTCAGGTTCTGATGTCCATTTTTCAGTGGTTTTTTCTTCAGAATCTGATTCTGTTGGTGGCGTATCTGTATATTTTATAGTTTCATCCTTATTCTCAGCATCATCTGGATCTGAATCTGGTCTGTACTTTCTCTTTTTTTTAAATCTAGCCAATGAAATTTCTAGTTTCACTTCGAAATGCCTTGTTTAATATCTTTATCAAGTAATTCATGAGTTTACTACCGTAAGAGTATAATCACCTAACTCAATATTCTCTTCTATGCCACTAGCAGGAATTGAATTAGCATATCTAGTAAAAGAAATTGAGACTGAAACTGAAGGTTACTATGTTAGTAACATTTGGGGAATAAACAGAAACAGCTTACTTTTCAAATTACATCATCCAAAAAAACCAGACATAATGTTAATGGTTTCTACCACAGGAATGTGGATAACTAGTAAAAAGATTGACTCAATTGAGCCAAATAAACTCCTAAGAAGATTACGTAGTGATCTTCTCAGATCAAAAATAGAGAAGATTGAACAGATTGGTACTGAACGCATTGCATATCTAACATTTTCAAATTTTGATAATAGATTTGTCCTAATAGTAGAATTTTTCGGTGAGGGAAATATGTTATTATGTAACTATAATAAAAAAATTCTTGCATTATTACATTCAATAGATGTAAAACATAGACAATTACGAGTAGGCCTTGATTATAACCCACCACCAACAGATGGTATAGATGTAATAAATTTCAAAAAGGATGACTTCAGAAAAATATTAACATCGACAACAACTATAGGAAAAACTATTGGTAGAGGACTTGGTCTACCTAAAAAATATGTTGAAGAAATTATTCGACTTTCATCAATTAATCGTGGAAAACCTAGTAACCAACTTTCTAATGAAGAAATTGAATCATTATATGATATAATCAATACTACAATCAGTAATGTAATTGAAGGAAACCATGATCCAACAATAATTAATGACGGTGAAGCATCTGAGGTTTTTCCAATTAGATTTTCTGATGATAATTCAAATGCTAAAAAAGTTTCAAGTTTTAATGATGGTTTGGATATAATATTCAGTGAACAAATTCTTCAAAAAGGAAAATCATTATACAGTGATGATGCCGAGAAGAAAATAAAAGAGCTTGAAAATACATTAGATGAGCAAAACAAAGCAATATCGACTGTTCTAGGAAAATCAAAACAAATTGCAGATATAGCAAACCTATTCTTTACTATGCAATCAGAAGGAAAATCTGATATTAAAGATCCAAAAATTATTGAGGCTTTACACGATAAAAATTCTGAGATGATAAAAGAAAAAGGAGTGTCAATTCTAAAAATTGGAGACGCTAAAATAAAGATTAATCCAGAATTACCACTGCCAAGTATAGCATCAAAACTATTTGATGAATCAAAAAAACAAAAGGGTGCTATCAAATCGATTGAAAAATTAATTAAGAAAACCGAAGATAAACTAGAAAAAACAATTCAGAAGGGAGAAATTGCACGTGGTTCAATAGGTTTTGCAGAAATTAGGAAAAAGAGTTGGTTTGAAAGATATCGTTGGTTTTACACATCTGATGGAATTTTAGCAGTTGGTGGTAGAGACAGTTCATCTAATTCAGCAATAATTAGAAAATATGTAGAAAAAGATGACAAGGTTTTTCATGCGGAAATTCATGGTTCACCATTTTTTATTTTAAAGGATAAAAATGAAACAATCATGCCACTTAGTATTAGAGAAGTATCTCATGCAACAGTTTGTTTTAGCAGAGCATGGAAAGAGGGAATGTATGGTGTTAATTGTTATTGGGTTACTCCTGAGCAAGTAAAAAAGGCTGCACCAAGTGGCCAAACAATGGGGAAAGGCTCTTTCATAATTGAGGGAGCCAGAAATTATAATAAAATCACAACACTAAAACTTGGTGTAGGAATTTTACAAAAAGAAGAAGATTACTTGCTAGTTTGTGGACCTCCTGAGCCAATTAAGAAAACATGTGTTTGTTATGTTGTAATTGAACCGGGTAGTATAGAAATTGCAGATATGGGGAAAAAAATAAGAGCAAATTTTGTGGGAGTTGACAAAAAATTTACCAAGATGTTTTTAGTTGATGATTATGTGAGAGTACTTCCAACAGGTGGAAGTAAAATTACAGAAACTAGTATGTTAGAAAATTAATTTATAATGTTTGGAGAGTTAGTATTAATTTTAATTTCTTCTCCATCTTGAATTGAATTAAATTTTTCAGGAGAGACTATAATCATTGGAATATTCGCCAGTGCACATCCTGATGCAACAGCAAGATCTGCTTTTTGACAAATCATTGCAAGAGGTGCTGATTGATGAGATTTTAATGAATAAATTGTGTATGCACCAACACTACTTCCAACTCCATGAGGAAATACAAGTACTGTATCTTTGATTGATTTTTCAAAAATATCATATTTTTTATCATGTATCATGCCTGTTTTTTTATCAACTGCACCAAGAAAATTAATTGGATTAATGGTTTTTAGTACGATTCCTTCTGCTTTTCCATTAACAATTACCTTACTCATTTTGTTTCATCCTCAATTATTTTTGAGAGTGGTTTTAGATTAACATCAACTCCTGTTGAGTTTTTCAAATAGTATGCACCCTTAATGGAATTAGTAGTAACAGCATCAGTTTCATTAGTATCAATTAGTGGTGTAAGACATGTACAACAATCCGATAGGATTTCTCCACCTGCTCTTTCAATCTCATTAGTATAATTGAGATTACGTGCTTGTTCTTGTACAGCTCTAGAACAAAAAATCATACAGCGTTTTTGGAATGATTTACCATGAAGCATTTTTGATAAATCAGATATCTCTTCTAATCCTAATTGAGGACTTCCTAGAGTAATCAAGTCACCTTTTTCAGCAGTGTTTAACTCATCGTAAACTTCATTCATCTCTTCTTTTCCAAAATCAATTTTTTCAGATTTATCACCTTCAGTGTCATCTATAAATTGAAATTTTGCACATGTACCTGAAGTTCCCATTCCTCCACACAATGCTTTACAACTACGTCTGTTTGGTTGTGATACACCAGAAATGTTTACAGATGTATCACCAACTTTTCCTGCAAAGAACCCAAGCATTCCAAAATCTAATTCATTTGGGTTATCCATTTTCATTCGAATGGTCATTGGTATTGTAATGTCATCTTTTCGCAAATCAGAATATGGAGATTTTCCGGTAATTGCACTTGCAAGTGCACTAAATGCACTTTCTTTGTTTGTTTTTAATCCACCAAGTGAATTTGCAAATATTGCAGCGTTACTTTCAGCAAATGATACTTGAGTATTTTTTTCTGGTAAATCAAAAATATCGTATGGTGTGCAGGAAAAAGTTGGTTCTACACCCATTCTAATGTAAGAGTCACGAATACTTGCTTGTTTTTTGATAAATTCATCATCTATGTGTTCAAATTCAGAAATATGATCAAAATCAATTCCCATTGGGTTAACAGTTGCTTTAACTTCAACACGGGCATCTTTACTTAATTCTCTAAGAAATTCCTCGCCTGAATCTCCAATAGTATTGTAATTTACACCAGATAGATGTGCCCATTTTATTGGAATTAATTTTTCTGCATTAGTTGCTTCACCTGTTGCGAGTAATATGCGATATGCAGTTTGCAGTGTCTCGCCCATTTCACCGTTTAGTGCTTTTTGTTCTTCTTTTGTTAATTCCATTGTGATTCAACGGTTTTACAGATATAAGACTTGTACGTCATACTCACGTATGAAAAGAATTCTAGATGGAATGCATAAGACAATGAATGCAGTCAAACCACCTAGGATGACAGCATTACGAGATTTACGTGATGCAGAAATACACGGTCCATTCAGCATATTAATTGGAACAATATTATCAGCCCGAACAAAAGACGAGAGCACTACAAGAGTTTCTAAAGAATTGTTCAAGAAATATAAAACTGCTAAACAATTAGCTAACGCAAAAATCAAGGATGTTGAAAAAATAATAAAGTCAATAGGATTCTATCATGTAAAAGCAAGAAGAATAATTGAAGTTTCTAAGATTATAGACTCACAGTATAAAGGAAAAGTTCCAGATAATTTAGAAAAATTGGTTGAACTGCCTGGTGTTGGAAGAAAAACTGCAAATTGTGTATTGGTTTATGCTTATGAAAAACCAGCTATACCTGTTGATATCCATGTACATAGAATTTCAAACAGGTTAGGCTTAGTTCAGACAAAAAATCCGGAAGAAACAGAATTTGAACTTATGAAAAAAATTCCAAAAAAATTTTGGCTCGACATAAATGATACATTTGTAATGTATGGTCAAAACATCTGCAAACCAATAACACCAATGTGTAATGTTTGCAAAATTAAAAATTCATGTAATTATTATAAAACTAAGAACGCTTCTTAGTAGCTAGAAGTATTACTATTCCGATTCCTATGCATCCTACTATCATGAATGGAAACATATGAAGTGATCCTTCTTTTGGATCGCCTGATAAGATTTCTAAATTAAGATATCCAGAAGTAGTTGCAGGTGGATCTTGACTTCCTTCCATTCCCCAAACTGAATATGCTTGTATCTCAAATCCCTCAATGTCAAGGTTAGAAAGTACTATTCTTTCACCATTGTTTACAGTCAATCCTGCTGTATCTGAATATGCCAAAATTACTTTGACATTCTTTTCGGCACTAGTTAACCAGCCTCTATCTAACTTGTCGTGAACAACGACATATCCCTCTTCTGGTAATTGAAGTGCTACCCAGAATTTTTTATCAGGTGGGCTTCCCATTCCAATTTCAATAAACTTATCCTCAATTGTTGCATCATAGAATCTAATAACACCATTCCCAGTTGGATTACCGTATAACAATTCGTTAACTAGATTTACTTGCCAGCTAACATCATGAATGTCATCAAATGGAATAATTACTTGATCTCTTGAGGGTTTGTTAAAATCGTTATAATCAATATCAATATTTGCCATTGATAATGTAATATTATTTGATTCCTCCTGTGCAAACGCTGGGAAAATCATTAAAGAAATAAGAAATACTAATGGAATTTTGTACTTCATCTACTCAACAAATGGTTTATCAAAGTCTATGATAACTTTGGCAACTTCTGGTCGTAGAATAAATTCAGATGGTGCTTCTCCGTTTTGAATCATCTCACGAAGTTTTGTTCCACTTATTTGTTCCCTATCATCTGCACCATGTGGACAAACCTTTGGATTGGTGAACGTTAAACATTTTTTGCAATAGAAAAATGCTGGGAAAAAGATTGGCTCTATTTCAAGTTCAGGATAATCAGCAAATATTTTATGCGCTGCAAATGGATCGTAGAATTTCCCAACTCCAGCATGATCACGTCCTATAATGATGTGTGTACATCCATAGTTTTGACGCATGATAGCATGATGAATTGCCTCTTTTGGTCCTGCATATTTCATTTCAGTATGAAGTGTTGCTAATTGGCACTTGTCTTGTGGATAATAGTTTTCAATCATTGTTTCGTATGCTTTGACAATAATTTCGTCTTTAAAGTCACCAGATTTTTTCTTTCCAATTAATGGATTTACAAATACTCCATCACGTGTTGTTATTGCATTTTTTTGTAACATTTCATGTGCAACATGTGGAGGATTTCGTGTTTGGAATGCAACAATTGTTTTCCATCCTGCTTTTTCAAATAACTCTCTTGTTTGTGATGGAGTCATTCTATGTTTTCTAAGTTCAGTTTCATTTTGTCTTTGAATAAAGTCAATTTTTCCTCCTACCAGAAAATCCTTCATAGAATTAGTCTTTGCAACGCCTGGATGAGATTCATCATTTGTTCCATAAACTCCACTTGTCATAGTTTGTTTATCAAAAGAATAGACATCCTCTACATGTAAAATTGCAATTCCTGTTCCATCAGGATTTTTGAGAAGTACATCTCCAGCTTCTTTCACCTTTTTTCCAGTATCATCATCAACATCTAATACGGTTGGCATTGTCCAGGCAATTCCATTGGCAAGTCTTCCCTTTGAAATAACAGATTCAAAATCTTCTTGATTAAGAAAGCCTTCTAATGGTGAAAATATTCCATCTGCAATATTTTCTACATCGTTAGCTAAATCTGCAGAAATGTCAATTGAGAATAGTCCAGAAGCAGCAGATACAGGATCATCATCTGCTTTTCGATTTACTAGTTTCCCACCATGTGCATTAATCAATATGAAACGATTTCGTATGATTAATTTATTTGTCGTGGTTCATATGGAGCCCACACTCTTTGTTTGTGTCATTTTCCCACCACCATCGACCAGATCTAATATCCTCACCGATCTTGATTGGACGTGTACATGGTTCACAACCAATGCTAGGATAGCCCTGATCTAACATTTTGTTATATGGACAGTTGTTTGATTTTATGTAATCCCATGTTTGCTCATAGGTCCAATTAATAATTGGATTAACTTTCACAATGTCTCCATGCATCTCATCAATCTCAAGCATCTTTGCATCTGAACGATTTTCGTTTTGATCACTTCTAAGACCGGTTATCCAACCATCAAGTGTTTCAAGCATCTTATTCATAGGATGAACCTTTCTTATACCACAGCAAAGTTTTCTATTCTCAATACTGTCATAGAAACAGTCTAGGCCTTTTTCTTTGACCATTTTTTCAACTTCTTGTTTGTCAGGATACAACATCTCAATCTTTGTGTTATAGCGTTTCTGAACTTCATGCATTACATCAAAAGTTGCTTGAGGTAATCTACCTGTTTCAAGTGTAAATAATCTAGCATCTGAATTAATCTTAAACATCATATCGATAATTGCAGCATCCTCAGCACCAAAGCTTGATGCCTTTGCCAATTTTGGATGCAAATTGTCAAATGCCCAATTCAAGCAGTCCTCTGAAGTATGAAGAGTGGTATTTACTTCATCTAATTCAGCCTGTGTGAATTTGCCCATAATTATGATTATATTCTAAGGTATTATAATTATACGAGAATTAGCTATGATTAAGAAATATTGTAAAATATAAATCGACTAATGATTAAAAAACTGAATGAGCAATAATACATATGTTGTAATTTTTCCATCTCTATTTGCTGAAAATAAAATTACTCTGTTAATGGCAAACATTAAAAAAATTTTAAAAAATCATAATGAAAACTTCACTAAAATTTCAAGGGATGGAAAGCTAATTCTTGTTGATGCAAATGATCCTGTTCTTGCATCAAGTACGATAGGTTTACTTTTTGGAATAAAAAAAATTGTGATTGCAAAACAAATACAAAATGATTTCAAAAGTGTTGTTGATGGAATTACAAGCGTTGGTTCAAGTCTTTTATTAAAAGGAGAAAAATTTTATGTTAACGTAGAAGGTATTCCAAAAGGGTATATGGTAAAAGATGTTGAATTATCTGCTACATCATCATTGATTGATAAAAATAAAAAAGTAAATGCAACCCCTGGAACAAAAGAAAATCACGATAAACTTCTATTTACATACATTACAAAATTAAATGCATATGTTAGTATGTTTGATGATAGGGGACTTGGCGGCACGGTCAATAATTCACAAAATGAAAAAATCATCTGTGGGATTTCTGACGAGTTTTCAGCAATTGCCTGTTTAGAAACAATCAAACAGGGATTTGAAGTAAAAATTGTTATTTTTTATCAAAAACATTCTGATTTAGTTAATTTAGTAAAAATATTGAATAAAATTATACCAAGAACACTACAAGTACAATCAGAAATAGACTTTTGCAAAATATATACAAATAATAATTTAATTACAAAAATTTTTCTTTTTACAGAAGTTCTTTCAAAAATTGCACTAAATGAAAAAATTTCACTTATCTCGTTATCTTTGTCGCCACTGATGTTTCCTTCATCAATAATTAAAAAACTACAGGCAAATGTGTTTGAACTAGGACTAACACCAATTATACCACTTTCTGGAATTGATTCTGAAATATTTGAGAATGCAAAGGAAATGGGCTTAGAAAAGTATATTTCAAAAATTGAAAAATTTTTACAAACAAAAATTACATATAAAAAAGAAGAAAAAATTTCAAAGAAAAAAATAGATAATATTCTTGCAAATAAAAAAGCCATTATTGCAAAATTTGGCCCAAATATGGTTCATGACATATTAGATTCGGTTGAAACTAAACACTGAAAATTTAAAACGGTAAATTTGATTTGAGGGTATGAAGAAGATAGGCGAATTTATCTATCCATGGGGAAATGGGCATTACTCTAGGATGATGAGATTAAACGATGCAATGGGTGAAATAGTTGAGGATGAAATTGAAACACATTTTTTTAGTAAAGGTGAGATTATTGAGAAACTTTACAAAAGATTTCCTACAAAAAAAGAAAATATCCATGAAATTTTAATGCCAACCCCGATTGATGGTAAATTTGGACCCAGTGTTAGTTTGTCAGTATTAAATTTACTAATACCTGTTTTAGATAATCCACCGTTAGTTACTCAAATTTCAAATTACCTAAAAGAAGAAAGGAAATTCTTTGATGATGAGAAATTTGATTTGGTTATAAACGATGGAGATATGGGTTCAAATGTTCTTGCAAAAAATAGAGAAATAACAAGTCTTTTTGTGACGAATCAGTTTAAGCCAAAATTATGGAAGTCTAGATTTTATTTCAAACCGGCACTATCATTTATAGCAAAACAGATTTCAAAAGCAACTAGGATTATTGTTTGTGATTCTCCCCCACCATTTACAATTTGTGAATATAATCTAAATTTTCCAGAAGATGTGAAACAAAAGGTGACATATGTTGGACATTTTTCAAAAAATAAAAAAATTCAGAAGGTACCAAATACTGAGTTAGAATTATTGATTAAAGATTCTAATTTTGGATACTGGATGAGAACTGGAAATAAATCAACAAATGAAGGCACGGGTGAAAGATTTGAGGAATCATTTCGCCACGCACAAATGAAAAATGAGAGACGAATAATATCTCATGCTATTGATAATCCACAGATAGATAGTGTCCTTGATAAAGATGGTAAGAAATATACGATTTCAGAGGCCTTAGAAAAGAAAATTGATTGGATTCAAATTGACAAGGGGTATCTATCAGACCAGGAAAAAGAAACAGTATTAGATTCATGCAAATATGCAGTTACCAATGGTTCCCATACAGTTATGGGTGAAATTTTAGGAAATCACTGCAAACCAATAATTGGAATTCCAATCTATGATGAACACACAAATCAAATTCGATGGGCTGCAGATAAAAATCTAGGATTAGCAGCACAAAATAAAGATCAGATAGTTCAGGCGATCATTGAATTAAGAGATAATTATGATAGTTTTCAGGATTCTGTCCGGCAATTTTCAAAGAATTTTAATGGGGATGGAGCAAAAAACGCGGCAAAAATAGTTTCAGAAATCTTACAAGGCAAAAAATAATTATCTCTCTAAATTTTAGTAAAATGTATTGGTACGTGGTATCTCGATGGGCGAGCTGACCGAAAGGGATGAGGATATAATCCACGTATCAATACATTTTAGATCTAAAAGATTAGGCAACACTCTTATGGAAAAAAAGAAGGAAATCAATATTGGTAAACTGCCCTGAATGTGTAAGTAGAGAAATTGAAAAGAAAAAGAAACAATTAGAGGTGGAATTTAATGCGGCTGAAGAGGAGGGTAGAGAGTTTAGAGTGCCTGCATATAGAGAAATGGAAGATGAAATTGATTTTGAAGGTTTAGGATTAGTTATGAAATTAGATCCATCAACTAAACACTTTATCTGTAAAAGATGTGGTCTCTATGCGACAAGAGAGCAAGTCAGTGATATAAGATACAAATTATCACGTAAAGAAGCAACACGTTATGATAAACAATATGACTACCTTGATTGGTGGCAAAAAAGCAAAAAAGAAAAAGAAGCAGAATAATCATTGAAAAATGGCAAAAAAGAAAGAAGATAAAATCCCAGAAGATGTTGATGCAGAATTAAAATCACCAAAGTTCACCAAATCAAAAACATATACTACTTCTGGATATGTTTTGGAGATTAATGAGAGTGATAAAAAAGTGGATATTCAAGTATTTGAACCAATTGCAGGCACAACAATTCTAGAAGGATTGAATTTTAGCGAAAAAATTAATCTGAATGATATAGAAAAGGGTATAATATGTGAATTTCAGCTTGAGGAGTTAAAAGCACCATTAAGCAAAAAGACTGCAGAATATCTGCAAGAACAGGGTATTACATTAAATGAAATTATTCAGTTTGAATTAAAAGAATTCAAAGTGATTGATGAAAATATTTAGTTTGAATTAATCTCTTTTTGATAGTTGCTTTCTAAATATACTACCTATTATAGGATTAATAAAATATGGAAATGTTTGCTTGAACCAAATTGCTGCTCTAGCTACTGATGGAACAACTATTTCGAGTCTTGATGAATTAGAAGCTTTGATAATTGTTTTTGCCACAGTTTCAGAACTAAGTGATATACCAGTTGAAAATTTTGAAAAATTAGCAAATGAAGGATGCTCAAATAATGGGGTTCTGACCATTATCGGACTGACAACAGTTAGACCTACACCAGTACCATAAAGTTCATGACGAAGACCTTCTGAAAATCCTAACATTGCAAATTTAGTTGCACAATATGATGATACTCCTGGTACACTAAAACTTGCACCAACTGATGCAACATTAACAATGTGCCCAGAATGTTGTTTTAACATTTGAGGTAAGAATGCCTTTGTACAATAAATCATCCCAAAATAATTTGTCTCCATTTGAGATACAATTTCTTCAGACGATATTTCATTAACTTTGCCATAAATTACAAAACCTGCATTATTAACAAGAATATCAATTCTTCCAAATTCATCAAGAATTTTTTTTGCTGCATTATCAACTTGTTCTTTGTTAGATACATCACATTGACAAACAAGAGTTGATTGAGAAAATTTCTTAATGTTATTTTCAACTTCTAATAACTTATCTTTTCTTCTTGCAACAAGTGCAATTTTAGCACCTTTTTTTGCAAATTTGATTGCTGTTGCTTCTCCAATACCACTTGATGCACCTGTAATAACAACCACTTTATCCTTGAAATTCATGATTTTTTTCAATTAATGAAAAATAAAGTGGTTTCTATGTTGTGGTAGGTTTCGTATATTTACTTAAAGCAAGTTTAACCAAAAGAACCCAAGTTACTGCAATTGGTATGTAATATGTTGCAATTCTCCAACCAATTACTGCATTCCATTCAAGACCTGTATCTGGCATAACTAAATTAAATGGATCTAAATTATTTAGATAAGCAACAATTCCAAATTCTGCCAATCCTGCACCACCAACTGTAATTGGAAGATTTGCAATTGCATTTGCACCCATCACTGCCATTATAGATTCAAAAATTTCAACAG
>Ga0206683_10002743_pt1 | contig 11807 bp, 10 predicted proteins | sample M280m12015metaG_FD_155483 | JGI IMG/M metagenome (GOLD analysis project Ga0206683, IMG submission 155483) | Ammonia-oxidizing marine archaeal communities from Monterey Bay, California, United States - M2 80m 12015 | ecosystem: Environmental > Aquatic > Marine > Intertidal zone | place: USA...
CCATTTGGAATATCTAGAAGCAGTCATAACTACTATGATATTGTTTATATATATCTAGAAAATAATGGAATTATTGGAAGAGGGGAGGCGGCTCCTTCTGGTAGGTATAACGAATTTACAGAAAATATATTAGCCCTTTTAAACAAAGGAATTGATTTACCTGAAAAAATTGATGACCCTATAGAGTTCACAAAAATAGTTTCTCCTCTTTTTTCAGGTATTAAAGCTTTGGAAGTTGCCTTTTCTATGGCGGTATTAGATTTGTGGTGTCAAGAAAAAGGTATATCTCTTAATAAATATTTTCAAGCAGATCCTAAGAAAACTCCTAAAACATCTTATACAATTTCAATTGGTGAAATGGCTATTATTCCAGAAAAAATTAAGGAAAGTGATCCTTATCATATTCTAAAAGTGAAATTAGGTATGGGCATTAAACAAGATAAAGATATCATTAATGCAATTCGACGAGAAACGGATAAGGTTATTAGAGTCGATGCTAATGAGGGTTGGGATTTAGTTTCAGGAATAGAGATGAGTCTATGGTTAGCAACACAAAATGTTGAATTTATTGAACAACCATTTTTATCTACTAACCTAGATGATACAGCAAAATTACGTGAAGAATCTCCTTTACCAATTATAGCAGATGAAAATAGTTTAAATTCAGATGATATTCCTAAAATTCACGGAATTTTTGATGGAATAAATATTAAGCTTATGAAATGTGGTAATTTATTTGAGGCAATAAAAATGATTAAAATGGCTCGAGATAGAGATATGAAAATTATGTTAGGTTGCATGATTGAATCTTCAATAGGTATAACTGCTGCGGCACATCTATCTCCATTAGTTGATTATGCTGATTTAGATGGTAACTTACTTATCAATAATGATCCATATTCAGGTGTAAAGATTCTTAATGGAAAGTTAGTATTACCAAATGAGAATGGATTAGGTATTTCATTGACCTCAAAAGATAAAAATTTAATTTAAATAGATAAATATGAAAATACTTGGAATAGAACACATTGGTATTGCAGTAAAAGATTTAGATACGTCCTCTCCTTTTTGGAGTCATATCCTCAACCTCCAACATAAGGGCAAAGAAACTGTTCAAGATCAAGGGGTTTTAACTGATATTTATGATACAACGCAAGGCAAGGTTGAGTTATTACAGTCATTAGGTGAAGATACACCTATTGGAAAATTTCTATTAAAAAAAGGCCCCGGAGTACATCATGTATGTTTTGAGGTAGATGATATAAATAAAGCAATAAAAGAACTTAAAGAATTAAATATTCAAGTATTGTCTGACACTCCAACAGTTGGGGCTGAAGGTTATAAAGTTGTTTTTATACATCCAAAAAGTACTGGTGGTGTGTTAGTTGAACTCGCAGAAAAACCCTAAGCTTCAATCATTCCTTTTGAAGTTTTGACAATATAATTCCAAGTTTCTTTTAGATGGTCAATTGTTGTTGATGTTTGCCCCACTGAAAATCTTATAATGTATTGATCGTTGAGTTTGGTATGCGTCATATAGGCTTTCCCACTTTCATTTATCGTATTAAGTAATTTCTCTGTAAAATTATTACCTTTAGTGTGTCGAAAGCATATTAATGTCAATGGTGTTGGAGTAACAATCTCAAAATCCTTTTCCATCTCTATCCAAGAGCGAAGAATTTTAGTATTTTCCATATGAGTTCTAATAAACTCTTGTAAGCCACTAACTCCATAATAATTAATCACATGCCAAAGTTTAAGAGCGCGAAAACGTCGTCCTAGTGGAATCCCCCAATCTCTTAGGTCAAATACCGATTCTGATGTACTTGTTTTATTTTTCAAATATTCTGGTAGTATTGACATAGTATTTATCAGTTGAGATCTATCTGCTACATAAAAAATACTACAATCAAAACTTGTGAGCATCCACTTATGAGGATTGAAATTGTAACTATCGGCGTAGTTTAACCCGTCGTTAATAAAACGATATTCTTTACATAAGGCAGCTGGTCCAGCCATTGCCGCATCTACATGGAGCCAAATACCAAATTCTTTGCAAATTTTTCCAATTTCATTTACAGGGTCTATTGCTGTACTAGATGTTGTGCCAACAGTGGCACATACAAATATAGGTTTTAATCCATTGCTAATATCTTTTTCTATTAATTGACGTAAATGAGATGAGTCCATCGAAAAGTTTTGATCAACATCTACCATACGCATATTGTTTTTACCAATTCCAGCTATCTTAACGGCCTTTTCAATAGATGAGTGAGCCTGTGATGAGGTATAGGCAATAAAATCTCCATTTGATCCATTTTCATTAGTTCTTCCATTAGATGCTTTTTCTCGAGAGCAAAGTAGTGCGACAAGGCTAGCACTTGAAGCTGTATCTTGAATGACACCGCCACCTTTTGAATTTGATTTAAATTTTACTGGAAGATCCATCATATCTACTAGCCAATCTAAAATATGTGTTTCAAGTTCTGTGCAAGCTGGACTAGTTGCCCAACTCATGCCATTAACTCCTAATCCTGTGGAAATTAAATCTCCAAGAATAGCGGGTCCACTTGTTGCGCAGGGAAAAAATGCATGAAAATTGGGAGACTGCCAATGTGTTATTCCTGGCATTAATATATTCATATCATTTAGAATCTCATCATGAGCACGACCGGTATTAGGTGCTTTTTCAGGAAGTTTACTACGTATATCACCAGGCTCAACTTGTGATAGTACCGGATATTCTTCTACATGCTCATAATAATCTGCAAGCCAGTCAATAACCTTGTAACCTTGTTTCTTAAATTCATCTGTTTTCATATGTAATTTTGAACTTTTATTCATAATCAACCTTAAAAAATGTGTTTATATTTATAAAAGAATTTAGATTTGCCCATGGTAACTCTAAAAGATATTCAATCTGCGCATAATCGCATAGCTCCTTTTATTCATCGGACTCCTATTTTAACGAACAAAAGTTTAAACGAATTAACTGGTGCTGAGCTGTATTTTAAGTGTGAAAATTTTCAAAAAGCTGGATCATTTAAGATTAGAGGTGCAACAAACACTGTTGAACTTTTATCTCAAGAGGAATTAGATCGCGGTGTTGCTACAACCTCATCTGGTAATCATGGTGCAGCCTTATCAATGGCAGTCTCTCGAAGGAATGGTAAGACTAAAGTAGTTATGCCACATAATACACCAAAGATTAAAGTTAAAAACGTTGAAAGAAATGGCGGTGAAGTTATTTGGTGTGAGCCTGACCAACATTCTCGAGAAAAAGTTCTCAAAGATTTGGTAGATGAAACGGCATCAACTGTAGTTCATCCTTATAATGATGAACGTATTGTAATGGGACAAGGTACTGCTGCAAAAGAATTCATTGAAGACCAGCCAGATTTAGATGCTATTATTTCACCGGTAAGTGGTGGTGGTCTATTAAGTGGAACACTCATTTCAGCTAAAAGTATGAACCCAAAAATTAAAGTCTATGGCGCTGAACCATTAGAAGCAGATTATTTCAGCTAAAAGTATGAACCCAAAAATTACAGTCTATGGCGCTGAACCATTAGAAGCAAATGATACGTTTCTTTCTCTTAAAAAAGGAGAAATAGTCCCAAATAAAACAATAAACACTATTTGTGATGGTTTACGTGCTCAAATTGGAACAATTACCTTTCCAATTATTCAATCCCATGTTCAAGGAGTCATTACATTAACTGAAAATGAAATTATTGAATCCATGAAAATGATTTGGGAAAGAATGAAAATTATTGTCGAACCTTCTTGTTCAATTACACTAAGTGCTGTTTTAAAGTCAAAAGAACTGTTTTTAGGTAAAAAAGTTGGTTTAATAATTTCTGGTGGAAACGTTGATTTGGAGAAATTACCTTGGTAAATAAATTAACATTAGTACTTTTATCATTTATTTCACTCAGCGCTCAGGAAAAAAATATTAATTTTATTTTTGATCAAAATGCGAACAGCCGTTCTGCAATAGAACTAATGGAGAATGATACTATTGATATTGGTGATGTAATCTATAATTACCAATCTCAAATTGAGTATGCTTTGACTTGGCGCTCAATTGCGATAGAAACATATGAAAAATTCAACAAAAAAGAAGTGTTAACGGCAGCAGATTTAAATTATCTCAACTATGCTATTGAGCAGTACAGAAAAATGAGAGAACCACTCTTTCAAATTATATCTAGATATGCACCTTACACAAATAAGAATGTTTCGATAAAAATAAATGATAAAAAACCTACTCAATATTCAACTAAAAAGTCACTATGGAATAAATCAATTAAAGAAGTTATTTCACTAAATCCAAATGATCAACAAGGTCAAGCAGTTATCAAGCAAATAAAGTTGGCACTAGTATTTGCTCTTTTACTCTACGATAACTACCTAGTTGCAATGGCTCCATTTGAAGAAAATCAAAAGTTGCGTTTTGTTATAAATGAATCGGGCGTAGAACCTGAAAACAGAGGGTATCTAGCTGATGTTTCAGAAAGTTATACTGATTCTAAAAAACTTAGACGTTTAGTTAGCGCTATTAATTTCAATTATCAAGTATCAAAATGGGAGGATAAAAATAGCGATGTTTTGTTATAAATGAATTGGGCGTAGAACCTGAAAACAGAGGGTATCTAGCTGATATTTCAGAAAGTTATACTGATTCTAAAAAACTTAGACGTTTAGTTAGTGCTATTAATTTCAATTATCAAGTATCAAAATGGGAGGATAAAAATAGCGATTCACCTTTATTAATTGATGATGCAGATTATTTTTATTTGAATCAACTTATTTCTGGAAGTTTTTCTTACAGAGAAATGTTGCAAATGAAGGAGTATGATATAAAGCCAAGTTTTAAAATTAATCGCTTTAATGTTATTTCAAATAAACTTTATGATCGAATTAAAATAATAAACAATAATGGTACTGAACTTGTAAGTAAAATGTTTGGTAATACTGCAGGTATGATCGTGGTAAGAAGAGGGACGATGGAATTGTTATCTGATGAAGAAAAATCTGAAATAACTCATAAAATGGAACCAATGGATATTCTATTAGAGAAGGCCCCTTTTCGTTTAACTGATTATTTTATCCCAGGATATTGGTGCCATGTTGGTGTATGGGCTGGAAATGAGAATCAATTAAAGGCACTTGGGGTATGGGATAGTTTGCCCAAATTATATGATATAGCCGTTGAAAAATATGGTTACACCGGACCTAATTTTCAGAATTCTATAAGGTCTGGACGTAACATTATAGAGTCACTTCGTCCTGGAGTACAGATAAATACATTGCAGAATTTTTTAAATATTGATGATTTAGGTGTAATTCGTTTTACTTCTCAATCAGATGAAGATAAAAAATCTTATCTAATTAATGCGTTTAGTCAAATTGGAAAGAATTACGATTTTAGTTTTAATGTTGAATCAACAGATGAAATAGTTTGTTCAGAACTAGTTTATGCATCCTTTGAAGATCTAGTTTGGGATACAAAAAAACAGATGGGTCGCTATACTATCTCACCGGATCAAGTAGCGCGAAAATTAATTACAGATACACGCTTTGCACCCGTACTATTATACCTAAATGGAAAATCAATCGATGGGGAATTAAAGCCAGTATTCAATGCTTTATTAGATTAAAAAATAAATGGATAATTATTAATGAATCGTTTGCTTTTATATATACTTTTTATTTCAAGTATTTTCTCTCAAACTCAAGTGGTTATTGAAGAAGTAATGTTTATGGAAGTTCCTTATGTAGGAAAGATAAAAACAACTACACAAAAGTTTGCTTCTAATGGTTTTTTCAGACAAGAATCTTCTTTAGATGTAGACCGTTTTATAATAAGAATGGCTATGGGTGGAAATAAAAAATATGGTACGATACTAAATGGTGATAGTGAAGCTAGAATAATCTATGATGCGGAAGAAGGTCAATATGCATTTGAGTCATTTGATTTAATACGTAATAATGATGGGAAACCAACTCTCAAAGGGATGGAAGAAAATATGAATTTTGGGGGAGGTTCAAATAGACAAAGTGATAATGAAGAAGCAAAAGATGAAAATGCTGAAGTAGAATCTGAAGATGATGAAGAAAATATAATTAAGCGTACTATAACAGATGAGATTAAAGTAATTGCAGGTTTAAGAGCAAAAAAAGTAGTTACTTCAATTGAAAATTCAGAACGCTCAGTCTTATTTGAAGAATGGTTTACTACCGATACATTATTACTAAAGTATGCATTGGATAAAGAGAAGGAACTTATTGAAGCGTATGGTGGAGAAAGACAAAATATGCCACGAAGTTTTGCCGAATCAATGCTTGCTCAATCAGGTAAAGAGTATGATTCCGTTGAAGGAAGGCTATTAAAATACTCTATGGAAATGAAGAATGAAGACGATAAAGGTTTTAAAATGAAATGGGAATTGAAAGATATAAAAGAAATTCCATTTAATAGCGATGATTTTGTAGTTAATAAAAAATATAAAAAAGTTGAGAAACTCGATTAAATTTATTCTTTTTCCATATGTTTTATCCATTCACTAACTAGTTCAATTCCTTCTTTGTGAACTAATTTACGTCCTAACTCAGGCATCATAATCCCAGGATCTTTTGAAAGCATTCGTTGTATCATCATGGATTTTTCTGGATTTCCCGGTAAAATAGTATATTTTAAGTTTCCTGTTGCTCGACCAGCAGCTACAGGAGGTTTATATACCCCTAAGCGCGTTTTATTTGTTTCTTCAATATTTAAAAATAATCCAGAAGTCTCTCCAGGTGCACCAAGACGGTGACAGTGAGCGCAATTAATATCTATCCACGCTCGTGCACGTTCTTCTAAAGTTCCATCATTTGGATCATCATAATTAGGAGTGTGTGAAATTGATGATATTTCAGGTAAATTATTTATCATTTCTAACGCAGACCATTTTTTCAGCTGATTCATAGTACCTTCAGCATACTCATAATCATGATTTAGAAGTCGAGCTTTAGTGCCGATAGGTTTCATTTGAGTTTGATTAACATGGCAACCTTTACATTGATTGAAGTTGGGAACACTATAGGTGAATGATTTTTTTTCACCTTGAATGTTAATAAAGCTAGTTTCTAGTCTATCACCGGCAATTTCTAAAAATGCATCCGTTTGCTCATTGTTCCATACATATGGAAATCCTAACCAACCTTCAATAGTGTTTATTAGTAAACGTGTTTCCATTAAACGAATATTATTATTTGGCTCTCGAAAATCAGATGGATAATAAAAAGTTTTAATCAATGTTGATCCAATAGGAAAATCAAAAGTTCCATCGGATTTATAATTAATTTTTTGACCTTTTGGTAAAACTATAAAACGTGATTTTATAGCATAATCACTAAATAATTTTGCAGATACTTCATAAGGTAAAACTCCTTTATTTATATCATGCTTGGATATATTTCCAATAAAAAATCCGTAGTCAGAAAGTTTAGGTTTAGCATATTTTAATGGACTTTGACATAATACTATGCTAATAAAGAGTAAAGCGTTTAGCGCTTTACGGAATAAATGAAACATTAATAAGAATTAGTTGATATTTTGTGATTTGTAAGACATTTATAAATAGTTTTATCTTCTGAAAAATTTGATATAAAAGGGGAGTACCATTTTTCAAAATTATTTTCAATATCTAAATTAGTAAAATCAGCTTGAATGTTATTTTGTAGGCATAAACCAGAGCGAACATCTGGATCTTGCATACCATCATAAATTATATCGGGTGTAGTGCGACCATATTTAATAGCCATTAGCTTCCCTATTTCATAATTAAGAGTTGGTAATCCAACATTTCTATCATAATTATTATTGTAAACATGAATATCTGATGTATAAGGATTATATGTTTTATCTGTCATTGGTTCTTCAGTTATGAAATAGCTGACGATACCTGTTCCAACACTTTTATTATTTCTAATAGTATTTTCATATATATGAACATTGTTAGCAGCAAGTATCATAACACCTGTACCGGGAAGAACTTTGCCAACAATATTGCCCGGGGGCGCAAAATTATTCAAATTATTATTCTCAATAAGGTTTTGAAAAACATGAATATTGTCACCTCTAATTTGAACAAGGTCAGGTAAGTCAAATACTAAAACCCCTCCAGTATTTTCATATGAATGATTTTCATATACTTCCGCATTAATCGAGTTTTCAATCTCAATTCCTGCAACATTGTGAAATGCTTTGGAATTCCTTACAATAATATCCTTTGATTGCCCTACATATATACCTGCATCGGAGGCTCCAATCGCAATACAAAACTCTATTAGAACATTAGTGCACTGAACAGGATAAAGACCATAAGCTCCATTTGAAGGTTTTGGCCCACCAGTCCATTCTGCAGTAATTCCTCTAAATGTTATTCCATCGACATATTGTGTTTTAATGGCATCACCTTTTGAATCTCTAACCGTAAAATCTTCTAAAGTGATATTTGATGAATTAGTGATGCTAATTCCTTGTGCACCTTCAGTTTGGTTAGAGAAAGAAAGAATTGATTTATCCATACCAAAGCCACGAATAAATAGATCTTTCTTTCCATCTATTGAAAGGGTTCCAATAATATTATGTAAGCCTTCAGGAATAAGGATAGTGTCACCAGGCTCAGCAAGAATAAATTGGGTTTGAAGATCTTTCTCAATATCTGAAGCTGAAAGAGTGTTTATTAAAATGAAGGTTAGTAATGTGTTTAAATATCGCATCTCAGTATTAATTTAAGAATGATTTAGCCATTGAAATCAATGAATCTTTATTTTAAAAGCTCATTCAGAATTAAAGTATAATCCTAAATATATTCTATACACTATTTTGAATTAAAAATGACAATAATAAATAAAGATAAAGTAAAACAAGTGCCTACAAAGCCAGGTGTGTATTTTTTTAAGAATGAAGGCGGAGAAATAATATACATTGGTAAAGCTAAACACCTTCGTAATAGAGTAAAATCATATTTTCAAAATAGTAAACACCAATCAGCAAAAAATATTTCAATGATTAAAAGAATTGCTGATATTGAATGGATTGTTGTTGGGTCTGAGGTGGAAGCATTATTAACGGAAGCAAACTTAATTAAAAAGCATCAACCTCATTATAATATTAATCTAAGAGATGATAAGTCATTCCCTTATATACGTATTACAAAAGAACCTTATCCTCGTGTTTTTATTACACGTGAAATTATTAGAGATGGGTCAAAGTATTTTGGACCGTATACAGATGTAAGGCATTTGAGACGTTCATTAAAAGCAGTCCATAGTATATTTCCTGTGCGTAGTTGTGACTATTTAATTAATAAAAAGTCTATTAAAGATAAAAAAGTTAGTCTATGTCTTGATTACCATATAAAAAAATGTCAAGGTCCATGTGAAGGTATGGTTGGTGAAATAGACTATAATAATATGATAAAGCAAGTAATTCAATTTTTACAAGGCCGTACAAAAGAAACAGAATTATATATAAAAAACCAAATGGATAATGCTTCTTCTATCATGAGATTTGAAGATGCAGGTATCTACAGAGATCAACTTCATGCCATTAGAAAATTTAAAGAACAACAACGTAAAGTTGCTGCAGATTTTGAAGATCGTGATGTCTTTAGTTTAGCAAAAGATGAAGATTACGGTATAGCCGTAATTGTTCGAATTCGCAATGGTCGAATTACTAGCAGAGAGAAAATATCACTTAGAAATATTGATGAATCCGATGAAGTAATGATGGAGACAATTCTAACACGTTTTTATCTTGAGTCTGATTTTATACCTAAGGAAATTTCATTACCTGCTACTCCTAAGAATAAAGATCAATTAACTAATTGGCTTAAGCAGAAAAGGGGTGGAGCAATTAAACTGCAAATACCTCAAAAGGGAGAAAGAGCAAAAGAAGTACGATTGGCTTTTCAAAATGCGAAACTATTATTAGGTGAATGGCTAATTAATCGAAAAAAAAGGATGGAGTTAGTTCCTAAAATGATAAGCCAACTCCAAGATGATTTACATATGAAAGTTCCTCCAAGAAAAATTGAAGCTTTTGATATTTCACACCTTGGAGGTACTAACACAGTCGCATCTTTGGTTTGTTTTGTTGATGGAAAACCACGTAAAAGTTTATACCGAAAGTTTAAGGTTAAAACTGTAGATGGAATTGATGATTTTGCTTCAATGCGTGAGATTGTTTCCCGAAGATATAAACGAGTAAAAAAAGAAGGTAAAAGTTTGCCTGATTTAATATTAATCGATGGTGGGAAAGGACAACTATCAATGGCTGTTTCTGCCCTAAGAGAGTTGGGGTTAGATTATTTACCAATTGTTGGTTTGGCAAAGAGATTGGAAGAAGTATTTATACCCGGAAGTTCCGATGCTCAATCTATTCATAAGCAATCACCTGGTTTAATTTTATTAAGAAGAATTCGAGATGAAGCACATCGCTTTGCAATAACATTTCAAAAACAACAGCGAACAAAAACCATATCAAAATCGATTTTCCATGATATAAAAGGAGTAGGTGATAAACGTGTAAAAAAGCTGTTGCTTATATATAAAGATCTAAAAACAATTGCAAAACTAAACCCTGCTAAGCTTCAACGTGATATTGGTGTATCAGAACTCATAGCGAAAACCATAATAAAAAAAGCAAAATTAAATAAATAATTATTTTCTTTAATAAGTTTTATTTTAATTGTATTTTTGTAAATACGGGGAAATAGTCTTGTAATTTTACGTAGGAGGTTTTTTTATGAATAAGATATTTATTATTTTATTATCTTTCAGTTTTGTGCTAGGTCAACATTTCAATAGAAAAATAGATGAGTCTACTTCTAACTCATATTATTCGAGCACAACTTTAAGCAAAGAATTAAGCTCGATTATCAGTATTTCAACCTTAGCTGGCAGTGGTGTCTCTGGTTCAGATGATGGTACTGGAACTGCGGCAAGTTTTGGATATATTGAAGGAGTTAGTATTGATTCTAAAGGAAATATTTTTGTTGCTGGAACTGGTAATAATTTAATTCGAAAAATAACACCTGAAGGTGTGGTAACAACTTTTGCAGGTAGTGGATCGGCTGGTTCAGATGATGGTACTGGAACTGCAGCAAGTTTTTACAGACCTGGATACATGGCAATAGATTCTTTAGATAATATTTATTTAACGGATACTGGTAATAATTTAATTCGAAAAATAACATCTGAGGGGGTGGTAACAACTTTTGCAGGTAGTGGATCGGCTGACTTTTGCAGGTAGTGGATCGGCTGGTTCAGATGATGGTACTGGAATTGCAGCGAGTTTCAATAACCCTTGGGGGATAGCTATAGATACTAATAAAAATTTATTTGTTTCTGAAAATAAGGGACATGTCATTCGCAAAATAACACCAGAAGGTGTAGTAACAACTTTTGCAGGTAGCGGAACGGCTGGTTCAGATGATGGAACTGGAATTTCTGCTACATTTCAAGATCCAATGGATATTGACATTGATAGTAAAAATAATATTTTTGTTGGCGACAGAGGTAATTATTTAATTCGTAAAATAACACCTGAAGGTGTGGTAACAACTTTTGCAGGTAGTGGAACCATTGGTTCAGATGATGGAACAGGAACTGCAGCAAGTTTTTATCGACCAGATGCTCTAACAATTGATAGTAATGATAATATCTATGTAACTGATTATTCGAATGATAATATTAGGAAGATAACCCCAAATGCCGAAGTCACTACTTTTATTCCAACAAGCGCTGGTTTT
>Ga0206683_10002744_pt1 | contig 11805 bp, 8 predicted proteins | sample M280m12015metaG_FD_155483 | JGI IMG/M metagenome (GOLD analysis project Ga0206683, IMG submission 155483) | Ammonia-oxidizing marine archaeal communities from Monterey Bay, California, United States - M2 80m 12015 | ecosystem: Environmental > Aquatic > Marine > Intertidal zone | place: USA...
CCGATGGCTATGGTAACAAGCGAGTTGCAGTGGTGGATGTGGCGACAGGCGCCTTTAAACGATTTTGGGGTGCCTATGGAAATGAGCCTGTTGATGAGCGTGTTGTTTATGACCCTAATGCCCCATTACCAGATCAATTTGTAGGGCCTGTACACTGTGCTGAACCGTCCAATGATGGATTAATTTATGTTTGTGATCGCGGAGCAGATCGTATTCAGGTATTCAGGCCTGATGGTACCTTTGTAAAAGAAGGACAAGTGGCCCCTCTTACTCTAGCAGGCTCTACATGGGATATTTCTTTTTCCCATGACGATGACCAAGAATTTATTTATGTGGCTGACGGTGCAAATTTCAAAGTACACATATTAGAGCGAGAATCGCTTGAAGTGCTGGCCGAATTTGGAGATGGCGGCAGACAGCCTGGCCTATTTTTTGGGACTCACAGCATAGTGACAGATTCACAAGGCAATATTTACACAACTGAAACATACGAGGGCAAACGCGCCCAGAAATTTCTCTTTCAAGGCTTAAAACCATTGACTGAGCATCACACGGGTGCACCTTGGCCGGATACAGAATTGCACTAAACTGAATTTGATCAAACTAAGACCAGAAAATACTAGCTCTTTCATTACCTAGCCTCATAACTCGCAAGAGCAAAGTTGGTATTTGGCTTGTATCAATGTCGCTGCTCAATTATTCTCATGTCTATAAATCCGATTTAGCTTGTAGAGAGAACTTATATGAATCTGCGAAAATTAATCCTCGTGATATTTACGTTGCTCAGTTTTTCAGTAATTGCTGCAGAAGAAATCAACGTGAATTATTCCTATAGAGCTAATCACACGACCGATTTCAGTAGTCTCAGTGTTTCCTTAGGCGTTGGCACGGTCACAGATGATCGCGGTGATAATAATCCAAACTTAATAGCCGAAGGATATACAGCGGAGGCGCCCTTGACAGACATCGTTCGAAACTCTCTAGTTCAAGGGTTCGAACATGGCGGCGCTGAACTTGCAGATTCAGGAGCTGACATGCAAATCGTGGGGCGCATTGTTAGTTCACAATTAGAAACAGTAGATAGAAGCGGCGTCGAAACTTTGCAATTAACGATCCGAACGAACGTAGCACTTCAGGGTAGAGGCCGCACAATTTGGGAAACTACTCTTTTTGGCAGGGGTACTGCACCAGTTGAGGATGGCATGGTTGCTGCGGTGCATGCCGCCTTGGACCGGATGATTCGCGAATTAGTAAACGATGACTACTTTCTAATCGAAATTCAGTGAGTTAAACACATCCTAGCTCTATAAATGCTGACTCTTCGATAACCTCAACCATTCCTGGGAAGAGATCGAGGCCAGTTAGATTTTCAATTTCCTTAATACTTGAGCGCATTTCGCAATGATGTCGATGGACTGGCGACTCCTGCTTCATTAGAAAAGCAGCGCCCTTGCCTTCTTCTGTAATTACTATCTTGAAAAAAGCATCTGGTACCCGATGAGGGTTGTTAGTTCGTAGCAAAGTAAGGTTCGAGCCTTCCTCAAAAATAGGGCCAGTAATTACATACACCTCATCTCTTCTATTTACATAGTTTCGAATCGACCAATCCAAACCATACCATGCTCCCTGACTTAAACTTGAAGTCCGAGCTACACTATTGGTTAAGTAATTCACCTCATTCCAGTAAGGACTACCAGCAAAATCCACCAGAGGCACATATTGAGCACGTATTAATCCCTGGATTTCAGAATTAAAAAAATCTTCCTGCTTAAGTGTCTCACTGACATACTCATCAGCAATTGGCGTCCTGGACAGACTAGAGGCTATTCCAATTGACTCTGGCGATACGGTGTAAGATACCCAGTCGGCAGATTTTGTCTTAGTGTTGAAGGACAGCGCGTAGATAGGACGAATAATTAGGTGATTTTCGGAACTCCCGCCAAGGGGACAACCACGATAGCAATGCGCGATCTTATAATTTTGTGCCAATGCAGCGGAATTAAATTGCACGCTTATAAGGGTTATTAGAAACAAGACTGTTCGAAGCATAACTCTGATTTTCCCTAACTTTCCTGAATGTCAGTAACCAGCACTCGGAAAGTCACAGCTGTTTTGCCTCCCTGGAGTCTAATAACCGTAGAGATTGTATGGCTAAAATTTGAATTTATCTATGCAGTTCGCACTAAAATAGTGTGGGCAAATCGATAATTCAGCGGCCGATTCATCTAGTTTCCAAAATGAAACGTAGTGTCTATTTCTAAGGTCTTAAGCAGATATTTGACCGAATTTTGCGACAAACAGCTACACGATTATTGAAATTTTATGGGGTTTTTAATTTTCAGGAAGCAATCTGATAGGTTGTTATCTAGTATACTTATCAGTGCACGAACATTAAATTGTTTATAAAGAAGCTGAGGAAAGCCAAATGCTTAAACTACCAAACCTATCTAAAGCCTTAGTAGCTGGACTACTTTGTGCAATAGCAGGAGCCAGCGCCTATGCGGCAGAGCGCATTAGTGATTTTTCGCTAGTCGATGCGGATGGAAGATTTTTCCAGCTTAGCCGTCATTCAAACCAGGACGCAGTTGTCCTGCTAGCTTACGATGCCAATAGTCGCGATGCTCGCCGAGCTATCTCTGATCTTAGTGAAATCGCTGAGCAATTTGCCGACCAGGCAGTCGCAATTGCAATAATGGACGTAACCGGCTCGACTGATAAGGTCGCTATGAGAGAGGAAGCAACAGACGAAGACATTCCTTTCAGAATTCTTATGGATGAAACCCAACTAGTCACTGCAGAGCTGGGCATTACCCTAGCGGCTGAAGTTGTAGTTATTGATCCTGAAGCGCGCGAGGTTATTTACCGCGGCGCTCTCAGCAGCCGCTATGCTGACGGCTCCCGATCCGAACGCAGAGCGGGTTCTTACTTAAGCGAAGCACTAACAGCTATTGTTTCCGGTACTGAACCGTCTGGAAACCAGCTTGCAAGTAAAGGTGACGAAATTGATTTCTCTGCCAAAACGGCAATTGAAAATTCTGTTTCCTATGCAGGCGACATTGCCCCGATTCTTGAACAGCGCTGTGTAACCTGTCACCAGGAAGGTGGCATTGCACCTTTCGCGATGAACAATCATCAGATGATTCAGGGGTGGTCACCTATGATTCGTGAAACTTTAATCACGAAGCGCATGCCTCCCGGCCAAATCGGCAGCGAATATGCTGATAGTTTCCACGGTGTAAACCACATTACCGTTGAAGAGACTCAAAAACTTGTTAGCTGGATCGATAATGGTTCCGTCAACAACGATAGCTCAGACCCATTAGCCGAGCTCATAGTCAAAACGGAAAAATGGATAAACGGTGAGCCTGATCTAATAATTCAAATTCCGGCACAGCAAATCCCTGCGACAGGCGTTCAAGATTACCGTAACTTAACCATTCCGCTTGATTTGGAAGAAGATGTTTGGGTAAAAGCTGTTGAATTCGAAGCGGGTGATCCAACAGTCTTGCACCACATCATTGCGTTCTCTTACGGCGCAGACGGCCTTAGTCAATTTGGAATTCTAAATCAAGGGATTGGTCTTGGTGCATATGCCCCTGGCAATGAATTGAACCTGTACCCCGAAGGTTCTGGTTATCCGCTAGAAGCTGGTGGTGGTTTGTTGTTGCAAATGCACTATACAACCTCTGGTAAAGAAGCCGTCGACGCTTCTGAGATTGGTATTTACTTGTGGGATGAAGATCCTGATAAAACAATCTTAGGCGGATCCGCTGCCGATCTCGATATAAATATTCCACCATTTGAAGGCAATCATGAAATGGTAGCCTCAAAGAAATTCCGGACAGATTCTTACTTGACTATGTTGGGACCGCATATGCACTACCGCGGTTCCGATGCAAACTTTAAATTAAAGTACCCAGATGGTCGGATCGAGGAAGTATTGAACGTTCCTAACTATCAGTTTAACTGGCAAAAAACTTATGATTTTAAAGAACCATTATTTTTGCCAGCTGGAACTGAATTGGTATTTCGCGGAACTTTTGATAATTCCGACATGAATCCATTCAATCCAGACCCTTCACAAACACTAACCTGGGGGGAACAAACCTGGCAAGAAATGTTCTTTGGCTTCTTCCGCTATGTTGAAGCAGAAGGCGGAGAATAAACTCTACCAGTTTTTGTTCACAGCCCGACTACCTTAAGGTAGTCGGGTTTTTTTTTGTTTGTTCAACTGCAAAAAATCCTCCTTAAATTTTCACTTAGTTGTCCGCGTCCCACTGAAGTATGCGCCGGAGGCGGCAAATACCAGTTCGGTTTGTTCTTGTTAGTCATAATTCACCTGTTTTCATCAAGTTGGGCCAGCTAGAAATTTATACAGCCCTGTTTGGCGAGAATCGTTACGGTGCTGATACTCACTGTGATGAAAATCCTCCCACCCAACCCGGGCTTGACCAGGCGACTGCATCGTTGGCCTGCTCGACCTTGAAATAATAGTAATCGCCTTGATCAGGATTATTGGTATCAGTGAATGCAAAGTTCACTTCGCGTGTGCCACCATTGATGACCCTGCGGATGGTGATATTGTCGGCGGGATAGTCTGCTTGCGGAATATTTCGAGTTAACCGACCATCGACTATATCACCAAGTGAAATTTCAACTCGGGTAGCCGGGATGGTGGCATGGAAACGATAGAAAGGTGGAGCCGAACCGGTCTCAGTCGTTTCTTCAAGGTTTAGTGTAATGGTGGCGTCTGCTTGCACATCTGACAGACTAAGCCGAATGGAACTGGTATCGCCGCGGGTGTGAGTGCTGAAGCGTGCCGTGTTGCCGGCACTAGCTATTGCTTGAGTTGTAGGGTTTACAAAATCCATAGCCGTTGCAGTCTTCAGTTCAGCTCCAGTCACTGTCATTTCTCCGCGCCAATGTCGCCATCCACGAGGAGCATCACCGTTGAAATGAGGTGTGGCATCGGAGGTAAAACTCAATAGTAATTCCTGTTCACTGCCTGGAGAGTCTTCCAAAAGATATTCCTGCTGCCATATTTCTTCATCATTTTTGTACAGTTGCACCGACTTGATAGGGGCAGTGCCAATAGCGCGGCCACTAATGATTCGAGTCTCACTGTAACTGCCCCGCTGACCCATGGTAGTGCCATTGACATCCATCTTCAGAATAATACGGTCACCCGTTGTGGCGTAAGTGCGCTTGGCTTTCATACCGTCAAAGATCGCATCCCTTGAACGCTCTGGCGCCAGCACTGCACCCAAGCCACCACGTTGTGCCAGAGAATTCCTCGTGGGTGCCGAGTAACCCGGACGAGAGAGGTGGTCATCAGAAGCGGCAACCACACCAACTTCATGACCATGTGACAGATAACTCTGCATGAACCACTGAAATGAGCCGTGCATAGACATTATCTCGATGATGGGTTCGAGTTGCGGGTCAGACTGGCGGAAATCGCCAGGATTATGCGCATGGGGAATCACCACGATGTTGTCTGCGTCATGGCGTTCATGTAACTCGGCATAGAGTGCCGACAGTACGGGATAACTCAGTCCCGAGACTGGCATTTGATCCTTGATCTCGCGAAACAGAACATTGTGATGCCCACCAAAGCGAGTGTGTCGGGTCCACTCCCAACCCAGGTAGGGTATGAACTTACCTGGTTCATCGTATTCGGCGCTGGTCTTGCGAATAAGCTCCCATTCTCCGGCATCAAGCCAGACATCGTGTTCTGAGTGAGTGACGAAATCCAGGCGAGCATCATCGCGAGCGAATCGCATAAAGTAGTCGACAGTGCCGATGCCTTCTGAATAACCCGAGTGACCATGGGTATCGCCCCAATAAATTCGATACTCAGGATCATCTTCAACCAGAATTGGATTGCCGATGCCAGTGATGCGGCCATCGATGCTGCGTAGTGAAATCCAATGGGGGCCAGGTTCAGTCACACTCAAATCCAGCACGGTTATGGCATCGCTACCGGCTGTGGTGGCTACCACTTCTTCATCAACTAAAACCTCAAATGCCGGGATTGCACCGGTGGCGCGATTGAAAAATTGGTCTTGCGCACGTACCGATAACTCGAAATTCTCACCGGGTTCTACGATGCTAGGTCCGAAGCCATGTACACCAACCGCTTCGCCTCCAATGACCACGAAAGGTGTGATGGGCAGAGAGCGCCATTCGCTGGAGCCGTCCAGATCAACATAGAGTGGCAGTGGCATGCGCTCACTCTCGAATGTGGGCAGGCGAATACCGGGACCACCCTGGCGTTGGTCACCATAGGTAATAGTGACACTTGACCCTTGATCAAGCTCCCCTGCGACGAGGCGAAAAGCGATGGCCGGCTGCGGGGAACGGAAGCCACCGTGGGGACCGGATGCCATAATCGTTTCCGGTTCGAAAACCGCATCATCATCGGTTGTTTCGATTGAGATATAACCGGCCGTAGATGGATCCTCAGATTGGAATATGCCGAAATTTGCTGAGAAGTGCCGCGCTACCCAGAAGCCTCCGCCAATCGCCATGGATCGGGTGCCGACCCGCCAGGTTTGACTCAGAGTGTCCATAGTGCCGGCAACAAACGGCCCAAGATTGTCCGATCTGAGCAAGCCCAGGGCACCATCCTCATCCCGCAGAATGAATTCCCGCACGAATCGGTCCACGTTACGGCTCTGATTCACGGCCTGTCTGCCGCGAGGAGGCAAAGTAGACTGCAAGCGAATTCGCGTTGCATCTACGCCGACCTCTCCACCTGCTAGGGCATAAGCATCTACCCAGTCGGCTAACAAACCGGCTCGCTCGGCGATGGTGTTTTCATTGGTTGCTTGGGTTGCCACGGCACTTTTGAGTATCTCCACTCTGGCGCGCAGCTCGCTCGACATGTAGTCATCGCGGTTGGGCTCTTGACTGACTTCCGTGAATTGTTCTTCAGGCGAGCAGCCCAACAGAGTTCCAGTAACGAGCAGTGCGAGTAAAAGTGATCGGGTTGAGTGGTTGGCATGCATTATTTTTTCTCGCTATTTTGTAAGGACGGTCGACTTAAGCGATCAGGAGCTAGTTTAGAAGATCAATTGTACTGTTTTGCCGTCAACATCAGTCAGGGTAGAACGAATCGCCGGCAATATTGCCCCATCAGGCGGTGGCAATTCGTCATTCCACCTGGCGTGCTCGGCCTCGAGTCGCTGCACGATGTCGGGGTACTCGGCAGCCACATTGTTTGACTCTTGCGGATCATTCTGTAGATCGTAGAGCAGCGTGATCAGACCCAGCGGCGTGCCCGTCGCCCAACCTCCCGTTGGTGGATCGAGCCTACCGGTATCGTTCAGATCAGCTTCAGTAAAATCCGTCAGCTTGTATTTGATCAGTTTCCATCGTTGATCCCTGATCGCCTGAGTAGGTCCGGCACGCCAGAACAGGAACTCATGGGGATCGTCGCTCCGTTCTCCCTTTATGTAGGGGAGAAGATTCACGCTGTCTTCGGTTTCGACCCTGTCACCTGCGGCTGCGGTAAACGTGCTCATCAGGTCGAGGGAAATAACCGGCTTGTCATAGAGTTTGTTACTGGGCAATTCGTTGGGCCAACTCAACAGAAATGGAATGCGTATACCTCCCTCCTGGTGGTAGCGCTTGAAGCCAGCGAAATTCAGGTTGGAGCAGGCATTGTCAATATAACCGGCACAGCCGTTGTCACTGAGGAAGGCGATGAGCGTGTTTTCATACTGGCCGATCTCTTTTAGTTTCTCGACCACTTCTCCGACACTGTCGTCAAGTGATGAAACCATAGCGGCATACACTCGCGTGGCCATGTCCTGCACATGGCCATAACGATCGAGATAGGGTTTGGTAGCTTGCAATGGTGTGTGCGGAGTCGTGTGACTGAGGTAAAGAAAGAAGGGGTCATTGGCATGGCGATCGATAAAGGAGACGGCTTCTTCGGTAAAGACATCGGTAAGGTATTCATCGACCTGGACTCTCTCCCGCCCGCGGTAGACTGCGTTAACGGCCGATCGATTTACCGGCGCCCCGCGGGTCCCTGCATAGGCGCCGCCCTCAGGCAGGGTCTCGAAAAACTGGGAACCACCCGCCAACACCCCGAAGTACTCATCAAAGCCGCGGCTCATTGGATGATGTTGCTCCTGCTGTCCCAGGTGCCACTTGCCAATCATGCCTGTGGCGTAACCACGCTCACCCAGTTCATCGGCTATCGTAACTTGGTCCAGTGCAAGCCCGTTGTCCGTATCCCGGCCAGCCGGATTAAATTCCCAGCCATGCCGTTGCTGGTAGCGACCGGTTAAGAGTCCGGCTCGAGACGGACTGCAGACGGGGTGAGATACGTAACCCTGGGTAAAGCGGACACCACTGGCAGCAAGCGCATCTATATTCGGCGTATCGATAATTGTACTGCCGTAGACACCTGTGTCCCCGATTCCAAGGTCATCAGCAAAGATGAATACGATATTGGGTTGGCGGGAAGCGGAGTCGACCTGAGCGTTAGTGACCACAGGCAACATGATTATGAGACTGACAAGGCAGAGTGCGAGAGAAATTTTCATCTAATTTTTTTCAGAATCCCTTTAGTAAATCTGGGTTGGTACTATAACAATTAATGTATGCATCACTCTTTTATTCAGTATTTAGCACCGTCCTAAACCCAATATGACTCGTACCCAGTCCGCTATCTTGTGCTTGTCTTGCCGCGGGCCGGAATCGAAGACAATAGTTTTCGGCACACAAAAAAGAACCTCCCTTGATAACGCGGGCTATGGCTGGGCCGTGATTGCTGCTGAAGCTCTCTTGCTGTGAAGGCCCCGCTGGATCCAAAGAATCATTAGGATCGTGTTCGGGGTTGTACCAATTGGAAGTCCACTCCCAAACATTTCCGATAAGGTCATAAACGCCGTAATCATTTGGCTCAAAACAACCCACCGGTGCGAGGCCCGCATGACCATCTTCTGGTTTATTCTCCGCAGGAAAGGAGCCCTGCCAGGTATTAGCATGATGGTGGCCATCGGGGGCTAGCTCATTGCCATCCCATGCATATCTGCTATTTCTTTTATTACGCGCCGCTAGCTCAAACTGTGCCTCGGTTGGTAAAGAACGTCCTGCCCACTTTGCATAGGCTTCTGCATCGTCGAAGGCGATATGAACAACTGGGTAGTTGTCTTTGCCTTCAATGTTGCTATCTAGACCTTCTGGATGGCGCCAGTTAGTTCCCGCTGCCCAAGACCACCAACTTCCTGCAGTCTGGCCTTGAACCGGCGGAACAAACAATACGGAACCGGGCTGTAGAAGTTCTGCTGGTACGTCGTCTGGCCAGTCAGCAGGATCGGGACTTTGTTCAGCAACAGTGACATAGCCGGTCTGTTCAACAAATTTAGCAAATTGTGCGTTAGTCACTTCATGGGCATCAATCCAGAATCCCGATACGGTGACTGGGTGAGCCGGTCCTTCTTCTCGATAAGTAGTGTCGTCACCCATGATAAATTCAGCACCTCCTATCCATGCTTGATCAGCTTGCCCGGCTAAACAAGAGCTGGAGGAATGCATATCCATCGCGGATTGACCAAGCGCCGATTGAGCCAGTAAAAAGAGCCCACAGAAAAAGAAGCCATTATTTAGTTTTTGCATATTGAATACCTAGTATCTGCAGAATGCATCTCAATGGATAATAAATAAGCCTTTGCTTCAGAACAATACCCCAGGCGATTCAGATTGATCCACGAAATCTGGAGTCAGTCCTCCGTGCATTGCGATGTGACTGTCACCAGTTTTGCTAACTCAGAATAGGCAGTCTCTGAAGTAGCCACCAAACAGAGATTGGGCCAATGAAATAGGCAGGCAGCAAATTGCTCAGACTAACGTCTGGTGCAACAGTTATTTTTCGTCGCCAATAACGAATTAGGAAACCCAGGAAGAGGCACGCAGCAACTACCATCAATTGTCCTATTTCCAAGCCAATGTTAAACAACAACAATGCCCAAAGTGCAGCGTCATCTGGCAAACCTACTTCACGGAGTACGCCAGCGAAGCCTAGGCCGTGTATGAGCCCAAAGCCAAAAGAAATTAACCACGGATAGTTGGCGGTTAACGAGGAGGTTTTGCTCAACATCTCAACTGCCATGAAAAGCAGACTCAGCGCGATCAGCGCTTCTACCGCGGATTGAGAAATTTGCAGTAGATCAAAGGTAGAAAGTGCCAACGTTATAGAATGAGCAATTGTAAATGCAGTAATAGTTGCAACTAGTCGCCATCTATCTGTAATCAAAACCATTAACGCAATGACGAACAAGACGTGGTCGAATCCCGCCAGCAAGTGCTCTATACCCAACTCGAGATAAGCTGGAAGTAGAGGAGAATCGGCTTCACCTAAATTCACAACTGGGTTGTCAGGCCTAACAACAAAACGTTGCACACTGCCGTCAAGATGCGTGATGCTCACTAGCACCTCACTAACACCTGGATACAGGTTTCGAATAGCGAGCGTGGATTGCGAGAGTGCTTGATCACAGTATTCTTGCCAGCTTTGAATCAAGGTGCCTTCTTGACGCTGGCTGATGATTTCAGCTCCTAAACGACAGCCTCCAAGATCCAAGGCTAAGTCTGGACGAAACCCACGAACAAGAGGTTGACGCAGCGTCGCTGAGATACCCTCTTCTGTTTCAACGAGCTGAGCAAACGCCGGGCGCATCTCATGGGCGAAACATTGCAAGGCAACTAGCCATAGAATAGCGACCAAACTGCTAGACTTTAGGAACCACTTACTGATCATCTATCCTTCTTCTTACTCTTCTTTGCGAACGATGTCATAGTTCGAACGCACTTGTTCGATGAAGTCTGCTTGTGCCTGCAATCGCGATTCATAGGTGTAGTCGCCGTGGACAGTCGCGCGAATATCCTCAAATGGCGCGACGGAGGAGGAATTAATCTCAAGCAACTTCACCAGGTGCCAACCAAAAGTGCTTTTTATGGGACCTTGCCAATTCAAAGCCACGTCGTAGCTATTGAGCGACCGGGTAAATTCAGGGCCAAATGTACTGGCAACTTGCAGTGGTGATTGGCGGACATTCACCCGGCTCTGCATCGAAGACTCCGCCAGGTCGGCAAGCGATTCTCCTGCACTAAGCGCGCCGGTTGCCGCTTCGCGAGACTGAAATTGGAGTTGCTCGAAGGAAACACTAGATGGAACTCCGTATCTCTCGTGATTCGCTTCGTAATAGGCCTGGAGTTCTTCTTCGGTCGGCGCGAGTACGGCTTCCTGCTCGGTAATAAATTGCATCTTCTGAATCATCCGCCGGCGGATAATTTCATCTTCTTCTGCCAGATTGAGCCGCATGGACTCCCGACGCCAGATCTCTTCAGTAACCCAATCATCGACGAGGCTCACTATCTCTGCCTCGGTTGGTTCACGCTGTATTTGTGCAGCCCAGAGCGCCGCCACTTGCCGCTCAAGCGCAGCATCCACAACTATAATATCGAGCGGATCTGAAGTTTGTTCGTCGATGACAAAAATTAAACTACCCAATACCACAAACCAGAAAACGTGGCTCTTCATAAATTTCATGATTAGCCCGTGCTAGGTCGAAACCATATCGGTGAGGTATAGGCACGTTCTTGAATGGTCGTTGGAAAATCTGGTCGCGGTTCGTAACCTTCCTTGAGCGCATCCCAGGTTGACCATCGGCAAGTTGGGTTCTCGAGCACACGTGCGTAATAGAATGCCCGGACGGCAGGATCAAAGTCAGGATCAACCCATACGGTTTTTAACTCAGCCGCTCCGACGTCAGTTGAAATCGAGCAGTC
>Ga0206683_10002749_pt1 | contig 11796 bp, 9 predicted proteins | sample M280m12015metaG_FD_155483 | JGI IMG/M metagenome (GOLD analysis project Ga0206683, IMG submission 155483) | Ammonia-oxidizing marine archaeal communities from Monterey Bay, California, United States - M2 80m 12015 | ecosystem: Environmental > Aquatic > Marine > Intertidal zone | place: USA...
AACCAAGGTGCTTTAAACCCCATGTTCAGTACCACACCAAAAACATAGCTTCCCAAAACAATTATGCCCCACGTTAAGCACGATTCCACCACGGCGGGGAAAAGGGTGTTCCCGGCTCCCGAAAGAGCAAACCATAGCGTAAATCCGATAGCGTCTAAAAATTGCACAGCCCCAATCATTCTTAAACCAAAGACTCCCATGCGAATTATTTCAGGATCGTCTGTAAATAGAAAAAGATAATATTCCGGAATCAAAATAAAACTCATTCCCATAGTTCCCATTATATAAACAGAAATCCGTATAGATTCCTTAATGCTTGCTTCGGACTTATGAATTTTCTTTTCACCCATATATTTTCCAACCAACGTTGCGCAGGCTTGCCCTACCCCCAATGCCGGCATAAATGATGCATGCATAATGGTGAATAATAATTCCGTAGTGGCAAGCTCTATTAGGCCAATCATACCCATTATTTTATAAAAAACAGACCAACCCACAGCGATCACAGCCTCTTGAATCCCTTGGGGAAGCGCAAGTTTTAACTGACGCATCATCATGATTTTATCTGTGGAAAGATTGAAAACAGAAAAACGGTCTTTTATCTGACTAGAAAAAAGGAATGAAAAATAATGCACCGCCATACAGGTAGATGCAATTAGGGTTGCAATGGCGGCTCCTTTCACGCCCATCGCCGGAAAGGTTGTCCATTGCCAAAGTTTTGATAAAAAGGACAAAGACGGTATTGTCTCTGCAAAAAATTGGGTCACGCCATCAGAACCATAAATGAGTCCCGCATTAAGATAAACATTGATAGCATTACTGGTGACCGTCACATTCATGTGTACTTTAGTTTTTTCAACCCCAGTGTAAAAACCCTGGAAAACAAAGCTGTATGCGGAAAACAAAAGGCTTATAAAAACAATGGCTGTATAGTCTATGGCAAGGCGTGTGGCGGTTATATCTTGAATAAAAAATGGGATGAGATCTTTGGCCCAAAGCCAACCCGCTAATGAAATCGGTAGTGCATAGAGCGTAGCCATGAACAATCCGTTGTGTAATGCGGTGCCACATTCTTTATCAATCTTTTGTCCTAGGCGACGGGATGCCAGTGTCTGTACGCCTGTCCTTATCCCTAATACAAAACTGAGGGCTCCCCAGAAAAGCATTGCGCCCATCCCTGTGGCGGCTAATGCTTCAGCGCCGAGCCGCCCAACCATGGCCACGTCTACCATACTCATAAGCACTCGGCTCAAATTGCTTACAATAACGGGTAGCGCTAAGTTGAACACTTCTTTGGAAATTTGTTTATCCTGAGGAAAAACGAACCGAAACACGATTATAGTTCTTTAATAAAAATATTATTTTCTAATAGAAATGCTCGCGTTTTACTACAGACAGGGGCTGGTGTTAAAACTGTAATTGTCATGTTAGAATTAATTTGATGGATAGAGTGTGCCTGTTTTAATATTCGTTTACCGTCTTTCATAATGATGCGACTCTTGCGATCTATGATGATGGAAATATTGTTTTTTCCAATTTGTCGTAAAATAGTTCGCGATGAAAGGTTGTATCTTTTGGGGTCGATATTTTTCATATTCTATTAAAAATAAGCATAGAAATTAAACTCGAAGCAATGTGTGATTTATAATGAAAATTCATACTTCTAAAGATGTTCAACTGGCCCTAGAAACTGGACAACCTATTTTGGCTTTAGAGTCAACTATTATCGCTCATGGTATGCCCTTCCCTGATAATCTGAAATTTGCACAACAGGGGGAATCGTTATGCAAAGACCAAGGGGTTACCCCGGCAATGATTGCTATTATTAATGGAGAGATTCACGTAGGGTTGGAAAAAGATCTGCTGATATTTATTGCCGAAGATGATGGTGTAAGAAAAACGTCCCGTAGGGAGTTGGGTATAGCAATTTCGGAGAAATGGCATGGCGCGACCACTGTTTCTTCAACGATGCACATTGCCCACCAATTGGGAATATCTGTTTTTGCCACCGGTGGTATTGGCGGTGTGCATCGCGGTGCAGAATATTCCTTTGATGTATCTCAGGATTTATCAGCCTTGGCAGAAATCCCCATGGTTGTTGTCTCTGCCGGGGCTAAGGCAATTCTGGACCTACCTAAAACAATTGAAATGATGGAAACGTTGGGTATTACTGTTGTGGGCTATAAAACAGGAGAGTTTCCCGCTTTCTATTCCCAATCGTCGGGATGTTTTGGTATTCATCCGATTTCTTCTTCTGGTGGTGTTGCCGCTCTCTTTAAAGAAAATGTTTCCGCTGGATTATCATCTTCTGTTTTGGTGGCAAATCCCGTTCCGCTAAAAGATGAAATCCCAGCCCAAGAAATTGAGTCCATTATTTATGCTTCTTGTAAAACAGCGGCAACACAAAATATTACAGGAAAAGATTTAACGCCTTTTTTACTCGGCGACATCTTAGATAAAACATCCGGGAGAAGCCTAGAAACAAATCAAGCCCTAGCGATTAATAATATTAAACTAGGAATAGATATTGCAAAAAAACTGGCCAAATCTCGGGAAGTGCTTGCATAAGCACCTAAAATAATCGGTTTGACAAAAACACTGTTTTTAATATAAATATAAAAAATATTTCTGTTTTTAAATTACATCATTTTATTGAAAGGTCCCGTTTCTTGTGCTTTTGTTTATATAGTTTTGATAAAATAGAGCCTTAATTTATTTCCCCATGAAAATCATTATTACATTCCTTTTACTTGTGCTCTCTTTGCGTGGACAGTGAGCGTTGTGAAGTAATCCATCATTGCCGGTCGGCAATTCTGATAGAGGGGTGGGTCTTTGGGCTGGACAAGTCATGTTTGGCCTTGATAATTCAAATCAATACATTGATTGGTGGCACGAGGCCATCCCCGGATCTGGTGAGGGGTTTGACCACGAAGGTACATTAACATCTGTTATTATTAACCCGTCTTTAACTATCGGTCTGTCTAATTTTTGGAATATAACCATTAACAAAACCATCGGTCGGCGAACCATGACATGGGATGGGGATACAACAACGATCCATCACCGAGATGAGGGCACAGATAGTGATTTTATCAATGCGATCGGGGGATATCTTGGCGATACAAAGCTTATGCTTCGCTACCTTGTTTTCAACGATGGTCAAGGACCGGGGAGGCGTTTATTTTTTGGTGGTGGATTTATTGTACCATCTAAAAACACATTGTCGTCTGACCCGTTTTTTCTGAGTGGTGATGAAAAAACTGATCATCGTCATTTTGCCTTAAGCGAGGGGATTTATAAGGGCTGTTTCGAAATTCAATTATTTAAGAAAAAAATGACAAACCCCGTTTTCATGGGTGGAACGATTTATGTTGAAAAGGCTCTGGCTGAAAATGATCACGGATTTAAAGCGTCTGATATATATGATCTTTCTCTCACTGCATTTTCTAAGAAAATTCCTGCAATAAACGGGTCCTTAGGCGCAAACATTATTACGCGGCATACAACAACGGCTTATTGGAATGGATTTGAAGCCCCTAATTCTCGAGCAACGGTGGTAACGGTTGGGTTTGGCGGATTGTGGAACTTGTCTGTGGGTGGTGTCAGTTTAAATATCCAGAAACCCTTTTTTATTAAAGGTGCTTTTTCGGGGATTGAAGGAGAGCTGGGGCAACGAGTAGGCGTATTGCAGGTAAGTTTGAGTTATAGGCGTTTGTTGGATTTTGTGATCCCCTGGCTAGATCCGCTAAGAGGATTATAATTTATATTTATAAACCGTTATCACTGTTATTAAATTAATCTCGCTCATATTTTATAAGGGGTTCTCTTGCCGAATAATGCCGTGCCAAGGCGAATCATCGTAGAGCCCTCTTCCACGGCTATTTCATAATCACCGCTCATACCCATGGAGAGTTCCAGCATATCAGATTGAATGACCGACTGGTTGATTCTTTTTCTCAGTGCCCAAAGTTGTTTAAATGAAGCTCTAATCTTTTCTTTGTCTGCCGTGAAAGGGCCCACTGTCATAAATCCTTCTATGCTAATACTGGGTAGATTAAAACATTCACTAATTTCATCCAATTGGTCTGGTAGAAATCCGTGTTTTTGTGTTTCGCCGCTAGTGTTAATCTCTAAAAGAACATGAATTGTTCTTTCTTGTTTCAATGCAATATTTGAAATTCTTTTTAGTAGTTTAACCGAATCTACCGAATCAATTGTGTCAAATAATTCCAGACATTTATTCACCTTATTAGACTGGAGATGGCCAATGAAGCGCCGGGAAAGATCCGGCATTGAATCAAATGATGCAAATTTAGAGGAAGCTTCCTGTATACGGTTCTCGCCTATGGCTGTTATGCCTACGTCATAGCATTCTTCAATCAGAGAAAAGGGATGTGTTTTGGTAACAGCTATAAGCTGAACGGGGTGACTAAAGCCACCCCGTTTTTGTGCTGATTCAATCTTGGATCGAATCGATTTTATCATGTCTTTGAGACTCATTCTTCTCCGGTTGAGGGTGGGGTGTCATCAATAGAAATTTGGGCATCTTCCACTTCTTCTTTGCTGGTTGCTGCATCTTCGCTGATAACACGCGTAATTGATGATATGCTTGCGCCCTCATCTAATTTTACCAATTTCACACCCTGGGTCACACGGCCGATGGTCCGGATCGCAGCCACGGGTTGACGCATCAAAACACCGGAGTCTGTAATAACAATTAAGTCATCCGAGTCTACTACCTCCATGATATTTACCATTTTCCCAGTCTTGTCTGTACAGCGCATGGTCATGACTCCTTTTCCGCCCCTAGTTTGGGTACGATACTGAATCACATCAGTGCGCTTTCCCATCCCTTTTTCGGTAGCAACTAAAATGGTTCCTTCGCGACGTACTACAAGCATTCCGATGACATAATCTTCTTTCGAGCTCAAGGTGATGCCCTTTACACCCATGGTTTTCCGTCCACTTGCCCGGATATTATTTTCAGAGAATCGGATCGACTTTCCTTCATAGGTTCCCAGAAGAATATCATGTTCACCATTAGTAATTCTCGCTTCAATGAGTTTGTCACCATCTCGAATTTCAATGGCATAAATACCGCCTTTCCTCGGCTTGCCATAAGCAGACAAAACTGTCTTTTTCACAATTCCATTCCGCGTAGCCATGGCAATATAGTGGTCGTCATCAAACTCCTTCACGCTTACAAATGTTTCCACTTTCTCACCTGGCGCACAGCCAATCAAATTCACAATAGCGCGGCCGCGTGTAGCGCGGCCACCCTGGGGTATATCATAAACTTTTAGCCAATAACACTTTCCCTGGTCCGTAAAAAAGAGCATATAATTGTGGGTGTTGGCAATAAAAAGATGTTCAACAAAGTCTTCATCTTTGCTCATTGCGCCCTGAACTCCTCGGCCACCTCTTCGTTGTGTCCGGTACGTGTTTAGTGCGGTCCGCTTGATATAGCCCCGATGAGTAACGGTCAACACAACCTCCTCTTCAGCAATCATGTCTTCCATGGTAAAGTTGGAATCCACTGGAATAATTTCTGTTCGTCGTTCGTCGCCATATTGTTCTTGAACCTCCAACAGCTCCGTTTTAATAATTTCCATCCGCTGGCTACGGCTTTCTAAAATCCCCCTTAAATGAGCAATGACTTTTATAACTTCGCGATATTCAGCAACAACCTTCTCTACCTCAAGGCCCGTTAGTTTTTGCAATCGCATATCTAAAATAGCTTGAGATTGTATTTCAGAAAGATTAAACCCATTCATAAGTCCTTCTTTGGCTTGGGCCGGGTCTTTGCTGCCGCGAATTATTTTAATTATTTCATCAATGTTGTCTAGCGCAATTTTTAACCCTTCTAAAATATGTGCCCGCGCTTCAGCTTCTTTTAAATCAAATTCTGTTCTTCGCACCACAATTTCATGGCGAAAGTTCACAAAGTGATTTAAAATAGTTTTGAGAGGCATAATTTTAGGGATACCATCTACCAGTGCGAGTAAAATAATTCCAAATGTATCTTGAAGTTGGGTGTGTTTATATAGTTGATTCAAAATGACTTCTGGCACTGCATCGCGTTTTGTTTCAATCACAACCCGGATACCGTCTTTATCTGATTCGTCCCGGAGATCTGTAATGCCCACAATTTTTTTATCCCTAACAAGATCTGCTATTTTTTCGACCAAATTTGCTTTATTGGTTTGATAGGCGACCTCTGTAATAACAATACTGTCTTTCCCGTTTTTGTTTGTTTCGATGTGGGCCCGTGCGCGCATTTTGATTTTTCCGCGGCCAGTCGCATATGCATCTTTTAATCCATCCATACCCATAATAAGTCCAGCTGTCGGGAAATCCGGTCCTTTAATGTGCTGCATTATTTCATCGGTGCTAATGTCTTCATTCTCAATCAGAGCGACTAGGCCATTAATAATTTCTTTAAGGTTGTGGGGTGGAATCTTTGTGGCCATCCCAACCGCAATTCCCTCGGATCCATTAACCAAAAGCGTTGGAACAGTAGATGGCAGTACAGATGGTTCTTTTAGTGTTTCATCAAAATTTGGATCCCACTCAACTGTATCTTTGTCCAAGTCTCTTAGCATTTCGCTGGCCATTCTTGTCATCCGAGATTCTGTATAACGCATGGCAGCAGCATTGTCACCATCAATCGATCCAAAATTACCCTGTCCATCCACCAATTGATATCTCATGGAAAAACTCTGGGCCATGCGCACCAACGCATCGTAGACAGAGCTATCACCGTGGGGGTGATATTTACCTAATACATCACCAACAATACGAGCGCATTTTTTATACGGACGATTCCAGTTAGAACCTAGTTCGCTCATCCCAAATAAAATTCTGCGGTGCACTGGTTTTAACCCGTCCCTCACATCTGGTAGAGCCCGAGAAACTATAACTGACATGGAATAGTTAAGATAGCTCTCTTTCATTTCATCTACGATGTCTCGTGGAAGTGTGTTGTCTCTATTAAAATCAACCATAAATATTTCCTAGGGTTTAAACGTCAAGATTGACGACAAATTTTGCATTTTTCTCAATGAATGTTCGACGAGCTTCTACGTCGCTTCCCATGAGATTTTGGAATGTTTCAGCTGCTTCACTTGCGCTTTCTACCGTAACCTGCAACAAGGTTCTGCGCTCTGGGTCCATAGTGGTTTCCCATAATTGCCCCGGGTTCATTTCACCCAAGCCTTTGTAGCGCTGAATGGTTACTTTTGTGTTTTTATTATCCTTTTGCATCCTTTCAATGATAAGGTCTCGCTCATTATCATCATAGGCGTATGATTCTTTTTTACCTTGGGCAACTCTATATAATGGGGGGAGAGCAAGGTAAAGATAACCGCCATCAATAACTTCTTTCATTTTTCGATAAAAGAATGTCAGTAAGAGAGTTCGGATATGAGATCCATCTACGTCAGCATCCGTCATAATAATTATTTTATGATAGCGAAGTTTTTCTATATCTAAATCTCCGGGAGATCTTTCACCGCTTTCATCTTCAGATCCGCCAAAACCGGCACCTAGGGCGGTGATCATAGATTGAACCTCATTATTGGACAGTAGTTTATCAATCCTGGCTTTTTCAGAATTAATCACTTTACCACGAAGAGGTAAAATAGCTTGAGTGCGCCTATCGCGGCCTTGTTTTGCTGAGCCCCCAGCCGAATCCCCCTCAACGAGGTATAATTCACAAAATGCTGGGTCCCGATTAGAGCAATCCGCCAGTTTGCCAGGAAGAGACGATCCGCCCAATGCGCTTTTCCTGCGAATCAATTCGCGGGCTTTTCGGGCGGCGCTTCGGCTACGGGCTGCTAAGAGGGCCTTTTCAATTACGCGACGTCCAATAGATGGGTTCTGCTCCAAAAAATCCAATATGCCTTCATACACAACCGTATCCACAATACCTTTTACATCGCCATTTCCGAGTTTGGTTTTGGTCTGGCCTTCAAACTGGGGCTCTGCTACTTTAATACTAATAATCGCAGTTAAGCCTTCCCTGAAATCTTCACCTGAAAGAGTAATTTTTTCATTCTTCTTTGCCTTGATCAGGTTGTTCTTTGTAGCATGATTATTCATTGCGCGTGTTAATGCCGATCGGAAACCGGAAAGATGTGTTCCTCCTTCAATGGTATTAATATTATTTACAAATGTAAGAATGTTATCGTTATATGTGTTACCATAGCGCATGGCTACTTCCACGGGAACTTCTCCGTCGTCTTTGCTCACTATAATAATTTTGTTATGAAGTGGATTATTATGCACGTCTAAATATTTAACAAAATCGCTTAGCCCGCCGTTGAACTTGAATGAATCTGACTCACCGTCTTCCGTTCGTTCATCTCTTAAAATAATCTCAAGACCGCTATTCAGATAAGCAAGCTCGCGGAGCCGGTCAGCGATAATATCATATTCAAAAACAGTAGTTTTAAAAATGGTGTCATCCGGATAAAAACATATTTTTGTACCTGTTTTTTTCGCCGTACCAATTACTTTTAAAGAATTTTGTGGGTCGCCAATCTTATAGTCCTGGCGATGAACTTTTCCATCCCGCTTTACCTCTACCCATAGCCATTCTGATAGAGCGTTTACGACTGAAACGCCTACGCCGTGGAGACCGCCAGAAACTTTATAAGACCCTTTGTCGAATTTTCCACCCGCATGGAGAACTGTCATAACAACCTCTACCGCCGGTCTCTTTTCTTCTTTGTGCATATCCACCGGTATGCCACGACCATTATCTTCAACGGTTACGGAACCATCGGCGTTAAACACCACTACTACCTTGGTGCAATATCCCGCCAAGGCTTCATCAATAGAGTTATCTACAACTTCATACACAAGATGATGAAGGCCGCGTTTACCTACGTCTCCAATATACATGGCTGGGCGTTTTCTTACAGCTTCCAGCCCTTCTAATACTTTAATGTTATCGGCGCTATATTGCGCTGGTTGTGTTGGTTGTGTTTCTACACTCATATGAATCGGATATCCTTAATCACTTTTTTATGTAATTTTTTATTCAGATTTTCTACAATTGTTTTCTTTTGGAAATGTAGCTCCTGCCGCCATGCGGGCGTTTCTGTTTTGATGGTCAATATGCCATGTTGAACATCCACCGGGATTGCGTTTTTTGATACATTTTCACCAACAACATTCGCCCATGCTTCCATAGCGTTTTGCTGGGCTACTCCTTTTTCAAGTCCGGATGATTTTAAAAATTTTTTGAGTGGTCCACCAATATGCTGCATTATCGTTCCAGGTGGTAGGTGTTATTTTCTTTTTCCCTAGATAACAAACCGCTTTTTTCTACGTTCAAAAGGTCTGTTGTGGTTACAATGGTTTGAACGGGCTCACCGGATTCTGTTTCTAGGCCCTGTAAAAGGGTGACTATTTTTTTACTTCTTTCTAGGTCTAGTTTGGCAAAAAGATCATCCAACAAAAGTGTAGGGTGGGTACCGGTATTTTTGCGAACAAAAACTAATTCAGCTAATTTTAATAAAACCAATGAAAGCTTATGTTCTCCCTGAGACCCAAAGTTTCGAAGATCGCGATTGTTCCAAGCTAGGGCAATATTATCCCGATGCGGTCCAAAAGTTGTTCTGCCCAATGCAATGTCTTTTTTTTGAGAATTTTTGATTTTGGTTTGATAAATATCCAATGATGGAATGTTTTCAAGGTATGTTATTTCAAATTGAATCTCTTTATCGTATCTCCCAGCAATGGATTTGAGATTTATTTTAAAACTATTCATAAAATCAAACCGTACCCTCCAAAGTTTATGCCCTGTTTCGATTAATTTTTCATCCCAACTTTGCAGGTTTCCTACTTGTTGATTTTTCTCTTTCGCGTTTAAAATTGCAGCGTTCCGCTGTTTTAATACGCGACTATATTGTTGTAGTGTATCCACATAATTTCTAGATGACACTGAAAACATTTTATCAAAAAACTTTCGACGCTCTGCCGGGGCGCCTTTTGTTATAGATTGTTCCTCTGGTGAAAGAACAACCACGTTATTTCGGCCAATTAGCTCTTTCCGGCCAGATAGGGTGTTCCCGTTTAATTTTAATTTTTGCCCCGAAGACCTTTTGACTTCTACGGCCACTTTATCGGGATATTTATTAGATAAAAAGTCGCCACGAACTATAAGCGATTCATCGGAGCTCCTTATCATTTCTCGTTGTTTGTGGGTGCGAAAGCTCTTACCAAAAGAGAGGACGTGGATTGCTTCCAATACGGCTGTTTTTCCAGAACCGTTTTCACCCCAAATCACGGTAAGACCTTGAATGAAGCTGAATTCCTGTATGTCGTGATTTCGAAACGAAACCAGTTGAAGGAGGTGAATAGACATCCGATAATAGCAACCGGAAGGTTAGTCATTCAAGCGGATGGGCATTAAAAGCATTAAACTATCAATGTGGTCTTCCGTTGATTCTGGGCTGAACAATGCGGCGCTAATGGATGTGCTAAATTCCGCTATCACCTTATCCCCAGAAACATGGGAAACTACGTCTTTTAGGTATTCTGCATTGTAACCGATTGTTAAGGTGTCCCCATCAAACTCCACAGGTATTTTCTCTTGAGCTTTGGATGATTTTTCCGGGTCTTCCGTGGTAATTCTACAGGATGTTGCGTTCAAATTCAGCGCAACTTGATGGGTTGACTTATTGGAAAAAATAGAAACGCGGCGAATGGCACCCAAAAGCATATCTTTATCCGCTTGCATGGTTTTTTCATTTTCCTTAGGAATCACGCTTTCATAATCAGGAAATCTTTCATCAATGATTCGGGTCAATACCATGTCGTTGTCCATTTTGGCCGTAAGGTGGTTGTCGCCTATTAATAGTGCAACATTACCGCTGGACACCTGGGCAGACATAAAAGTAAGAAACTTCCGGGGAACAATCATATCGCCGGTAAATCCATTTGAATTAAAATCTTTTCGAGTGTATTTCACTAATCTGTGACCGTCTGTAGAAACAGCTGTTATCCCATGGTTTCCGAATCGGAACAGTACGCCGGTCAGGGAAGGTTTTAATTCGTCCCTACTAACGGCAAATAATGTGGCATCAATAATGTTTTTTAACATTTCACCTGAAACATCAATGGGCTGTGATCCGGGTGTGTCTGGCACGGCAGGAAATTCATCCGCCGGTTTTGCCATGAGATCATATTCACCCGTATCTGTGGTAATAGCTGCGCGATCCTTATCGTCTACAGATAAAGTAAGGCGGGTTTCTGGAAGCTCATTTGTGATATCCAATAATGTTTTTAAAGGCAGGGCCGTAGCGCCGGACATCTCCAGGCTCACGGGTATTTCTACTTGGATAGTGATTTCTAGATCGGTAGCACGAAGGGTGGTTTTTTCTTCGGATGATTCAAATAAAACACAACCTAAAATAGGAAGGGTGGAGCGGGTGGGTGTAGCCTTGGAAAGTTTTTGTAACGCTTGTTGCAGTTCCGTTTTGGATGTGGAAAATTTCATTGAAATCCTGTCTTAAATATCGATGTGTAATGAAATGGCTCTTACAAAGGTAAGTGAGCTTGTAAAACTACCTAAATCGACCTTTTTTTAAAAAGGGTTTTTCGGGGTTATTTAAATGATTTTTATAAAAAACTTGTAACGGTTGTCGCCTTTAAAATATAAACAAAAACAACACCATGCGTCTTTTTTAAACAGTGTTTATTTTAATCATCTTTCAGATGGCAACACATTAGTCGTTCATACCGGTTTTGATCTCGGGTTAAAAACATCATTTGCGCGATGAAGAAGGG
>Ga0206683_10002751_pt1 | contig 11792 bp, 8 predicted proteins | sample M280m12015metaG_FD_155483 | JGI IMG/M metagenome (GOLD analysis project Ga0206683, IMG submission 155483) | Ammonia-oxidizing marine archaeal communities from Monterey Bay, California, United States - M2 80m 12015 | ecosystem: Environmental > Aquatic > Marine > Intertidal zone | place: USA...
ATATAATTTTTAGATTTAGTCCTGTCGTTAAACTCGTTTCTAATTGAATTTATTTGTGTATTTCCGTTGTCTTGTTCTATTCTCATTTTTTATTGTGTTTGCTGCCAATTTATTCACAAAATCTATGCCAAATATGATGTATACGCAGATATTTTAAATTATAGTTTGCTATGTTCAAATATTTTTTAACTTTATGTCATAGAGGACTAACAAATTAACTTAATAACATTATGAAAAATCTGAAACTTTATATGGTTTCTTTTGTGCTACTATTCTCATATTTTTTGAGTGTAGCTCAAGGACCAAGAGGGCCAAGAGGCCAAGGTGGCCCAGGAGGTTCCTTTGATAATAATCAAGAAAAAACAGGCGTTGCTTCTGCCTTAAGCGGGTTCCAATTTAGAAGCATAGGGCCAGCATTTATGTCTGGTAGAATCTCTGATATTGCTATTGATCCAAATAATGAAAACGTTTGGTATGTAGCGGTTGCTTCTGGAGGGGCGTGGAAAACTGAAAATGCTGGGACAACATGGAAGCCACTAACAGATGGTCAGCCTTTCTTTGCTACAGGCTGTGTTACAATTGATCCGAACAATTCTGCTTCCATTTGGCTTGGAACAGGAGAAAATGTCGCAGGAAGACACATCGGTATTGGTCATGGAATTTATCACAGTATGGATGGCGGTAAATCTTGGAAAGATATGGGTCTGAAAAAATCAGAACATATTTCAAAAATAATAGTACATCCTGATAACTCAAGCGTTATCTGGGTTGCTTCACAAGGTCCTCAATGGAGCTCTGGAGGCGAACGAGGGTTGTATAAAAGTGTTAACGGAGGTAAAACTTGGAAAAACACGTTAGAGATTAATGAATGGACAGGTGTTACTGATCTGGTTATTGATCCAACAAACCCTGATGTTTTATACGCTGCTAGCTGGCAAAAACACAGAAATGTAGCCGCCCTAATAGATGGAGGTCCAGGAACAGGGATGTATAAAAGTGTTGACGGAGGAGAAACTTGGTCAAAAATAAACAAAGGCCTTCCAAGATCAAATATGGGAAAAATTGGACTTGCTATGTCTCCAATGGACCCAACAGTATTGTATGCTGCTATTGAGTTGGATCGCAGAAAGGGGGCTGTTTATCGCACCTCTAACAGTGGGGGTAGTTGGTCAAAAATGTCAGATACTGTTTCTGGCGGAACGGGGCCTCATTACTATCAGGAATTGGTTGCTTCACCGCACAAGTTTGATATGATATATTTAATGAATGTTCGTGTTTTAGTTTCTGAAGATGGCGGAAAAACGTTTTATACTATGACAGAATCAAGTAAACACTCAGACAACCACTCCTTAACATTTAAAGCAGATGATCCTAACTATCTTTTAATGGGAACTGATGGTGGAATTTATGAGTCTTTTGATAACTCTAAAAACTGGAAATATGTTGCAAACCTTCCGTTAACTCAGTTTTATAAACTGGCCTTAGATGATGCTGAGCCTTTTTATAACATTTATGGAGGAACACAAGACAATAATACTCAAGGAGGGCCTTCTAGAACTTTTAAAAGAAATGGCATAACTAACAGCGATTGGTATGTTGTTCTTGGTGGTGACGGGCATCAGCCTGCAACAGAGCCAGGCAATCCTGATATAGTGTATGCACAGTCCCAACAAGGATATATTAATAGGATAGACAGAACTAATGGTGAGTCTGTAAGCATAAGGCCACAAGAAGGAATTGATGAGCCTTATGAAAGATTTAATTGGGACGCTCCTATTCTTGTAAGCCAGCATGATCCAAAACGTCTATATTTTGGAACACAAAGAGTTTGGCGCTCTGAAAATAGAGGAGATAGTTGGTCTGCTGTTTCTACAGATTTAACCAAAAACGAGGAGAGGCTTAGCTTGCCAATAATGGGTAAGGTTCAAAGCTGGGACAATGCCTGGGATGTATATGCAATGTCTACTTACAACACAATAACTTCTCTTGCTGAATCTAATGTTGATGAAAATGTTTTGTATGCTGGAACGGACGATGGAATAATTCAATATACAAAAGACGGAGGGGAAACTCCGTGGACAAAAATGACCGTTGACAAGCTTCCTGGCTGCCCTGCTTCTGGGTTTGTAAATGACATAAAAGCAGATCTGCATGATGTTAATACAGCATATGTTGCTCTAGATAATCATAAGTTCGGCGATTACAGTCCATACCTATATAAAACTACTAATGGTGGAAAAAAATGGACCTCTATAGTAGATGGTATTCCAGATGGAACTTTAATTTGGCGTTTAGTGCAAGACCATGTTAATCCTAATCTTTTGTTTTTAGGAACTGAGTATGGTGTATATGTTAGTTTGAATCAAGGAGAAAAATGGCATAAATTCTCTAAAGGGCTGCCAACAATCTCTATAAGAGATCTTGCTATTCAAAAACGTGAAAACGATTTAGTTTTGGCAACTTTTGGTAGAAGTTTTTATGTAATGGATGATTACAGTCCGCTTAGAGATATTTCTCCTAGGACATTACAAAAACAAGCTCATTTATTTGCTCCAAGAAAAGCGCTTCAGTATAGCCCTATAATGGGTGGCACAGGAAGCTCTGGGGCTGCCTCATACTCTGCGCAGAACCCTAGGTATGGTGCTACTATCACATATTATTTGTCTGAAAGTCCTACGAGCATGAAGTCTAAACGTCAAAAACGAGAGAGAAAAATAAAAACCGGGGATGTTGCTTTCCCTGGCTGGGACGCATTAGACAAAGAGATGACTGAGGCTAGAAACGAAGCAGTGCTAATGATAAGGAATAGCGATGGAGAATTAGTAGATGTTGTTTCAAGCTCGCTTAGAAAAGGGCTTCACAGGGTAAACTGGGGGCTAAGAACGTCTATTTCCACTACAACAAATGTTTCTTCATCAGCGCCTAGAGGAGGTGGCAGATGGGGCGGTTTTTCTGGTGGTGGCGGCGGAATGTCTTCAAGCGTAGATCCTGGAACATATCAAGTCTCTTTATATAAGCGAGTTGGTGGTGATCTTACTGAGCTTGCGGGCCCTGTTAGTTTAGAAGTAGAGCGTATTCGAAAGAGTGTTTTAACAAACCCTGTTGCAGACAAACACAAAGAGTACAATAAGGCGCTTGCTGATCTGAACACAAAAGTTAGTGTTTATCAACATAAGTTTAAAAAAGCAACTGCCAGGGTTTCAACCTATGAAAGAAACTTGAAAAACCTAAAATCAAATCGTGCTGAGCTTACAAAAACTCTTTACGCTCTTCGCGATGAGATGAATGCTCTTGAAAGAGAGTTTGGAGGCAGTGCTGCCAAGGCAGAAGTTGGAGAGAAAGACAGGCTTACTTTAATGGACCGTCTTTCAAATGCCAGAGGAGGCTGGTTTGGAAACTCATATGGGCCAACAGAGCTTCATATGCAAAGCTTTGAAATGGCAAAAGAAATGTTTAACAGAGCTAAGCCAAAAATGGATTCCTTTATTTCTAGGGTTAATTCATTAGGAAAAGATCTAGAAGAAGCTGGAGCGCCAGTGTTTCTAGATTAAACGTTTTTAAAAACTGTTAAAGGCCTAGGGGTGTAGAGTGTTTTTATTGCTCTATATATCCTGGGCCTTTTACATATCTTCCTGTAAACTTATTTGTGTGTTTGCTGTTTAGTAGCACGGGAGTCCCATTTACAACAACATGGGCTACCCCGGTTGAAAACTGAAGCGGTTCGTCAAAGGTTGCGCTGTCATCAACCTTGTTTGCGTCAAACATCACTACATCGGCAAAATATCCTTCTTTAAGCAGACCTCTGTCTTTAATTTTAAGGTTTTTTGCTGGAAATCCGCTAAGCTTCCTTACGGCTTCTGCTAAAGAAATCAACTCTTCATCTCTAGAGTATTTTCCTAAAACCCTTATAAAGCTTCCAAAGGCTCTGGGATGAGTTCTGAAGCTTTTTGAAATATCAGAATATGATCCAGCATCTGAACAAAAAGAAACCCATGGTAATTGAATTTTTTTTCTAATATTCTCTTCAGACATACTAAAATATATGCATTGTATTCTGCTGTCGTCTTCAATAACCATGTCAACTATCGCTTCTTCAGGGCTTTGACCTCTTGTACTAGCTGCTTCTGCTATGGTTTTTGCCAAATATTTTTTTGACATTTCAGGATTGTTAAATCCAACCATTAATATGCCTTCTGGAGGCTGTTCTGCAAGCTGTTTTCTAATGTCATTTAATAGGCGTGGACGAATTTTTGGGTCTTTCATTCTGTTTATCCATGCTCTATGGCCTCCTTCTTGAACCCAAGTTGGGATAACTCCTGTAAGGCCTGTCGAACTTGCATTATAAGTATAAATATCCGCTGTGATTTCTAGCCCTTCCTCTCTAACCTGCTCAACTCTTTTTATAAGAGAGTCAAGCATGTGCCAGTTTACCTCTCTTGATGCTTTTAGATGATAAATTTCTGCAGGAATGTCTGCATCTCTAGAGATAGTTATCAATTCCTCTAAGGCTTCCATAAGCAAATTATCCTCATTTCTCATGTGAGAAATATACATGCCTCCTTTTTCCGAGGCAACCTTACATAGTTCAATTAGCTCTTCTGTTGGCGCATAGTCTGCTGGAGCATAAATTAGTGATGAGCCAATGCCCATTGCTCCTTCCTCCATAGACTGCTTGACCATTTCCCTCATTTTTTGCATTTCATTTTCGGTTGCAGGCCTGTTTTCAAAGCCAACCTCCATCATTCGTGCTGTAGTAGCTCCAAGAAACGAAGCTATGTTGGTTGAAACTCCGCTGTTTTCTAGAGCCTCCATTGCCTCCTTAAAAGAGTAGCGTTCACCATCTCTTACATATGGTCCTGGAGAAACTCCTTCTCCAAAAACCTCAAGAGTTACCCCTTGCTTTAAATCGCTTAAGGATCTTCCGTCTTCCATCAAAGAGGAGTATCCCCAGCTTAGCATATTTATAAACCCTGGTGAGACAGAAAGAGCTGTTGCATCAATAATTGTGTCTGCTTCAAATCTTGTGTTCTTGCCAACATATATGATTTTGTCGTCAGTTATGCCTACTGACCCAATATATGGTTCACTCCCTGATCCGTCATAGATTGTTCCGTTGGATATTAAAAGGTCGCACACAATAGGCTCGTTCTGGCAAGTAAAAAAAAGGAAAGAAATTATTGCTAGCAGCTTGTAGTTTGAAAAAGTTTTCATAATGTCCTAGGGTTTACTGTCTTACAGCTAAAGTAGCTAAAAATTTTATTATGTTTCTGATTAATATTTTTTGTTGTTATTCTGTCTGAATATTGAATATATTTGTTTAATATGAAAATTTCAGGCAAGGCTGTTGTTTTAACTAACGGGTTGTTCGACTCAAAATCTGCAAAGACTGCGCACGGCTTAATTCGTGCTTCTATGCGGTTTTCAATAGTTGCTGTTATAGATAAAAAGTTTTGTGGACATTTTGTTTCGTTAGATGAAAACGAAAAAATCATTCTAGACGACAATTCTTCAAAAATCCCTATATACAAGGATATAAAATCTTTTGTTGACTCGTCTGTAGATGCAAGTTTTTGTGTTATTGGCGTTGCTTCTGCTGGTGGAGTACTTCCTGATGAAATGAGGGCAGACCTTGTTTTGGCAATAAAAAACAAGATGTCAATAATTAATGGCCTTCACTCAATGTTAAGCGAAGACCCTGAGCTTAGCAGTTGCGCTAAAACAAATTCTGTTACAATCTATGATATAAGAAAAATCGTGCCAAGAGAAAAGCTTAGCTTCTGGTCGGGGGAAATTTCTTCTGTAGCGTCAACTAAAATTGTTGTAATGGGAACAGACTGTGGTCTCGGTAAACGAACTACTGCAAAGATGGTTGTCGCTGCTCTTCAAATAAAAGGTTGCAGTGCAGATATGATATACACAGGACAAACAGGCTGGATGCAGGGATGGGATTATGGGTTTGTTTTTGATTCAACAGTTAATGATTTTGTTTCTGGAGAGCTAGAAAAGTCTATTGTTGCTTGTTATAAAGAAAAAAATCCAGACTTTATTATAATTGAAGGCCAGGCTGCGCTTCGAAATCCGTCAGGGCCTTGTGGTGGGGAGTTTTTAATCTCATGCTCTGTTGATGGAGTTGTTTTACAACACTCCCCTAAAAGGAAATATTACGATGGCTGGGAGCATGTCGGCGCGCTTATGCCAAGCCTTGCCTCTGAAGTTGCTTTAATTGAGGCTTATGGAAAACGCGTCGTTGCAATTACTTTAACTACCTCAAAAATGAGTGAAAAAGAAATGCATAGCTACAAAAAGTCTATTTCTAATGAGCTAAAAATTCCTGTGTTTTTGCCTTTAGAGGAGGGTGTTCTTGAGTTGGCAGAAATTCTTAAAAAACAAAGAGATGATAATTGATGCTATAGATGTTTCCCTAGAAAAAATTGCTCTTACAAAGCCCTATTCCATTTCTTACAAAACCACATCATCAATAAAAAATCTTGTCGTAAAAATTGTTTTAAATAATGGCGTTTATGGACTAGGCGCTGCTAGTGTTTCTAAACATGTTGTAGGAATAGATACTGAGGATTCTTATAAAAACACTTTTGCTTATAAAGGTGGGTTGGTTGGAAAAAACATCTCTAGCTTTTTCCAAATCACCGACCTAATTGAAAAAGAGCTTTCAAAAGATCCGGGCTCTAGGGCAGCATTCAATATTGCTTTGCATGATGCTTTTTGCAAAAGCTCAAATATTTCTTTGTCTAAATTTCTTGGAACAAAAATCGCTCCTCTTCCAACCTCTGTCACGGTTGGTATAAAGGGAGTGAAAGAAACGCTCGCCGAAATAGAAGAATATTGTGATGCCGGATTTAAGCACATAAAAATAAAACTAGGGCAGCAAATAGATCAAGACATTGAACGAATACTAAAAACACAAGAAAAATTTAAGAATTCTGTTGTTGTTAGAATTGATGCAAATCAGGGCTGGTCCTTTGATGATACTCTGCGGTTTTTTAACTCTGTTGATAATATTGAGTTAATTGAACAGCCTTTAAAAGTTGCTAATTCAAATGAATATTTAGGTTTTCCAAAAGAACTAAAAAAAATCATCGCCTTAGATGAATCTATAGTAACTCCTGAAGATGCTGTTAGGTTTTCCTTACAAGACTATGCTGGCATTTTTAACATTAAGCTAATGAAGTGTGGAGGCATTTCTGCTGCTCGCAAAATTGCATCTACCGCCCTTGCTAAAGGAATTGATTTAATGTGGGGCTGTAACGACGAAAGCATTATTAGTATTTCTGCCGCCCTTAACACAGCGCTCGCTTATCCTAATACAAAATATTTAGATTTAGATGGAAGCCTTGATCTTGCTAAAGACATTGTAAAAGGGGGGTTTATAATTAAAAAAGGTGTTATGAGTCCTGTTTCGGCGCCTGGACTTGGCGTTACTCTTATATAAAACAAAAAGCCCTTCTTTTCAGAAAGGCTTAATTTATTTTAACAAATATAATTATCTGTCTTTTCCTGCTAAATCAAATTTACCATCAACCGTGTGACCAACATGGATGTATATTTGATCTTCGTGTCCTCCGTCAACAAGACTCCAAAACTTTTTTCTAGCTTCAGGATTGTCTGCTCCAGGGTTACTTACTGACTCTGCAAACTCCATTATGTTTTTATAGCCGCTATAAACTTGGACATCATATCCTGAGCCTTTATAATGAGTTGTATATCCTCCTCCAAGCTGAAGTCCGTTTGCAACGGCTGGTCTAGTTGCCCAGTCCATAAAAGCGTCTCCCATTGCTCTCCAAGAAGTGCCAACAGAATTATAGCTTCCTACAACAAAAACAAAAGGTATGTCCCAGTCTACGTTTTCTTTTCCTGCATGGTTTTTCTCTGGATTATAGCTTCTCATTTCATCTGTGTGGTTGTCAAAATAGCTCCACCACTCGTCAAACACAACATCCATTTCTTTTTTCTTTTCCTCTGATAATGTGTCGTAGTTTTTTCTAAAAACTGCAAAAGTATCATCCTTTACTGCGTCCTCAGGCGAAGCATAAAGGTCGTAGATAACAATGCTGTGTCCTGATCCGTACCAGTGCCTGTAAACCCACTGCTCTTGAAGTGTTCTTTCTTCTCCCATAGACATTTCTGTGATTGTTTTATGTAGTTCTACAAATTTTCCAATTTTAGAGGCCGGCACATCTAAATAAGTTGCCTCCATAATGCCCTGTGCTGACATTGTTAGCGTTGCTAGCAGCATAATAATTAAATTTATTTTTTTCATTTTATTTATTTTTTAGTTAATATTTTGATTTTCGAATATACGGATTTTATAGCACTCAATAACTTTTGTGTTTTTATTTTGAAAATTTCCACTATATTCACTTGCTGTAACAATAAACAATATATAAATGAGAATCTCTTTTTACTTTTTCTTTGCTTTTTTTGTTAGTTTATTTTTTGTTAGTGCTGCCCTGTCTCAAGAACGAGAGCGAAGAGGGCCGAGATTTGCAATGCAGAAAAAACAAGAAACTCCCGACTCCCTTAAGTCTACATATAAATACACTGAAGCTTTTGCTAACGGATTTTACTCTAATGCGGGTAGTCCTACTCGGTCAGCTAGCGGCAAGCCAGGGCACAACTATTGGCAAAACCAAGCAGACTATAATATTGCTGTTACGCTAGATGCTTCACAAAATAAAATTTTTGGGAATGAAACAATCACTTACACAAACAATAGCCATGACTCCCTTGAGTTCTTATGGCTTCAACTAGACCAAAACCTTTTTGAGGATAGCTCCCGGGGAAATGCTATTGTTCCTATAAGGGGAAGCAGGAATGGGGCAAGAGGCCAAAGCTTTGATGGGGGTTTTAAAATCTCTTCTGTTTCAGTTACTGATGGTAAAGGAAGAAAGGAAAAAACAAGCGCGGTGAAATATAAAATATATGAAACACGGATGAAGGTTTATCTACCAAAGCCCTTAAAAGCTGAAGGCGAAAAAATCAAACTAAACATTAGTTTTTCTTTTACATCTCCAGACTATGGGTCAGACAGAATGGGTGTGTTGGAAACAAAAAACGGGAAGCTCTTTACTGTTGCTCAGTGGTATCCAAGAATGTGTGTATATGATGATTTAAACGGGTGGAACACCCTCCCTTATTTAGGGGCAGGCGAGTTTTATCTAGAGTATGGGGATTTTAATGTTGACATTACAGCGCCTTCTGACCATATTGTTGTTTGTTCTGGAGAACTGCTAAACCCTGGTGATGTTTATACTGCTGAACAAGAAAAAAGATGGGACGCTGCAACAAAAAGCGACGAAACTATTTTTATTAGAAGTGCTGATGAAGTCAATAGCCCTGACAGCAGGCCAGAAAGCGGCACACTCACTTGGAAGTTTAGAATTGAGAACGCAAGAGATGCAGCTTGGGCTTCCTCCTCTGCATTTATTCTTGATGCTGCAAGAATATCTCTCCCTAGCGGAGAAAAATCTATGGCCATATCTGCTTATCCTGTAGAAAGCATGGGGGACAAGGCTTGGGGAAGATCTACAGAATACACAAAATATTCTATTGAGCATTATTCAAAAAAATGGCTTGAATACCCGTATCCTACTGCAATAAATGTTGCGGGCGTTGTTGGTGGAATGGAGTATCCTGGGGTGTCTTTTTGTAGCTATAAAGCCACTGAGGCTGGTTTGTGGGGTGTAACAGATCACGAGTTTGGACACAATTGGTTTCCTATGATTGTTGGTTCAAACGAAAGGCTGTATGCTTGGATGGATGAAGGGTTTAACTCCTTTGTTAATGTGCTAAGCACGATGGAGTTTAACGATGGGGAGTATTATGGGGGCGAAATAGACATGCATCAGCAAGGCAAGCGCCTGGCTCAATTTGAAAAATTTATGGGAGAAATGGAGCCTATGATTAGTGCTCCTGACAACCTAAAAGAAATGAGTTTAGGAATGTTGGGGTATCAAAAGCCTGCAGCAGTGCTTATGTTGTTACGAAATAGTGTTTTAGGAGAAGAGCGATTTGATGAGGCCTTTAAAGAATATGTTCATCGCTGGGCCTATAAGCATCCTGGTCCAGATGATTTTTTTAGAACAATGGAAAACGTGTCAGGAGAAGACTTAGGCTGGTTCTGGAGATCTTGGATTCTAAACAACTGGAAATTAGACCAAGCTATTACAGGCGTTTCTCACAAAAAGAACTTTAAGAAGGTTCGTGGAGCAACAATTAGCATAAAAAATTTGGAAAAAATTCCTATGCCCGTAGAGATTGAAATAACTACAGTTAGTGGAAATAAAATATTAAAAAAATTGCCCGTAGAGATTTGGAAAAGAAATGTTGAGTGGTCTTTTATGGTTGATGTTTCAGAAGAAATTAAGTCTGTGGTTATAGATCCTGACAAAAAATATCCTGACATCAATAGCGAAAACAATGTTTGGTTGGCAAAACAATGATAAATAAAAAAACCCCTCAAGAAGAGGGGTTTTAAGGGTGGTCCCACCTGGGCTCGAACCAGGGACCAAATGATTATGAGTCATCTACTCTAACCAACTGAGCTATAGGACCAAATAGTTTGCAATATTAATGAATGTTTTTATAATCACAAAAGGTTATTTTATCTCTTGACAAAGCTCTATAAGAACGCCGTTGGTTGTTTTTGGGTGTAAAAAAATTATCATTTTATTGTCTGCTCCTTTTGTTGGGGTTTTTGAAACAAAAGAAAACCCTTCTTTTTCAAGTCTTTGAATTTCTTTATGAATGTCTTCAACGTGTAATGCTAGATGGTGCATTCCTTCTCCTCTTTTGTTAAGAAATTTTGAAACAGGGCTGTTGCTCGTCATAGCCTGTAAAAGTTCAATTTTTTGATTTCCAAGTTTAAAAAAAGATGTTGTTACTGCTTCAGTCTCAACTGTTTCAGTTTTATAGCTTGACTCTCCTAAGAGCTTCTTGAAAAGGCTGTTTGATTTGTTTAAGTCTTTTACTGCTATTCCAACATGTTCTATTTTCTTTATCATACAGCAAAGTTAGTTTAAAATATTTTTTCTTTTATTTAAACTTTCAAATATCCTACTTTTACTATATGGAAAATACTCGCCAAAAAAAGATTTCTAAAGTTCTACAAAAAGATATCACTGAAATTATACAAGAAAAGATGAAAAAACAGGGAACCAAAGGAGTTCTTGTTTCTGTTACAAAAGTTGATGTTTCTGCAGATTTTTCTTCCGCTAAAGTTTTTCTAAGCGTCTTTCCTTCAGCCATGTCACAGCAAATATTAAAAGAAGTGTCTTCTGCCGCAGGAAGTATAAAACATCATGTTTCTCAAAAAGCAAAAAATCAGCTAAGAAAGGTTCCCGGGTTTGTTTTTTACATAGACGATTCTTTAGACTATATTGATCGTATTGAGACTTCTTTAAAAGGCTTGGATAATCCTATAAAAAAACAATCTCAGTGAACGCTCCTTATTACATAGCTCGTCGTTACCTTGTTTCTAAAAGCTCCAATAATGCTATTAATTTTATGTCTTTTCTTGCTGCCTTTGGTGTTTTTGTAAGCGCTGCCTCTCTCTTTGTTGTGCTTTCTGGTTTTAGTGGATTAAAGGATTTTAGTCTTGGGTTTATTTCATATACTTCTCCTGACTTAAAAGTCTCTGCAAATAGCGGAAAATCCTTCATTCTTAATGAAGCGGAGCTCGTCAGCCTGTCTAGTCTTTCTCTTTTTTCTAGTGTCACTTCAGCTGTTGAGGAAAGGGTGTTAATTCGCAGCAACAAAAACAGTCAAATTGTTCA
>Ga0206683_10002752_pt1 | contig 11791 bp, 8 predicted proteins | sample M280m12015metaG_FD_155483 | JGI IMG/M metagenome (GOLD analysis project Ga0206683, IMG submission 155483) | Ammonia-oxidizing marine archaeal communities from Monterey Bay, California, United States - M2 80m 12015 | ecosystem: Environmental > Aquatic > Marine > Intertidal zone | place: USA...
GGGCACACCTGCGGCTTGCAAGATAGCCATAACATCAGCTGGGGCCTTATTTGCCGTCCACGCTATAATGCCGTCGTCCAGGCGATCGTGGGCGCGCAGACGACCAGGGTTATCAGCGAGTGCTGCGTCGTTTGCCCAATCTGACCGATTCAGAGTGCTGCAAAGGGCTTGCCACTGTTGATCGGTATCTACCGCAATCGCACACCAATTGTCTTCTCCAGCACATGGATAGCAGCTTTGTGGGGCAGCATAAACAGACCGATTGCCAGTGCGCGTGGCGAGATGACCGTTGGCTTGTAGGTCGAGTAGTTCAGGGGCCAGGAAGTGCAGCGCGGTTTCAATTTGGGCTACATCGATAAAACAACCTTCGCCTGTGCGGCGACGATGATCTAGCGCAGCCGAAAGCAGCGCTGAGATAAATCGTGGTGCAATGGTGTCGGTATAGGCAATCCAGGGAGCAATAGGCCCCCGATCAGGCCAACCAGTCATTTCATAAAATCCCGCGATAGCTGCGGCGTGATAGCCGAATCCTGCCATCTCAGCCGCTGGTCCGGTTTGTCCCATGAGGCAGGTACTGATCATGATGAGCTTCGGGTTGAGCTTTCTGACTTCTTCGTAACCGAGTCCCATTCGCGATATAGCCCCGGGAGCGAAGCTTTCGATCATGACATCTGATCCGACAATTAGTTGTTTCGCGATGTCTATTGCCTGAGGCTGCTTGAGATCTAATGCCAGGCTTTGCTTGGAGGTATTGAAATCGCCATAGAACTGGGAACGATCCCAGCCTTCGATATCGTCTTTGTAAGGACCATTGGCGCGTAAAACATCGGGGCGCAGCTCGCTCTCGACTCGAACCACCGTAGCGCCGTGATCAGCTAAAAATTTCGATGAGATGGGGCCAACGCCTACCCATGCAAAGTCTGCGACTTTTAGACCGGAAAACGGTAATAGGTCTTCCTGGCCAATGGGTTCTTTAAGCTTTGCAGGCTTCTCGAGCTCGGCTCGTATTTCCTGGTTATGTTCACCGAGCTTAGGCGCCTGATGGCGTATAGACATTTTATACGCAGAAGGTTTGGCCCAGAGCCCGGGTGTGTTCACCGTTTTGTCTTTGAGCTCTAGGTCCCGCCAGTAATCACGTGTCTGGATGTGCTCGAGTGATAAAAGCTCCTTCAGCGTATTGACTGGCGCCAGGGTGATGCCCTTGTCCAGACCAAATTCGAAGAGTTCTTGCTTTGTGTGCAAGGTTAAGAAAGACGCAAGAAGTTCTTGTGCTTGATAGAGGTTGATCGGTGCATTGTCGAGATCGCGAATATTGAGGTCATAGTTTTGCCAATCGATGTCCCGGTAGGTTGCATCGGCAATCCCATCCTCTATCATCCATTCGAGACAACCTTCCATGACAGAACTGGTAGGTAAAGCGATGATCCAGCCGTCGGCGGTTTCATAGACAAGCTCCATTTTGAGCTTACCGTTGTTGATAGTGGAACCGCCGCGCTCAAAGTCGAAGCCTTGGATAGCGTGTGCATCCATGGCGTTTAACATCGTCCAGGTCATCACGCTTTGGGCTGACAAATCGACGAATTGAGAACCACCAGTTCGTCGCGTCCTGGTTAGTGCGACCAGTGCGCCTGAAGCGGCCTCAATACCAGCATGGCGCCAGACTTGTGGAACGCTAATGCGAACGGGTGGTCGGTCTATCGGACCCTGCAATGCGACGGGCCCACCCATGGCAGCGATGACAAGGTCATTGCCAAGGAAGTTTGCATGTGGACCCGTGGCGCCGAAAGGGCTAAGACAGACATGCACTATATTGGGGTTGAGTGCCGAGACCTTGGCAAAGTCGAAATCTAACGCTGCAAGTATGCCATTAGGTGCGGACTCGAAAATAATGTCGGCACGCCGGATCAGCTCGTCTAACACGGAGCGATCTTCGTCCGAGTTTGGATCGACAGTGATGCTGCGCTTGTTTCGGTTGTAGGCGATAAACTGAAGACTTGAAAGATCGCTAGCGTCGTGCGCGTCTTTGTAGAAAGGTGCTGCTCGTCGTGATGAAGCCCCCTCGGGTAATTCAATCTTGATGACCTCTGCACCCAGGTCACCTAGAATCATAGGACCAATTTCACCGCGCTCATCGGTGAAATCCAAAACGGTGTACGGCTCTAGCACCTTCTCTCCCTTAAGTTTGTAACCGAAGCCTTATTCGAAAGCTAGATCTGAACAAACTTTGGCGGCGGTGTCCAACCCTGATCAGGATGTTTAGCCTGCAGAAGCTGGGATGGCGTATCAGGTGCCCTAAAGCCGCGGCCTGAGAATAGAACCGTGAGTGGCTTGGTATTAAGGTCGATTTATCGCTACCTTCAGCATGAGCGGCACGGGCGCAGGATCAAAGTACAGAATGATGCGGTCAACTGACTGCCATTGCTCCAGACGGGAATATAAGATTGGCTCAAGCATCCCTGGTTTGAGACAGGTGAAGACGTGCGAGATCACGCCGTCAACGAGTCGAGGCGCGATCATAATGACTGACCGGATCGGGGTAACGGAGGCGTAATGTCAAAACGGAGCCTGGCCATGGTGGCCTGACCACTACTTTTGACTCCTGTAAATAATAGGGGGATTATCGTTGATCCCTACTAACTTCTGGCTAGTTGAGCCCATTATGGTACTAGAGAAGCTGACTTTTAACGTGAAATTTGCCTATGGTATTGGTCAGGCAGGTGAGGGTATGTTTGGCACCGGGTTGGGGTTCTTCCTGCTCTTTTACTATAGTCAGATACTTGGTTTGAGCCCAGGTTTGGCGGCATCAGCCATTGGCTTAGCCGTTATTGTGGATGCTTTTTCCGATATTTTTGCGGGTTCTCTATCGGACCACTGGCAATCCAAGCAGGGCCGAAGACATCCGTTTATGTTCGCGTCATTCCTGCCATTGTCGGCGTGTTTCTTTTTGTTGTTCTTTCCACTGGTGACTTCTGATTGGGCTTTGTTTGCCTGGCTGGCTATTTTTACTAATCTGGCGAGAACGATGATGTCCCTTTATCACGTGCCTCACATCGCTCTGGGTGCCGAGATAACAGAAAATATTGAAGATAGAACGGCGCTGGTCGCTTATCGGCAGTTTTTCGGCAACATCGGCGCTCTTTTTGCTTTGCTGTTGTTCTTTCTGGTTTTTTCTCCTTTCTATAGAAGCGACGGCGCTGAGGGTCGTTTCGTACCCGATGCTTATATTCCGTGGGCTTTGTGTATTGCCGCGGCCATGGCGGCTACCATTTTTTGGAGTGCCTGGGGTACGCGAGGGGTTATTCCTTTTCTTCTGAAGGTTGAGGCTCAGCCACGGGTTTCGATATTGACGGTTTTTTATCGACTTTTCAGTGACTTTAAGGAGGTGACTAAAAGTAGGAATTTTCGGTTTCTGTTTACCGGTGTCCTGGTGGTCTACATTATGGTTGGTGTCACGGGAACCCTGGACATTTATATGTTCACTTACTTCTGGGAACTCGATGAGAAGATCATCATTCCAGTCCTGATCGCTTACGCTGGCGGTAATGCCCTTGGCACTTTTGCTTCCGTCAGGTTGTTTTCCAGGTTTGGTAAGAAAGCTTGCCTGATTTTTGGTGGACTTTGCTGGGCATTTTTCCAGACTCTGCCGGTTGTGTTGAGACTGTTGGAGTGGTTTCCTGATAATGGTGATGCCCTGCTAATGCCACTTCTGGTGGCGTTAAAGGTAATTCAGGGTTTCTCAACGGCGCAGGCCAATGTTGGTTATGGCTCGATGATGGCGGATGTTTGTGATGAGCACGAATACGAGACCGGTCGCCGCCAGGAAGGGGCTTTTTTTGCTGCTGTGGCGTTCTCGGCTAAAGCGACCAGCGGCTTTGGCGCCGTCATTGCCGGCTGGGCTTTAGAGTTTATCGACTGGCCCGTAGGCCCGGAAATCAGAACGGCCTCCGATGTAGCTCCGCAAACGTTATTGAACATGGGTATTTTTTATGGGCCCATTATTGCCGGGTTAGGATTCATTTCAGTGTTGTTTTATACCGGTTACAAATTAACGCCGGCGCGCCATGCTGAAATTCTTGTTGAGCTCGGTGGTAGGCGAAATGCAGTTGTTGACCAGTCCAACCGGTAATCTCGGTGGATCAATGCGAATCCGATTCACTATTGTAAAAACAGTTCATTTGTCCTTTATGGGTCAATTACACAGCTATTTCACATCCTGGAGGACAACGCTGATTAATTTACGACGAAATTCAGGCCGAAGAGCGTGCAGTGGTGTCCGATTTCATCGATCTGCACATCCAATTCGACGCGCAGATTGGTTGGGAACCCGAGCTGAGCCGGGTCAGCCGGCGGATCAGCCTTGTTCATGCTTGAACCATTCCCTGACGACTCTGCGCAACAGTTTGCCGGTTTCGTTGTAGGGAAGTTCTGAGGTGAAGTGAATCGCCTCTGGCACACGGGACGAACGAAGATGTTCTCTAATGTGACTCCGAATTTCATCCTCCGTGATGCTTTGGCCCGTCGCTACAACAACGGTGAGAGCGACAACTTCGCCCCATTCCACGGAAGGTATGCCAACTGCAGCCGTATCGGCGATGGATGAGTGTTGATGAAGCAGGTCTTCAATCTCGCCGGGTGAAATATTTTCGCCGCCGCGAACAATCACATCGTCAGCGCGGCCGGACAAAAAGAGATAGCCGTCATCGTCCAGGTAACCCGCGTCACGGGTCGGAAACCAGCCATCAGCATCCAGTACGCTGCGTCCATCGTATTCACCGGATACTTGAGGGCCACGAACATAGATTTCGCCAGGCTCGAAGGCCCCGAGTTGTTTACCATCCTCGTCTCGAACCTCTATTTCGACCGAAGGCAAAGGCTTTCCGACCGAGCCGAGTCTTGCATGCACCGCCGTATCAGCGTGTTCGATCGCTGCTCGATGGTCATCTGGATCTAGAAGGGCGATGGGTGAACTGGTTTCAGTCAATCCATAGGCGTTAGTGAAATTGACGTCAGGAAATAATTTCAGTGCTAGCGCTATCACGGGCACCGGCATCTTGCCGCCACCGTAAGCGATGGACATCAGGCTGGAAAACGTTTTGGGGTCCAGCTTGGCCGTGTCGATTTCCTTGATAATTCGAGTCAGCATCGTAGGAACGACAAAGGCGCTAGTAACGCCTTCGTCGGCTACCAGGCGCAGCCATTCCGGAGCATCGAAGTCTGGCAGTTGCACGACTCGGCGGCAGGCGTAGATGTTACTCATGGCCGCAGAAATACCGGCGATATGGTAGGGCGGCACTGACACTAGCGCTGCTTCGTCTTCAAGCGCGCCCATAAATTCCACAGACCCCAGTATGTAGGACACCAGATGTTCATGGCGTAGTAACGCTGCCTTGGGAATGCCTGTGGTGCCGCTGGTGAAAAGTTGCACCGCGACGGCTGAAGGATCTTCATGCCAGGTGACTTCCACCTCTTCGCCGTTCAGCACGTCGCTAAGAAAATCGGCAGAATCCTGAACGACCCAACCGTCAAAGTCATAGGTTTTATTCTGCGGACCCGAAATAAGGTAGGCCGGACTGATGCGATCAAGCAGAGGGGTGATCTGCTCCTCACTCAAACGATAGTTCATTGGTACATAAGGTATGCCCGCTATGGCAGCACCCATGAGGGCGATCGGCGTAGCTGGGCTCGATGTGTCAAGCAAACAGACAAACTTGCAGTTGGCGGTAGAAAAATAAAGTGCCGCACGCTTTGCGGCACTGAATAATTGCGCGTAAGTATAGTGCTTGCCATCATGGGTCAGCGCAGGGCGGTCCGGGCAGGCTTCTGCGGCCATCTGCAGGAAAAGGGCGATGTTCATGTGAATGTTGTTCCAGAAATTGGCTAGTCGGAGGAGGGCAGCTTCTTGGTGTCTTTCGTCATCAGTTCTTCGTCGTTGCAGTACAGCGAACCCTCGCCTGTTTTAACACAGAGCACTTCGATAGATTCTTGAGCGTTAATGTAACGTTTACCAATCACACAGCCGTCCATCTTGTCGGATGCCCCCTCGACTCGATCCGATGACTCATCCAGCGCAACACCGCCGCAGGTTAGCTCGTCGCTGTCTCCAGCTTTGATAATCATGAATTCGGCCTCGCATACAGCGCTCTTTAGTCTTGTTCCCGGTTTTAGCATGTTGGTCTCCGTTGATATCAGTAGGGCGAACGCAATAGTAAATTAAAATGACAGGCTCGGCACTCGATTTGAATCACCATCAGCCGGTGAAGACCTTCCTAAGGCGAAACGTTTCCGGTTTGAAGTCTAGGGAACGTCTGATTAAAGTCGGAGTGCCGCATCACTTTTTCCGCGATGGCTGCGTTGAACCCGTACTCGAAACCTCGCGAAATTAAGACCATTCGCGATTTTCTGCGTGCGGGTTCGCCTTGCCCTCACAACAAAAATGCAGTTAATCAGATGTTCCCTAGATGCCCGCGCCAGTATATCTCTGCTTAAAAAAAGACAAATGATCGAACGACGATATTTTTCCGACACGGTGCATCGGAAGGGGCCGTTGGATCCACGCAAGCACTGTGGAACGACCAACGAGAGACCGAACCGTCGGTAACTGAGTCATAGCACTTTAACATTGAAACTTCGGTAGGGCTTTGTTCAGGCAGCCAATACCATTCATGTTCAGGTCGATAGGTGAAGCGTGTTGTTTCACCGACACGATCATCGTACACACGATAGCCAGTGATATAGGATTGATCCGAGAATGACGGCCAGGCACAAAGTACGAATGGATTCTGACGAACCGTCTGCATTGGTTTGGCAAGATTGATCGACATAAAACGTCGCGACATCTTCACATCCGCTTCAGCTTCGGAGTAATGTTGCTCGCGACCAAAGTTGCGAAGGTTCCTGGTCAGAAGCTCGCGGCACCGCACGCGACCGCTATTGTCGTTTAAATCATTATGCACAAGGTTGGCATAGTTAGCGTTTACCCCCGGGTTCTTTTTATCCTGATCCTCGGTGCGATCCCCTTCGTAATCTTTGTCGAATACATCATGATTAAAAACTAGCGCATCTTTCGCGTCTGGAAAAAACTCAAGCAGGAGCTTTTCCATCTCGGGGTAATACACACGTTCAACTTCTGCTGCATCGTAAAAGTTTTCACACTCCGATTCGAGGTGCGCCAGAGAGACGCCAAGTTTGTCCATGCATTCAGGGCTGGATGGTGATAAATCAGGGTAGTACTCCTCTATACGCCTCGCATCTCGTAGCACCTGAGGAAAGTACAGACTGCGTCTAACACTGTCTTTCTCATCTTTGCGCAGAGCCTTTGCCTGCACCTCTCGAGTTGGGTCCTGCCACAACGCATTGCTCGAGACGATCGAGTAAGACGGTTGTTCGTCGATGGTGTAACGCAGCGGAATCGCCACACCGCCTTCCGGTGCCTTAATGTTGTTGTCTTTAATATACTCAATGCATTCTGCATATCGACGAAAGCCGAGCCCCCATTTGGTCGCGATGGGGCCAGGCGGCGCACTTTCAATTTTGTCGATTACGGCCTGTCCTTCACCATCTGCAATCTGTTTAAGTGCAGTTTCTATCGCTGCCGCAGTTCCCGCATCTCCGTTACGATCGAAAGACATATAGGACAAGCCACCGTTTGCCGCATTGGGTGGTGGTTGACCCTCCGTGCGTTGGAGCACTGGGACATAAGGTTCTACTTCGCTCATTGCCGCCTGCTGGATCGCGTCAAGATTATGTTGTTCCATGATATCTATCCGGTGTCAGTGAATTGATCATGTCATACCCCTGCGTGGCTTCATAGCACCCGTGTTTTTAAGGGTTTGCGCCATCAAAAACGATGGCCTTCATGTTGGCAGCGGAGATTGCACAACAAAATACTGGCTAAGCAATGTTGAACAGAACCGCTACCCGATGTGGCAGTTTGCCTAATGCAAACGCTGTAAAAAATAGATCTAGAGCCGAAACTAGCTAACCACACCATCACCAAACATTTTCTCAATGCGGTCTTCACCAACCGAGAATGACGCCAATACTTGGCGGGTATGTTGACCGTGATCTGGGCTAGGTGACCCGGGTTCAAGGATTTCACCGCCAAACCTCGGTGGCGATTTCACCACTCGCATTGAACCCATCAACGGGTGGTCAATAACATCAATGGAGCCGTTCGCCTGCAATTGTTCTTGGGCCAGAACCTCGTCCCGATCAAGGAAGCGAGCGCAAGGTACGTCCGATTCTGCCATTTTCGCGATCACTTCGTCGGTGGTGTGCTTTAAGTACTCGCCCGCTACCAGCGATTTAAAAACATCAATGTTGGCAAACAATTTCTGCATGTCATCAAAACGCTCGTCAGCCAATAGATGTTCCATCCCCATGGCGATAAGTGAGCGCATTTGTTGGTCAGCGGTACCGGCGGAAATAGTGACTGCGCCGTCTTTGGTTATGGTCAACTCGTAGAGAAGATCGATGAGCAAGGGCTGCGGCGCAACATCATCATCCAGCAATGTATGGTTCTGAAAGCCGTCAGGGAAGATAAAAAATAAACCAGCATCTAACATAGATAGATCGATGTGCTGGCCTTCGCCCGTCTTTTCTCGAAGATAGAGCGCGCTGGTGACTGCCTGACAAGCAGTGTAAGCGGTGATCTTGTCGCAAATCAGTGTGCGAAAGAATGCTGGTTCTTCTTTACCCTGGGTTGCGGTAATGCCCGATTGAGCCTGGATGACCGGGTCATAGGCGGGTGAGCCGCTCTTCGGACCTGTGTTACCGAATCCTGAAATTGCGGTGTAGATTAATCGTGGGTTCAGTGCGCGCAGCGCGTCACTGCCCAAACCAAGTTTGTCCATGACGCCTGGCCTGAAATTATGAACAACCACATCTACCTCGAGTACCATTTCGCGAATCAGTGCCTGGCCTGCTTCTGTTTTGATATCGACACGAATGGCTTCCTTGCCGCGATTACAATTAGCGAATAACGAGGAAATACCGCCCTTGGTTGCACCAATGTAACGAAGCGGGTCGCCAGCGTTTAATGGCTCGACTTTAATCACCCGGGCACCTTGCTCGCACATTTGCATCGCCGCAAATGAGGCGGTAATCATGGTGGAAAATTCCAGGATGGTAACGCCTTCAAGTGGCTTCATATTCGCTCCTTAATTATTATGGGTTCTTGCATGGAATCTAACCATCTGTGGCCATTTTCCGCCAACCCGTTGATTTGTCTAACTTAACACGATTCCGGTGCCGGGTGACGCCGAAGCGGGGGGGATTGCGGAAACCAGGGAATTATTGACGCTCTAATCGTCTTGCTGGCGTAACTCGTTCCAGCTAGATTTGCTTTAACTTTTATTGTGAATGAAGGCGATCATTGAATGTTTAGATCCCAGAGGGGTTGTTCTGTTTTATTTAGATGTACCTAAACCAGATGATCTTCGCATGATAAAGGCGTTGCAACGAAACTTATTGCCTACGGGCCAAATAACCCTGTTAAAATTCTTATTCTGCTATTTGGCATTGAGCACAGAAACGTGGTTTATTCTTACCTTCCGCAAAGCGGAAAGAAACGTCACGTTGTTATGATGATTAACCCGAGCCTGACGGCATCTGTCGCGGACTACCTGCGGAGGTAACTCGGCATTCTTCAGCACTAATTTTACTACAATCACCGGAGTCACCATGAAAAATATATGCTTACTCATATTGACTGCATCTGTCTGGATACTCAGCACCTCACACGCAGAGGTACCTACTTCCAAATACGGCGCCGACGACACATTGGGCGCGATTAACAACCTTAGCCCTGAAAAAGTATTGCAAGCGATACGTCTGGTCAAACACGGCAAGACTTATCGGCTTGGGGTGACGACGGGACCAACTTCGCCGGCCTATCCACCCCGCTCCTATTCGATGACGGTTCTACAGCTAGATGACGGCACCGGTACGCCCCTAGGCAGCAACAAAGCCACAGGCAATGATGACCTGATGAACCTTTGGATGGGTATTGGCAGTCAGATTGATGGCTTGGGCCATATGGGTGAAAACCACGTCTACTATAACGCCACCCACGCTCGCGAGTTTGTTACTCCGACAGGTCTCACCAGGTTTTCGATTCATGACCTGCCACCAATCGTTACTCGCGGCATCCTGCTCGACATGACTAAACTTCTAGGAAAGAATCCACTCCCGGAAGGCACCGCAATTAACCAGTCAGAAATAGAACGTGCAGCAAAGGCCGCTAATGTGCAGATCGAAAGCGGCGATGTCGTGTTGCTCCACACCGGTTGGCTGGACATTATGGATACTGACCCTGATCGTTTTATGGCAGGCCAACCCGGACTTGGTTTAAGCGGCGCGCGGTATCTTGCTCAATTGGGTGTCGTCGCTGTTGGCGCTGATAATTGGGCCTTGGAAGTGATCCCATCAGAAAAAGACAGCGAAACTTTTCCGGTTCACCCCGAGCTTTTAGCCAAAAACGGTGTCTACATACTCGAGAACATGGACAGTAGAGAACTGGCTCGTGACAGCGTCACCGAATTTTTATTTGTACTTGGGCAGCCTCGCTTCGAAGGCGCAGTCCAGGCTGTGATCAACCCAGTTGCCATCCACTGACACGACATCTGTAGGAAAACTAGAGACTTACTACTCTAAATGCAGCTTGGTGAATGGGTTTTTTAACAGGGATATTCAGTCAATATTCTGAATATCGAAACAGCATTCGTTGGCTTCTGTTTCGTGTGCAACCCAAACTGCATACTGGATGATCGAAAGAGAGAATCGATGGTGTTTATAGATATTATTCATCACCAGATGCTGCCATGGCGTGACTTAACTTGTCTGTACCCCCGCGGGCTGTCACGCCTGACCTCGGTCGCGAAATATTGCGAGCGCGAACCAGGCGGTCGCCCCGAACCCAATCAGATCTACCACCGCCGAGAGGTGTGACAGATCCGCACTGAGATAATCTCGTGCGCTGCCGATAAAGACAACAAGCGCGAAGGCAGCGCTGAACACCGCAATCCGAACGGGCTGTGCCTGTAGGAACAGGCTGAGCGCAAACAACAGATGCGCGACGACGATCCTCGGCAGGTTGAGAGTTTGAGTCTCCCAATATGCAATACCAGCGCTGATCAATATCGCTGCTGCCCAGCCTTTAAGGGATAGGTCCATACGTGAGGTTTTCAAGCTGTTGCACCGAAACCCGGAGGCCATCCCTGGTGTTGCGGCAGCCCGTCATTGATCTGGCACCAGTCGACTTTTTCGGCAACGAATATATGCGCAAGAATGGTCAGGTCCGGCAGTCCGTCCAGGGTCCCGGCCGGGATCGCCAGATTCCCGTCTCCACTTTGACCCTGAATGAGAATGTGCGTCCCACAGCGGGGGCAAAAAGAACGAAAGGCAGAAGGTGAAGACTCGTAATCGATGAGCGTGCCCGTAACGATTTTAAACTGGTCCGGCCGGCAGACGACGTGCGTTGAGAAACCGGTTCCGTGAGCGCGTCGGCACATGCTGCAATAGCAGTGGACTGCGTTGAGGAATCGTCGATCGCCCTTTAGTTTATCCAGATGATTTGATGGTGGGGTTTTCAGGTCGTCAATGACCGTGACTGCATCGAGCATCCTTAACTTACGTCGAGCCCGCTGTTGAATTTCCACGGGCAAACCCTTTCCTCGACGGCAGTGAAAAATAGACTCAGCCCATTTGTCATTGAATGATCGAATCACAAGCTGGCTATAACTCATCGCGTTATATGACGCCATACGTTATACCTCCTCCGCAAGCGAGCAGC
>Ga0206683_10002754_pt1 | contig 11788 bp, 8 predicted proteins | sample M280m12015metaG_FD_155483 | JGI IMG/M metagenome (GOLD analysis project Ga0206683, IMG submission 155483) | Ammonia-oxidizing marine archaeal communities from Monterey Bay, California, United States - M2 80m 12015 | ecosystem: Environmental > Aquatic > Marine > Intertidal zone | place: USA...
AGTTGTCAACTACGACTACTTTGACTCCACCTTCACCTTGTACGACGACACCTAGCCAAACCCAAGCAGAGGATGATGGTTCGTTAAATCACGAAGATCAAGAAACGAGTGCAACAATAGAAATAGATGTAAGAGTTCCCCTTAAACCACTTTATGTCTGCTAAAAGTTATTTTAAGAAAGAATCCTTCTCATCATGATCTATGCTCGTTATATACAAAGAATGGAAGGTAAGAGTTCAGCATGGAATTGGTAACAAACAAGAAGCTCTACTTGGTTTCAGGTAGGACTTACCAACCATTAGCGGAAAGTATTGCTTCAGAATTAGGTGTTAATCTGGGTGAACCTAACATCGCAGAATTTGCAAACGGTGAAGTCCATTGTAGGTTTTCTGAATCGATACGAGGTTGTGACGTATTTATAGTGCAAACCCACAGTGGTTCTGAAGACTCTTCAATCAATGATTCCCTAATGGAACAATTAATTATGGTGGATGCGGCAAAACGGGCATCAGCGAAGAGAATTACCGTAGTTTGTCCAGCTTACGGTTACGGGCGGCAAGACCGAAAAGCTTCAGGACGTGAACCCATTACTGCCAAACTTATAGCCAATCTTTTCAAAGAGGCTGGTGCAAGTAGATTGGTTAGCGTAGATCTTCATTCGGGTCAAACACAAGGATTTTTTGATGGTCCTGTAGACCACCTAACCGCTATGCCGGTTTTAGTTGAAAGACTCTCATCTTTAAATGGTGATTTAACTATTGTCTCACCAGATGCCGGAAGGGTGAAAGTAGCTGAACGTTACGCCATGACTTTAGGGGCGGAATTGGCGATAGTGCATAAAAGAAGAAGCCATAGTTCATTTAATACTGTTGAAGCACGGGAGGTGGTTGGGGACGTTGATGGTCGCGTATGTATTCTCGTTGATGACATGATTGACACTGCTGGAACGATTTGTTCAGCTGCAGAACAACTAGTGGAAAGAGGAGCTTCACAAATTGTGGTAGCTGCTACTCATGGAGTTTTTTCAGAACCTGCATCCGAAAGGCTTTCCTCATCTCCAATAGAAAAAATTATTGTTACGGACACACTTCCGCTTCCGAAAAATATGCAAACTGATAAAGTCGAAGTGCTTTCAGTAGCTCCTTTAATCGCAGAAGCTATTAGAGCAGTATTTGAAGACACTTCTGTTTCAGAGATATTTGGTGGAAATAATTTAGTTTAAAAAACAAATGACTAGTGATAGCCGTTTGGGTTGTGAAATCAGTGGTTAGACTCGCCTGTCGGGTCACAATACTTGAACTTGAGGAAAAATCTTATGGAAGAAATACTTCTAACCGCAAATACAACGAGAGAGATCGGGAGCAGTTCAAGTCGCCGTGTGCGTAAAGATGGGGTAGTTCCAGGTGTTTTGTACGGCCTCAACGAAGAATCTGTATCTTTGTCTGTAACTTGGCCTGATTTGAGGCGTGCATTAACTACAGATTCTGGAGTAAATGCAATTATTCAATTAGAAATAGATGGTAAAAAACAAATGACCATCGTTAAAGATATCCAACGTCATCCCGTTAAGCGTGACGTTCTACACGTTGATTTTCTTAGAATCGATCCAGATAAGAATGTTACTGTAGACATTCCATTAGTAATGATCGGTGAAGCACGTGAAGTGTCGGCAGCGGACGGAATGGTGGATCAGAATATGTTTTCGCTTACTGTTAGTGCCCCTCCCGATCGAATACCAACTGAGATCGAAGTCGATATTTCCGCCTTGACCGTTGGAGATGCAGTAAGAGTAGGGGATCTTAACTTGCCGGAGGGTGTGACTTCTGAAAACGACCCTGAAGACCCGATAGCAGCAGGAATGATTACGCGTTCAACACTTGAGTCGATTGCTGCAGATGAAGCCGCTGAGCTTGCATCTCTTGAAGAAGGTGAAGAAGGCGTTGCCGGAGGTGAAGATGACGAGTCTACTGGACAGGAAGGCGGTGCCAGTGATGAGTCTGAAGATGCCGCTGAAGACGGGTAGTAGGTATTTGCATGTCCCGATTGATACGGGGCGAGCGTCTTTCATTAACACGCCGGGGTGAATCAGCAGAGTTGCTTGTAGTCGGACTTGGAAACCCAGGGTCAAAGTATGCCGGTACTCGACATAATGTTGGTCGAGAAGTTATAGATGAGTTAGTTAAACGTAATAATTCAAGTTTAAAAGCGGGAAAAGAACAAGCACTTGTTTCGGAAATTAGACATAACGAAAAGTTAATAGTTTTCGCTATCCCAATGAATTTCATGAATGATTCAGGAATCTCAGTAGCAAAACTAATGAGACGTTATCGACTAAGTGAAGTAAAAAAACTGGTGGTCGTTCATGACGAACTGGATTTAGAAGTCGGAGCTATTCGCCTGAAAGAAGGTGGAGGTTTAGCCGGGCACAATGGTTTACGATCCGTGAAACAGCATATAAAAAATCAAGATTTTCGTCGTATTAGGGTTGGCATCGGAAAACCTTTTCCAAATCAAAAAGGTGCTCAGTATGTTCTTTCCAAACCAGGAAAAAAGGAAAGTCAAGAACTATTATTGTCCGTGGTTAATACGGCGGACGCGATAGAGAGCATTCTTGAAACAGGTTTCGATAATGCAATGCAGAACTTCAATAAAAAAACTTAAAAGCATATGAACTATGAGATTTATCAGACTCTGCCTGAATTTTTACGAGAAGAACCTTCATTAGTTAAATCGTTAGGGCTTCCTAGCGCTGAAATTTTCGTACCGGAATGCGCCCATTCAATCGTTTCAGCAACTATTTCACGTTCAAGCGAAAGAAAACCATTGGTGGTAGTGGCTCCGACGAATGTGGAAGCTGAAAAACTTTTTAATGATCTGAAAATGTTTCTCGGTTTTGAAAAAGTAGATTTTTTCCCTTCATGGGAAACACTTCCTTTCGAGAGGATTAGCCCAGGGGTAGAGACAATGGGTAAAAGATTACGAGTCCTTCACAGACTAGTTACTTGTGATGAAAATTTAGAAGTAATTGTTACCTCAGCACGTGCTTTTGTACAAAAGTTGTCCACCAACGAGAAAATATTTCCTATTTATCTAAAGACAAGAGATTTGATAGATCAGGGAGAGCTTTTAGAGAAACTGATTACTTTTGGCTATAAGAGAGAATATCAAGTTGAACATCGTGGTGAAGTGGCTGTAAGAGGTTCGATAATTGACATTTGGCCCTCGACAACTGATTCTCCTGTTCGTGTGGACCTTTGGGGGGATGAGATCGAAAGATTGTGTGAATTTGGCGTAGCGGATCAAAGGACAAAACATTCTATAGACAAAATTGAGATATTTCCTTGCAGAGAACTGGTTCTAAATTCTGAAATGATAGAGATAGCAGCATCGATGGTTGACCGACAGAATTGGGGTTCCACTGAATGGGAAAGACTCGCTAATGGTGAGTTATTCGATGGTATGGAATCTTTTATGCCATGGCTTTTGAAGGAAGACACAGTGTTGGCTGACATTCTTCCAAGGGATGGTTTGTTGTTGTTAATTGATAGAAACCGCCTTGATTCTAGGGTCAAAGATTTATTAGAAAAAGAAAAAAAACTAGCCGAATCACTAGCTAAAACATGGTCTTTTGAAGGGTCAGAACTTCCAGAACTTCACGTTTCTTTTGATAGGTCGATCAAATCTTGTAAAGCACCGATTTGGTTTATCAATTCCACTCGTAACGCCACAAATACTGCAGAAGTAAAAGCAAGTACGTGGGAGTCGACTAAAACTTTTGACACATTTCATATTGATGTTTCCGGAAAAATAAATCGAATATCAGAGTTATTAGATAAAAACTATTTCGTTGTTATAGCGGCAGACGGTGAGGGAAGTGCGAACCGATTGGAGGAAATTCTTAAAAAAGAAGGTTTAACAGTTTCACTAAATAAGAAAAACAGCACTAGCGAATCTACGGGTATTCACATCACGATTGGATCTATTGAACGAGGTTTTATTTTAGAAAATTCAAATTTTGCATTAATTACAGAAAATGAAATAACAGGTAGACGCAGAACTCATAAACGTATAAGGGAACGCGGAAAAGAAACAGTACGTGTTTTTGAGGATTTTTCAATTGGTGATTATGTGGTTCACAAACATCATGGAATAGCTCGTTTTGCGGGTTTAGTGAGTCAAAAACTAGGTGGAGCTGAGAAGGATTATTTGTTATTGGAGTACAAAGGCAGTGACCGCCTTTACCTGCCTACAGATCAAATTGAAGTGATCAGACCTTATAGCGCTGGTGATGTTCCCAGTCTTTCAAGAATGGGAGGAATTGAATGGGAACGAACTAAATCCCGGGTGAAATCTGCTATTTCAGAAATAGCTTCCGACTTAGTAGAACTATACAAAAAAAGAATCAATTCAGAAGGTCGCTCATTTGCAAAAGACTCACCATGGCAATCAGAACTAGAACAAGCATTTCCCTTTGAAGAAACCCCTGACCAATTAAGAGCTATAGAAGAAGTAAAGATTGATATGGAAAGACCGTTTCCGATGGATCGCGTCATATGTGGAGATGTAGGATTTGGAAAAACAGAGGTTGCTCTTAGGGCGGCATTCAAAGCGGTTCAAGATGGCTGTCAAGTAGCTATTCTCGTGCCCACGACACTGTTAGCTCAGCAACATGGAGAAACCTTTAAAGAGCGTCTAGTGTCTTATCCGATCAGAGTGGAAGTTCTCAGTAGATTCCTGACACAAGCTCAGGCGCGAAAAGTTCTCTCAGGTTTAGAGGATGGGTCCGTGGATATAGTAATCGGAACGCACAGGCTTCTTTCTCAGGATGTTTCTTTCAAGGATCTTGGTTTATTGATCGTTGATGAAGAGCAGAGGTTTGGGGTAAGTCATAAAGAGGCTATTAAAGCTATGAAAGCGCAAGTGGATATCTTGACTTTGACAGCCACTCCAATCCCTCGAACTCTAGAAATGTCATTAACGGGAATCAGGGACTTAAGCCTAATTGACACTCCTCCAGCGGATCGGCAACCGATACTTACTTTTGTTGGTGAATATAACGAAAGCGCAGTGGTAGAAGCTATACGACGAGAGTTATTGCGCGAGGGACAGGTTTTTTTCGTACATAACAGAGTTCACGACATTGAAGAAACAGCTGCAGGTATCAAAGAGTTAGTTCCTGATGCACGTGTAGCGGTCGCTCACGGACAGATGGATGAATCTTCTTTGGAGAAAGTGATTATAGATTTTTGGGAACAGAAATATGATGTATTGGTTTGCACTACGATCGTTGAATCCGGAATTGATATGCCGACCGTAAATACGTTGGTTGTAGACAGAGCGGACCTTTTAGGACTTGGTCAGTTACATCAGTTGCGCGGAAGGGTTGGTAGGTCAGGTCAGAGGGCTTATGCATATTTATTTACACCTATTGATCGATCACTTAGCGAGGAAGCCTTCGAGAGGTTGAGAACAATCGGTGAGACAACAGAACTGGGTTCTGGATTTCGTTTAGCAATGAAAGACCTAGAGATAAGAGGCGCAGGAAACCTTTTGGGGACAGGGCAGAGTGGACATGTGACTTCAGTTGGTTATGACCTTTACTGTCAAATGGTGAACGAGGCAGTGTCAGAAGCATCAGGAATTCAAGAAGTTGCTGCGACTGAAATTAGGGTGGAAATGCCTGTTGACGCGTATTTGCCTGAGAGCTATGTGGCTCGTGGTGATTTAAGACTTGAAGCGTATAGAAAACTTGCTTCCGCTGGAGAAACTTCAGACCCTACAAAAGTCGAAGAAGTAAGACAAGAGTGGAAAGACAGGTACGGTCCGATCCCAGAAGAAGCAGAAAAACTTCTAGCTATAGGTCATTTGCGAACTCTCTGTGTTGAACGCGGCATAAAAGAAGTCACGGTTACTAAAAGAAAAAATTTAAATTCAGGTTTTTTAGCTCGTTGTTCGCCTGTTTTACTCCCGCTCAGCAAACAAACCCGTTTAGAAAGATTGCATCCTGAAGCTTATTTGAAAGAGAGCTCTGCAGAGTTACAAATTCCTATACCAGAGAAGAATCCGGTTGGGGTATTAAGTGAGTACTTAAAAGATTTGGTTCCTGTTCCCACTTCAACCACGTAGCATCTTGGAGTGAGTTTAATGAGGTCAGATTTACTTTCGAAAAGTGCTAAAGGTTTTATAACTGTATTTTTTATGTGCCTTTTATTAAGTTGCGGTGGTTCCCAAGTTGACATTGAGGTTGGTGAAACACAAATTAAGAGGGACGCCTTAATCGAATGGAATGAAGAACGCACTGGTGTTGCTAATCCTTCAATGTCACTTCTTATCGAAACGGCTAACGAGTGGATACAGAATCAGGCACTAGCTGACTTTTTGAGTGAATACGGAGTTGCTTTTCACGAAGTAGATGTTGTAAAAGCGAGGGATCAACTTCTAGCAGCAGGAATAGCAGATTCAGATCCGCGTCTTGATATTTACAGCGAATGGCAAGCTATTCGTAATTTTGCTGCAGAGGGCGGTTCAGAAGTTAAAGCAGCTTACGAAGATAATAAAGAACTACTTAGTCATGAGCTTTGTACGAGCCATATTCTTACAAATACAAGAGAGGAAGCTTTAGAAGTGATCAAACTTCTTGAATCAGGACAGAAATTTGAAGAGTTGGCTTTAACATTCTCGATTGACCCGGGTTCCGGTGCTAACGGCGGTTCATTAGGGTGTGTGCCTTTAGGCGCTTTTGTTCCATCTTTCGAAAGGGCTGCACTCGGTGCTATCAAAGCTTCAAAAGAATTAGTAGGTCCCGTTGGCAGTCAGTTTGGATATCACATGATACGAGTTGACAAAATTAGTGCAGTGGAACCGACACCGTTTGAACAACAAGGTGAGAGACTATTTATGTCGATTATGCACCTCTCCTCTCTTACGAGAGAAATTGACTTGGATAGTCGTTATGGAACGTGGGACGCTGTAATCGGACAGATAGAACCTGCATGAATTCCAAAAGGATTTTGACTTGAACCCTTTACCTAAGGTGACAGTCATAGGTTTAGGTCCCGGGGATCCATCTTTTTGTAGTACAAAAAATCTTGAACTTATAGAAGAACACGAATTTCGTTATGTGAGAACAACCAGACATCCATCTAGTTGTTTACTGGGACCTAACGTTGTTTCATTTGACTATATTTATGAGTCTTCTGATTCTTTCGAAGAGGTTTATGTAACTATCGTTGAAGAATTGATAGTAGCTGCTAAAAAGAATCAAAATATACTCTACGCAGTTCCGGGTTCCCCATTTTTAGCTGAGAGAACGGTTCAGCTATTAACTGAACAAACTCAGGTTGAGATAGAAGTATTTCCGTGTCTTTCTTTTGTGGATTTAGCGTGGAGCTGTTTAAAGGTTGACCCCATGGAAATTGGAGTACGGATTGTTGACGCTCACAGATTTGCAACCGAAGCCGCTGGAGATAGAGGCCCACTACTAGTAACTCAAATAGATAGTAGAGAAATATTGGCTGACATAGTTGCGGCAGTTGACGTTCCGCCGACGCAACCAGTAACTATATTGCAACGTTTAGGCCTAGAAGACGAAATGATGCAGAAACTTCAATGGGAAGACTTAATTGAAAAAGTTGAACCAGATCATTTAACCTCATGTTTTATTCCGCATCTGGAATCTCCGATTGCATCTGAATTGCAAAAATTTGTCGACTTAGTAGCAGTATTAAGACTCCAATGTCCTTGGGACTCTGAACAAACCCATTCTTCTCTCACTTCACATTTACTAGAAGAGACTTATGAGGTTCTGGAAGCTATTGAGAATTTTAACGAGGAAACAGGGGAAGGTTCTGAAGATTTAGAAGAAGAGCTTGGTGACTTATTATTTCAGATCGTATTCCACTCGCGTATAGCAGCAGACGATGCCCGTTTCGATTTGGCTGATGTAACAAAAGGAATATATGAAAAGCTTCGCAGGAGACATCCCAGAATATTTACATCTGAACAAGACTCACCGTTGATAGACAATTCAGATTCCGCTCATAAAAGATGGGAAGAGCTTAAAAAAGAGGAAAAGAAACGTTCTTCTGTTTTGGATGGAATTCCAGATGACCTCCCAGCACTTGCTTATGCACAGAAAGTATTTGAAAAATCAAAAACATTAGACCTGCTCGACGAAAAAACTTACACCGATGGACCTCTTCCTGAAACCGACGAAGAGCTTGGAAATATTCTTTTAGACCTTGTTTTTTGGGCTGCAAAAAATAACTTTGAAGCTGAGCGAGCTTTACGAATAGCTAATTCTAAGTTCGTTGCTTTTATTAAAAACATTGAAGCACTCGCCGAGACTAGAGATGTAGATTTATTTTCTGCAGACAGTCACACTAAGAAAGAATTGAAAGCGGAGATCAGAAACCGCGATTTCACTGACTAGCGACTATTTGGATCTTAACTTTTTTTTTATCCGTCCTATTTGGGAAGCTTTAAAGAGGTAGTTTAGTAATAGGCGGAGCTCAATAGCAGTATTACTTAAGGAGTGACTGTGAGCAGAATTAAAGTTGTTTCCGGAAGACAGGTAATAGATTCTCGTGGAAATCCAACTGTCGAGGTGGAAGTCTTACTTCACAGTGGAGCTAGTGGACGGGCAATGGTTCCAAGTGGTGCCTCCACAGGTCAGTTTGAGGCGGTGGAGCTGAGAGACGGAGAAGAAATCTGGTCAGGAAAAGGCGTGAAGAAGGCTGTAAGTCATGTAAATAATGAAATAGCAGACGCCGTTTTGGGTTTAGATGCCACAGATCAACGAGTACTTGATCAGACAATGATTGACCTAGACGGCACTGATGACAAAAGCAGACTTGGAGCTAATGCAATTCTCGGAGTTTCCTTGGCAGCGGCCAGATCAGCAGCTGAAGATTCAGGAATCCCTCTTTTTAAATACATAGGAGGTGCTAATGCTCACCTGATGCCAGTTCCGATGTTTAATGTGATAAATGGAGGAATGCACGCCGACAATAATATCGACTTGCAGGAATTCATGATCATGCCTTTAGGTGCAGCTTCATATAGCGAAGCATTGCAATGGGGCGTGAATGTATATCACTGCCTCAAGGCAGTTTTAAATGACCGAGGAATGTCAACGACAGTTGGAGATGAAGGCGGTTTCGCACCGAATCTTTCTTCGAACGAAGAAGCACTGCAAATACTTATAGAGGCAATAGAAAAGTCAGGACTTACTCCAGGTGATGAGATTTCATTAGCTCTCGATGTTGCTTCTACCGAATTCTTTCAAAAAGGTCTTTACCGAATTGAAGCCGAAGATCTTTCTTTACATTCAGAGGAAATGGTTGCTTATCTAGCAGCGTTGTGTGACAAGTATCCGATTTGTTCGATTGAGGATGGTATGGCCGAAGAGGATTGGGATGGCTGGTTACAACTCACTGAGGAGCTAGGCCACAGGACACAATTGGTGGGAGATGATTTATTTGTTACTAACTCTTTAAGGCTTGAGCGGGGAATTGAGAACGGTATAGCTAATTCAATTTTGGTAAAAGTGAACCAGATAGGAACGCTCACAGAAACTTTAGAAGCAGTTGAAACAGCAATGAGTGCGGGTTACACGGCCATAATTTCTCACCGTTCAGGTGAAACAGAAGATCATTTGATAGCAGATTTAGCGGTTGCTACGAACTGTGGCCAGATCAAATCTGGAGCACCTGCACGTAGTGATCGGGTCTCAAAGTACAACCAACTATTACGAATAGAAGAGATTTTAAATGAATCCGCCTTCTATAAAGGGGAAGCCGTGTTAGCCGGTAGAGGATGACACGGTCGATTCTTAGACGTTTAGGCTATTTAAGCATCATTGTTGTCCCTTTGTTTTCTTTAATGCTTTTAGGGGTTATTCCCATACAAGAATGGTTCGAAGTGCGGGATACAAAAAATGATTTACTGGTAGAACTTACAGAGATTGAAGAATTAAATGAAGCCTACAGAGTTTCGATCGACGCTTTAAAGACTGATGAAGAGATAGAGAGAATTGCAAGGTTGGAATATAATCTGGTCAAACCACACGAAGAGGCATATTATGTAGTCCCAGTTTCTTCTGAAGAGATCGAAGTTCCTGGAATTTGGCCTTTTTACAAAAGTTAACCACCTGTTCAATTTTTGCTTTATAAATTTCCGCTGGTTGAAACACTAGGGAGACGATCGGGCTACAGTCTTCTTAGAAAATAATCAGGAGATACAAATGAGTATTTTGGGTAATCGTGTACTTAGAAAAGAAGATGTTGGGTTTTTAACCGAAGGTGCTTGTTACACAGATGATTTAAATGAGCCAGCTCTTGAGGGAGCGCTTTGGGTGACTTATGTGCGCTCGACAATGGCACATGCAAATATCACGGTAGATGCTTCAGAAGCATCTACCATGCCAGGAGTTGCAGGAGTTTTTACTGCCGCTGATCTAGACGGCCCTACGATTCTTCAAGGTCAGGTACCAATGTTCCCTGAAGCAATGTTGAATCGGCCAATATTAGCTATTGATACAGTCAGATTCGTTGGGGAATGCGTAGCAGTAGTTTTAAGTGAAACCCCTGAAGAAGGAGCGGATGCAGCAGAGGTAGTTGCCATAGATTATGAACCACTCCCAGTAGTTGTAGATATGGAAGAAGCGGCGACTGACTCGGTTTTGATTTATGAGGAGATAGGAACAAATATCGCTGCTGATTTTTCCGCCTTGGGTATGGCCACTGGAATCACAGACGATTCATTTTTTGAAGGTTGCGAAGTTGTAATTAGTGGAAGAGTGGCCCATCAACGTACAGCACCAGCTCCCTTGGAGCCTCGTTCCACCGCAGCTACATGGGAAGGCGACAAGGCAATTATGTGGATGTCGAACCAAGCCCCACATGGTGTTAAAGGAGCACTAGAACCTCTTTATGCAGAACAAGCAAAAGGAGGATTCCAAGTAATCGTTCCCGATGTTGGAGGCGGTTTTGGCGGGAAAATACCCCCGTACCCTGAAGATGCTCTTCTTCCATGGTTAGCAGCGAAGGTGGGGAAACCAGTCCGGTGGTTTGAGACTCGTACTGAAAATCTTCTGGCTATGGGACCAGGAAGAGCCCACGTGCATCGTTTCACTATTGGAGGTGACAAGGACGGTAATATTACTCACTACCGACTTGAAGTTTTGGCAGACTCTGGTGCATATACACGCCTTGGTGCCTTTTTACCCATGTTCACATTGATAATGAGTTCAGGAGTTTACGACATCCCGAATATAGAGACAGCAGCCCGAAGCGTCGTTACTAATACAACTCCGACTGAGGCCTATCGTGGAGCTGGCAGACCTGAAGCATCTCTTACGATTGAAAGAGCAGTTGACATGTTCGCAGCTGAAATTGGAATGGATGCTGCAGAGATCAGAAGAAAAAATTACTTACAAGCTTCAGATTTTCCAGTTTCAACTGCTGTGGGAACTGAATATGACAGTGGAGATTATGAAAAGAGCCTAGAACTAGCCCTTGAAGCGGCAGGTTATTCAGACTTAAGAGCTGAACAAACTAAACGGAGAGAAAATAGTGAAGTAGTTCAGCTTGGAATCGGAATAGCAACTTATGTCGAAATTACGGCCGGCCCCGCTCCTGGGGGTGCTGAATACGGAAAAGTTGAAATCACTTCTGAAGGAAAAGCTCGAGTCTATTCCGGGTCACTTTCACACGGACAAAGCCACCAGACCACTTTTTCAATGATTGCAGCTGACCAGCTAGGAATGGACATTGAAGACATAGAACTC
>Ga0206683_10002757_pt1 | contig 11776 bp, 8 predicted proteins | sample M280m12015metaG_FD_155483 | JGI IMG/M metagenome (GOLD analysis project Ga0206683, IMG submission 155483) | Ammonia-oxidizing marine archaeal communities from Monterey Bay, California, United States - M2 80m 12015 | ecosystem: Environmental > Aquatic > Marine > Intertidal zone | place: USA...
AGGAGGTGTTACGCCGAATGTAACCTTTAACATTAACGCTATCGATGCATCGAACATGGAAGAGACTTTAGTTTCTCAAAGAGGAAATATTATTAATATGATAAGAGAAGCCGCAAATAATCAGGGAGAGACTTTCTTAGAAGGTTTAGATACACTGGCTTTGGGAGATAGTTAATGGCTAATTATATGGACATATTACCCGATCCTAATACTAGAATTTTAGATTCTGGTTTGGCAGGCGTAAATACAGCAGGTTCTGAAACAGGAAGTACGGGCCCTGGCTTTGCAAGTATAAAATTTAGCTCTAAACAACCCACTATTGTTGATAGAACTCGTGGGGGACGAGTAATAACTAGGTCTGTTGCAGGTCAAAACTGGGATATAGCAATAAGCTACAACCCTCTGACTCGCGCAGAATTCGATCCTATTAATTCGTTTTTAATGGCTATGCAAGGTTCTTTGAAACCCTTCTTTGTTTATTTACCTCAGTACTCAGCTTTTAATGCTGCTAATACAAGTAATGCTGTTTTAGCTGCCGATGGATCAGCCGTAAGTGCAGGAAAAACTTATATGAAAATAACTTATGGTGGTGCTGGTACTCCACAGCCGGGCGATATATTTAATATTATTAGTACTAACTCTAATCATTTAAAAACTTATATGGTTACAAGATATGAAACTAATGCAAGTCATGATACTGATATAGGAGCACTGTCTAGTGGACAGAAAAGGCTTTCTTTTAATCCCCCTCTACAATACGAAGTAGAGAATGGAGCAGAATTAGAATTCACTAACCCTAAAGTTAGAGTTATAAATACAGGTAGATCACAGGAATATTCATTAAACACAAATAATTTATATAAGTTTAGTCTTAAGCTAGAGGAGGCCTTGCCGTAATGGGACGTTTAGACAATAATATTATTCTAAAAAAACATCTTTACGAAAATAAACCATTTAGATATGCTCATTTGGTTAAATTCGAGCGGCCCGCTTTAGAAGAGGATGTAACTCCACCAAATGAAGCTTTAAGGTTTGATACTGGAGCAAATAAATACGCATATCTTACAGATGCTCCTTTTGATATTAAGTTTCAAGATGAATCGACAACTTTAGCAGGAGTTACGAATCCTGTACAGAATTATATCGCTAATAGAGTCGAAAAAATTGGAAATTTATCTGAATCTACACAAGTTAAGATGGGTACTGCCAATATTACATTAGACGCAACTGCACCTCACATTAATATAAAGGGTGACTATACTTATGTCGATAACAGCTCTGGAAACACTATCACTATTGTATCTACTACTGTAGATTATTCCGCAGAAGGTTTTAGAGAAGACGATAAAATTAAAATCCCAATAGGAACTGTAGCAGTCAATAATACTACTAGTAATAGTACTGCTGTAACTGTTGATAACTTTGATAATACAAATAGAGTGGTGGGATTATTAATAGAAGGAGCAAGTACTACAGGACATTTAGAAGTTGCTTCTTGGTCTGGTAATAGTTTAGTACTATCTAGTCCTCAATCATTACCTGATAATGAAATTATGACTTTGTTCAACTATGCGAGAATAACAAGTTTTACTAATGGGGGTAAAACCATCAATGCAGTTTTAGTTGATGGAGCATTAGTAACAGGAGGATCTACTAGAACTTATAATAATGCTCATTATGGATCAGTATCCCAAACGCAAGGTATAAGTCTTAATAGTGAAGAAGTAAATTATCTTTTACAAGGAACTATGCCTACTAATTATGTAAATAGGCAAGTATGGATTTGGAAAGTATTTTTAGATGAAGTAACTGGAGAGCCTATAGCGACAGGAGCATCTAACCTTTATGGGGCACATAAAGCTACTTTACTTTTTCAAGGAATAATTACTTCTGCACAGTATAAAGAAAGTGAAACTAGAGCTACAATGAACTGGAGCTGCAAGAGTCACTGGGGAGATTTTAAACGCTTATCTGGACGAATAACTTCTGCAGATTTTCATCAGGCTTTAACTGCTAAAGGAGAGCCTAATTCTGCCGCTACGATAAAACCTACCTATGCTTCCGACTACGGATTTATGTGGGCTGAGAGAGCAATCAATCTTCTAGTAAAATATATGGACAAAGTAGAAGACGGAAGACAGGTTGATATAAATGGTTGGTGGTTTGGGGGCAAAAGACAAGAAAAATTTTGGGTTGATGTAGAACGTCAGGTTGATATTCGTTTTGATTTAAGTGCAAAATACCTACCCACCATTTACGGAGTTAGAAGAGTTAAAGGAAATCCCGTTTTTGCCGATATAGGGGCAGGAACAAATGACACTGATAGTGTCTATATGATCGATGCTCTTTGCGAAGGGCCTATACAAAGCGTAATGAATCTTTATATAGAAGACGAGTCTTTGGTATGTGTAGACCAAGCAGATAAAACAGCAAGAGCAACCACAGAATCTACAGATTTAGTATGTTATGGTCGTCAAGATAAAGGAGAGGTTTTAAGAGGCGATCCTAATACGGATGGCGCTTGGGAAGATCAAACTGATAATACCGTTTCAATAACTATAGCTACTCATAAAGGGCCTATAGTAATATCAATACCCAATGACACCATGGATGAGATAATTGATATATCTGAAGGGGGAGACGGAACTGCTTATCCTACTCAAAGTGTACAAAGTATTATACATCCCATAATTCAGGGTCTAGGCAAACAAAATAGTACTAACATGGGTGGGTCGACTCAAGGAGGCGCAGGTATTACCCATGAAAGAGTTTTACCCTTAGAAATGCCATCGGAACAATTTTTCGAGTTTCATCATGGAGTAGCAAATCAGACAGCTTCTCCTACGTTAGTACAAATAGCTCAAACTACAGGATTTAGATTACAGAAAAGTGTCTATGCCGATACTTTAGGAAATGATGTAAAGTATTGGGGGCCCAATCATCGTCTGCTAGATACGGCATACGTTGTTAGAAAAGCCGTAATAGCCCCTGGAGAGACTACTGTTCCAGATGTAGAGTATACTGTTAAAGGAAAGATGCTTTCATGTTATAACTATGATAATAGCTTTGCACATGATGATAGTCAATTCTCCTCTGAAGCTAATACGAATTTTATTCTTGGAGACACTGTAGATTTATTCAAGACTTCTGATAATAGTTCTTTAGCTGCAAATGTTACCCTTAAAGATAAATTTTACCTTTATGATAGCTTTGGTAGACAGCATTATAGATATAGATGGACTATTACTTCTACTCAAGCTGCAAATCTGGTTAGTGCAGGTAAGTTTTATATGCAGCACAATACTGATTCTAGTAAGAAATGGCATATGCTTGCACACGATGCAAATGAAGTCTCTGGACTTACTATAGCAGAGATAGGGGTTACTCAAGTAAATAATAATAGTACTACTGGTACTGCTGATATGTTATCTCTTGCGTTGTCTTCTGCTCCCACAGGTTTTTCGGACTATTTTACTTCCGGAGAGCCAGATACTTTAGGACAGTTTGTAGGACTAACTAGTCCTGCTACTACGTCTGCTAATTATATAGGGAATCAAATTTTTAGTAATAATACTGTTATTAAAATAAACGGTAGTCAATTAGAGTTTACACATAATACTAAAAACATATTTCCAGATATGGTAGTAACAAATACTATATTAGTCACTAATAAATTGACTCTAAGTTCTGGCGCTAGTTCTACTAATGACTTTTATAATGATATGTGGATAGAAGTTACTAAAGTGAGGGCCAACGGAAATCAAATAATAAGAAGAAAAATAATAGATTATAATGGGAGTACTAAAGTAGTTACTTTGGATCACCCCTTTAATTCAGGTATTGATATGCCTAAACCGGGCGAAGCTGTTCGCGTTATGCGATACAATGATATAGCTGACCCTAGTAGTAGAGTTGGAGGAAGTAGTGTACCAGGAACAGATATTAGAGCCAGCACTAATTTTGCTTTAATACTATTAGACTACTTAACGGATGTTAGATATGGTCCTAATATTAGTTTGGACGATATCGATCTAGATAGTTTCTTATATGCAGCACAAGTTTGTGATACAGGTTCTGATATTACTGTTCAATTAGCGGAGGCTCCAAGTCCCGCTGTAAGTGCAGGAGACGTATATAAATACGCCCATACTACAGGTGGTGTTACTCGATTTAAATGGCAAGGAACAGTTGTTGGCTATAATTCTGCTACTAAGAAAATAACTTTTACTGATTGCATAGGTAAACTTACTCATAGATATAACGATTGGAGATCACGAGAAATTGGAGACGTGGTTTATAGTAACGACGAATCGGAGATGTCTATAAAACGAATAACTGCTGCAGGGATACAAAGTAGCTTTAATAATAATGCAGCAACAATAGATGATTCTCCAGGCCTTGAATTAAGCAGAGTTTCAGGGTCAGGAGACACAGACTTATTAGCTTTACATGAAATAGGTAATCCTGTATCTTATTCTTTATACGATTCAGACGACTGTAAGTATTGGGCTTATTTAGGTTGGAATAGTCAAGATCAAAGGTGGGTTACTCGTCATCAAGGTAATATGAAGATTGAAAATAGCAGTCCTGTATTCGATAATATAAAAGGAATATTAGAGCACTTTAACGGGATGCTTTCATATACAGATGGAAAGTACAGATTAGAAGTGGAAGTTACTAGGTCCAACAGTGAATCCGATGCTATTTTTATAGACAACGCAGGAGGGGGTGATTGGGATGCAGCTTCTGAACTAGAAAAAGATTTACGAATTAGGTATATAAAGGACGAAGATTTAATAGGCAGTATAACAATAAAAGATTCAGGACTAGATAAATCTTATAATTCTTTATCGGCTAATTTGCCTGATCCTATGCTACACTTTGATAATAGGTCTGTATCTTTCTTTGATTCAAATTATTTAAAAGCAGACAGAGGCATAGTAAAATCTACAAACTTTACCGCAACAGGTATTACGAATTATTTTAATGGTAGAATGATGGTTAAACAAAAATTGGATAAATCTCGATTTAATAGAGAAATATCTTTTACTATGCGACCGGCAGGTATTAATTTACTTCCGGGAGAACTAATTCGTATTGAAAGTTCTCGATACGGTTGGGACACAGCCAAAATGTTCAGAATTAAAAATTTGACCATGCAAGAGAACTGTAATGTAGGAATTGTAGCAGAAGAATATGATGATAGTGTTTATAGAATATTTCCTCCTCAAACTAGTAGATTTGCTATTGAAGAAGAAGCTACCGGAGTAATTGCTAAGCCTAATCCCGCGAACTCAGGCACTTTAGATGCTTCAGATGGTACTTATAAAGGCAGAATAAAACTAACTTGGGCCGTAACGGACGAAACTAAGTTGTCAAGTACGGGTCAATATGAAATTTGGCGATCTAGTAGTAATAATAGAGCAAATGCGGCAATAATAGGACTCGCAAACAAAGGAGCTAGAACATACGAAGATAATGTAGTTGCAGGAACTTATTATTATTGGATAAGAGCAAGAAATCAAATGCCAAAACAGAACGCAAAAAGTTCTAATGCTTTGACTTATTACTATTCTACATATGAACCTACTTCAGCAACGGGTGGCTCTTCAGGAACTACTACAGACGTTGCCGATGGAACTAGTAATTCTATAGTATACGCATATAAAAGAGCGGCTTCCGCCCCTAGTGATAATCCGGGAGAAGTTACTGTAACTTTAAGTAGCGGTACAATTACTACTCCAAATACAGACGCTTTAGCTAATGATTGGAAAAAGACAGTTCCTGCTTCGGCAGATACTGCAGATGGAACTGATATATACTGGTGTGCTGCTACGGCTTCGGGAACCGGATCTACATATACTATTGAAGCTAGTGAATGGTCTACTCCTCAAATACTGACTTCGGAAGGTGTTAGAGCACGAACTATTTATATCTATCAAAGAACACCAACAGATAGTGCTCCCACTTTACCCGCAGGAAATAGTACTTGGTACTGGGCTGCATCAGGAGGAAATGCGGCAAATTCTTTAGCTTTTACTACAGCCAATGGCTGGTTAACAACTCTTCCTTCTTCAAGTAATTCATATTTATGGATGACTCACGCTACTGCGGCAGGAAGAAAAAATGCTATTCAAGATGTTATTCCTGCGAGTGAATGGGCTACTGCTCAAAAACTATCAACAGATGGAGTTTCCGGTAGAGCAGTTAAATTAACTTCTACTATACAAGCTTTTACTTATAATGCTGATACTGATACTACTTCTGATGGAAACGCCACTATTACAGCTACCGCACGTAATACTGAAGGACCTGTTTATTATAGATGGTATAAAACAACTAAGGCAGGAGGTACCAGCGAAGTTCAAGGTGATAATAATAATACAAATAGTGCTAGTTACACTTATACTCCTCCGACTAATTCATTAACTAGTGCGGGTTTGCCAGAAAAAATAAGTGTAAAAATTAACGAAACTAGTTTAAGCACTAATACAGCTTTGGCTGAAGATGAAATGACTGTATTCGGAATAATTCCGGGTTCCGATGCTATAACCATTGTATCAACTAATGAGGCTCACGGGGTGCCTAAAAATTCTTCAGGAACCCCTAACTTTACAGGTTCGGGAACAGATTTTAAAGTATGGTGGGGAGCTGCTCCCCTTGAGAGAGGGAATGGGCAGGGTCAATTTGAAATTACAAATGTTGCTACTACTAATTGTTCTACTTCAGGAGCGGGAACTCATCCAGATGATTATACTTATAGACAAAATGTTTTATCCGCGATTACGTCCGCTACAGCGAGCTTAACTTATACTATTAGAGTTAGAAGGATTCCTGCTTCTTCATATACAGATTTTACACGAATACAGACATTTACTACTACGCAAGATGGAACAAATGGAACTCCAGGTAATCCCGGAACTCCAGGGTCAAACGGAGCTGCAGGAGCAGCAGGCTCTCCGGGCGGAGATGGTAGTAGCGTAGCTATTATGTTCATATTTAAAAGAGCTAGTTCACAGCCCAGTACTCCCTCTGGAAGTACTTTTAATTTTAGCACTATGGCTTGGAGTGGTATTAGTGGTTGGTATGATAATATAGATGACGTAGGCGGAGCAGATACTACCCCTATATGGCAATCCCGTGCGATGTTTGTATATATAGATGGAGGAAGCAGTAGTCCAGGACCAAATTGTGCTGGTTGGTCAACTCCGAAAACAGTTTATAAGGCTGGAGCTGACGGATCAGATGGAAGCGATGGAAGTGATGGAAGCGATGGAACTCCAGGCTCTAATGGATCTCCGGGAGCAACAGGACCCACAGGACCAGGAGGTTCAACAGGACCTACCGGACCAGGAGGTTCAACAGGACCAACAGGGCCAGGAGGAGCTACAGGACCAGGAGGAAGTCCTGGGGGCACTGGGCCGCCAGGACCTCAAGGTGGTGCAGGAGGCAATGGATGGTCTGTTTCTTGTTCTCATAATACAATTGCTTTTTATGATACTTCAACGGGTACAGGAACGGGAGGAAGTCCTAGTGCTCAAACGGTGTATCTATATGCAAATAACGGAAGCACTACACAAAACACCAGTTTTACAGTTACTCCTGCTTCGACTTATAATACTTTTACGGTGGCGGGCACCTTAGGTACAGGATGGTCTGGGCTGAGTACAGGGAGCTTTAGTTCTCAAAGTATACAGAGTTTAGCTCATTCTAGTAGTGGTGTAACTATTTATGTAACAATTACAAGGATCGTAACAAAATGACTATTAAAGTACCGGAGCAGCATACTACTATACAGTATGCTGGAGATACCTACTATGTTCGTAATATGGGAATGTCTGACAAAGAATTTTTCTTGGAAACTATGGCAGACTTTCCCACTGAAGCGGTCTCGAGAGACTGGTCTAAGTTTTTTGAGCTAATAATTAATAGTAAGTTAACTCATTTGATGCATAAAAATAAAGGGTATTTTCCTTTAGACGAGGATAAGGATTCTTTTCAAAATGCGATTTTTTTAAAAAATAATGTACCTTTTGCAATTAATTATCAAAGCATGGTAAAGGGAAAAATTATAGATCCAACGATCGCTATACATCCAGACTTTAGAGATCAGGGTTTAGTAAAAATTATATCAGGTTATTATCAATACTGGAAGTCACAAAAACAACACTCCTTTGATGGAATGGAGTATAGAGTTAATCATGATCAAGTACAGCTCAGACAAAATGCAAAAAATAGAGGGCATGACTATAAAGGAAGTAGGCCAGCTAATGTGTTTGATGCTCCTAATACTTCTTCTACAATTCATAACTTTTCGGTAAAAAAAGACTTTACTTATGATTATACTCCAGGAGCCGTCTATTCTATGGTTCTTGTAGAATATGATCTTACAGATGATAAATATAAAACAGAACACGTTTTATCGGGACAAATGGAAGCAGATATAAATAATTCAACACTAGCATGGGATAGAGGTTTATAATGGCAAATATAACAGAATATACTATTACAATGAAGGAAGGCTCAGATACTTATACAATGAGACCTTTAATACTATCCGATAAAACATTCTTTTTGGAGTGTTTTAAGGATTTTCCTACAGAAGCGGTTAGCCGTAATTGGGAGCTTCAATTCGAAAGATGGATTGAACATTGGGTAGAAACCCATGAAGATATGGAATATCCTATATCTAAAGGAACAGATGTCGCTGTTGCTCAGGTAGCTTCTAAAAATGGCACTCCTATTTTTATTACTTATTCTTTATATGATAATCATACAGATACTTTATATGAGCATAGTTTAAGAATAGCCATACATCCAGACCAGAGAGGCAAGGGTTTATACAAGTATTATATTGCTCTAATACACTATTATACTTATGTACATGTAAAAGCGGATTATATGACTTATGAAACTTTTGATAGCGTAAAGAAAATTTTAAAATACCAAAAGGATAACAATTGGGAGTATCTAGAAACTAAAGATGCGGGCATACAAGGAATAAAGCACATTTTTAAAAATACAAAAGAACAATATTCTCAAAACTCAGACTACACGTTTGAAGTAACTAAAGCGACGTATGACAAAACTAATGCAAGATACGCCACGAACTATATTAAATCAACTTATACAAAATGGGATGACGGACTATCGTGAGACAAAATTGGCAGTTATGGGAAGCAGAACTTTCCCCAATAGAATGTGATGAAATAATACAACTTGGGCTTTCAGAAGAATTAACTGATGGCACTATATTTTCTCAACAAGGACGATATGAAGTTGAACAAAGTTTTAGAGATACAAAAATCCGTTGGATAGATGATGGACGAATAAGAAATATTGCAATGGATTATCTTATGAAAGCTAACAGGCTTGCCTTTAATTTTGATATAAACTACTTACCCGCTCTTCAATTCGGTGAGTATAGCGAGGGGTCTTTTTATCTTTTTCATAATGATATAGATTGGACTAGTGATATCATGTATGATCGTAAACTTAGTATTTGTATTCAATTATCTGACCCCGATGATTATATAGGTGGAGAATTTGAATTCGAAACTTTAGAAAATCCTACGGGATATAAAACTCGAGGTTCTATACTAGTTTTCCCTAGTTATAATGAGCATCAAATAACAGAAATTACTAAAGGGGTTCGCTACTCGTTGGTCGGTTGGATGGAAGGTCCCCGATGGAGATAACCAAGAAAAAAATATACCTTGACAAACGCACTCTAATTTTGGTATAATTTTTGAGAATGGAGAAATATTACTATGGCAGCAGGAAAGTACAACATTACGATAGATCAGGGAAGTGACTTTTCGATTCAATTAACAGTGAAAGAATCAGGAAGTGCTAAAAACTTGACAGGCTACAGTGCCCGGGCCCAGTTGCGCCCGACTCAAACGTCTTCCACTCTTAGTGCAACTTTCACTACAGCCATTACTAATGCTAGCGGAGGGATTATGACTATGTCATTACCTTATAGTACTACGGCAAGTCTTACTGGTGGTAAGTACTATTATGATTTAGAAATATACACAGGCTCTGCGGTTCAGAGACTTATACAAGGAACAGCCACGGTTAGAACAAATGTGACAACGTAATGGCGGACCCAGTATTAGCAAGTTTAGAACCTTTAAGTCCTACTTCATTATTTGTACAGGAAGATAATTGGTTTGTAACTCTTACTGATTTCGATAATCAGATTGAAGTTTATAACGAAGTAAAAGAAATAGAGGTTCCTACGGGGACTTATGTCTTTGACGGTGCTATGTTTGCAGCTTCTGGGTATACAGTTACTTCCTCTGGTAGGATATCAGGTGACGATATACAAGAAGCAATTCAAAACTTAGACGATACTTTAAGTGCAAGAACTACAGCCCCTACTAATCCTGTCGAAGGTACAATCTATTACGATACAGACGATAATATACTCAGACTATATATAAATGCTGCGTGGGCAACTTTAGCTGCCACTACGCTTACCAATAGTATGAGTACAGTTAGTGGAGGAACATTCTAATGGCAGATACTACGGTAACAATACAAGAAGACGTTACTGCAATAACTATAGAATCAGATACTGCAATAACAGTAAATGAAGATGTAACTGACGTAGATATAACAGCAACAACTCCCGTTACAATAACAGGAGCTTCTGGTATATCTTTTGCTCCTTATGGAACAGTTGCTTCTAATAATGTTCAATCGGCATTACAAGAAATATCTGATCAATTTAATATAACTACTTCACAACCCGGATCTCCTTCTGAAGGCGATCTTTTTTACGATACGGATGACGACGTATTGCAGGTCTATGCAGATGCAGATGGATCTACGCAATGGTTGACAATTCTCAGAGCAGGAGCGGCTGACGATATGCAACGGCTCGACGGGGGATCTTTCTAAGTCCCTAGGAGTTTTTCAAAATGGCGAACACTATTCAGATAAAACGGAGTACATCTACTGCCGCTCCAACTTCTTTAAGCGCAGGGGAGCTGGCATATTCATCGAATTCTAGTAAATTTTATATTGGACATCCCGATGGAAGTACTGGTAATGTAATTATTGGCGGTGCTCTATATGTAAATATGCTAGACCACACCGCAGGAACCCTAACGGCTTCCAGTGCAATATTAGTAGATGCGAACAGTAAAGTAGACCAGCTTCTGGTTGACAATATTCGCATTGGCACAGTAGCTAATAGAATTGACACTTCAAGTGGCGATTTAACACTTCATGCGGCTTCTGGTAATATACTTCTGTCTACAGAAAATACCAGTTTAAAGATAAAAGATAATTCAAATGTAGCATTGGTATTCAAACAAGGTACTGATGCTTACATAACTCTTGATACTACAAATGGAGCAGAAAGAGTAACTTTTGGTAAGCAGATAAAAGTTGGTTCTGCTTACACTCTTCCAACTTCAGATGGATCAAACGGGCAAGCTCTTGTAACAAACGGTTCAGGAGCTGTTAGCTTTGCAACTGTAGCAAGTAACCTTACTATCGGAGCTGACTCAGGCTCTAACGATACTGTTACCCTTACTACCGACACTTTAACTTTTACAGGCGGTGAAGGAATTGATACTACAGTTAGTAATAATACTATTACTATCGCAGGAGAAGACGCAAGCACTTCCAATAAGGGTCTTGCAAGTTTTAATACTTCTCATTTTACAGTATCAAGTGGTGCCGTATCGGCGCAGAATTTTACGATTGGATCTACTGCTCTTACTATTGGTGGGAGTTCCACAACACTCGCGGGCATACAACA
>Ga0206683_10002760_pt1 | contig 11771 bp, 9 predicted proteins | sample M280m12015metaG_FD_155483 | JGI IMG/M metagenome (GOLD analysis project Ga0206683, IMG submission 155483) | Ammonia-oxidizing marine archaeal communities from Monterey Bay, California, United States - M2 80m 12015 | ecosystem: Environmental > Aquatic > Marine > Intertidal zone | place: USA...
CGTCGCTACCCTATTTTCAATATCTAAACTTAAAGTTTCATAACTCATATTTCTCTCCAAATTAAGTGATTATTTCTCATTTAGAACCAAATCACCATCACAAAAAGTTAAAAAAGCGCTCTTTTGATCATTATCTGCGCGCGACCAATTGACCTGAGTTTTTATACTGGGATTAGAATAAATAAATGCTTTAAGGATTTCACCAAGAATCTTTTTATTAGGCATGGCTACATTATTTTGTTTTATCCAATATCTAATTATTTCTGTACAAGTATCTTGATCAAGATCAAGCAAGAACTTTCTTTGTAATTTAGAGCCTCTAATATTTGATGCGAATTGTTGATTTAGCAAAAAATCCTGCACTTTTCTCTGCTTAGATACCAACTCAGATGTTTGCTGAATTTGCAGACTTGCTTTGGGCCATCGATTAGAGGCTAACGTAAGAAGTTCATTACGAATAAAGTTACGGTCTTGATCGTCTTTAAAATTAGTTTCATCAGAGATATATTTAATTTGATTGGCAGATAAATAGTCAGTTAAATCAAACTTGGTATAACTTAGCCAAGGTCTCAATATCATCCCTTCCCCTAATACTCGCTTTTTCATAGGTCCTTGTAGACCATCTAAGCCTGTTCCTCTAAAAAGCCTAAATAAAATTGTTTCAGCCACATCATCAGCATGATGGGCCAGTAATAACTGATCATTAGGTTGAAGAGCTTCTTTAAAAATTTTATATCTACCCTTTCTTGCTGCTGATTCAAGACCAGATTTTTTTGAATTTACTTTGATGGTCTTGCACTTCAAAAGTATTTCCCTTTCTTCACAAAATCTTTTGCAGTGTTCCTCCCACAAATCTGATTTTTTAGTTAATGAGTGATTTACATGAATGGCAGAGAGAGTTCCAAGCAAAAGTTTTTTTTGGTTTAATTCATGACAAAAATGTAGGAGTGCAGAAGAATCTCCTCCACCGCTAAAAGCTACAATAATATTTTTATTAGGATCAACTAAGTCAAAAAAATCTTTTGTATCAAACAAAATCAGGCACCAATTTTAAGCAAACGCTGATAACGTCTTTGTAATAACTCCTCTTGAGAGAATTTAGATAGCTCTGTCATATTTATTAATAAAGATGATTTGATATTACTAGAAACCGTTTCATAGTCTTGATGAGCACCGCCAACTGGTTCAAGAATAATCTCATCAACAATACCTATTTTTTTTAAATCGCTAGCTCCAAGCTTCATGGCTTCAGCAGCTTCCGGTGCTTTATCTGATTCTCGCCAAACTATTGAAGCACAAGCCTCGGGAGAAGCAACTGAATAAGTGCCATATTCCAAAATAGCAATATGATCTCCTACACCTAGTGCCAAGGCTCCTCCGGAACCTCCCTCACCTGTTACCACAACTATAATTTTTGTCTTTAAACTAGACATAACTGCAAGATTTCTTGCGATAGCTTCGCTCTGACCCCTTTCTTCTCCCTCTACACCTGGATAAGCTCCAGCTGTATCAATAAAAGTTATAACAGGCATATTAAATTGCTCAGCAAGCTGCATTAATCTTTTAGCTTTTCTATAACCCTCTGGTTGCGGCATCCCAAAGTTTCTTTTAACCTTTTCAGCTGTATCTCGGCCTTTTTCATGGCCAATAATCATTACAGGCATACCCTCTAATTTTGCGATACCTCCAACTAAAGAAGCATCATCAGCAAATTGACGATCTCCATGAAGCTCCTCAAACTCATCAAAGATTCTTTCAACAAAATCAAGGGTATGAGGTCTATTAGGATGGCGTGCTACTTGGACTTTTTGCCAGGTGGATAACTTAGAATAGATTTTTTTTGTCAGTGCTGCTTGTTTTGATTTTAATTTATCTATCTGAGGTAGAAGCTCAGGATTATCTGAGGCTGCTAGCTGCAAAGCTTCTATTTTTTCTGCAACTTCTGCTATTGGTTTTTCAAATTCTAAAATACTAATGCTCATTTATTTAATTTAATTGCCTCATCCCCAAACATATCCTTTAGCAACTTAATGTTTTCAGATGAAGGCATAAGTTTAAATTCATCACCAAGCTCTATTATAGCCTCAGAGTTCTCATGTAAGATTTTTAAATGTACTTTACAACTACCATGCTTCCAAAAGTCTCCATTCAAATTTCTTAAATTTGTCATATTAGATTGAATGAAGTCTCTCGGTAAGTTTCTTGCGTCAATCATAATAGATTTATTTCCTTGGCTTATTTGTGATTCAAGCGAGGTCACTGATCCAACTTTCATCTTGTACATTCTCCGATTTAATTCTTTTGATCTATAATCATCAATCTCAACTGATCCAGCGAAAATAAGAATAGAGTTTTCCTTAAGTAATAAATGATACTTCTCCAAAACTTCTGTACTGACTATTCCTTCCATTGTGCCAGTGCCATCGTCAAAACTTATAAAAGCAACTTGTTTGTTTGACCGGTCTCTTATTTGTCTATAGGAATTAAGTAGTCCAACTATCTTAGCTCTGCTTATATCATCTGTAACTTCGCTTATATTATGAGATCTTAAGTGGTCAACTATCCCTTCAATTGCAATTACTGGATGGCCAGAAAAATAATAACCAAGCGCATCTCTCTCATGATTCAATAAATCTTCTTTTGATAAATCTTTTACATTTACATATTTCTCATAAGGATCAAAAGTTTCCTCCATAGAAGCGAAAAGATCAGACGTGCCAGCAACTTGAGTGCTATTCTTCTGCCCTTCTCTTAACATATCCTCCATGCAGGCTAAAGCTACAGATCTAGATGGAACCAATTCATCAAAAGCGCCTGCTTTGGTTAAAGCTTCAATAGATCTTTTGCCACCCAATCTAATATTTACTTTTTTTGTTAGATCAAAAAGATCTTTAAATGAATTCTTCTTTCTAACCTCAATTACATGATCAATAAAAGAATCTGCAACTCCCTTAATTGCACCTAAGCCATATTTGATATCAAGATCTGCATTTACATTAAAGTGTTTATTACTTGTTTGGATATCAGGAGTTAATACCTTAATCTTCATCTCCTTGCATTCATTGATGAGGGTATTTATTTTATCAGTATTGCCTAGTTCAGTTGATAAGACAGCTGCCATGAAATGCTCAGGGAAATATGTCTTTAAATAAGCTGTTTGATAAGAAAGCATTGCATAAGCTGCTGAATGTGATTTATTAAATCCATATCCTGCAAATTTTTCAATAAGATCAAATATTTTCTCAGCAGTAGTTTTTTTAATGTCATTTTTAGAGCAGCCATCAACAAAAATTTGTCTTTGTTGTTCCATCTCTTCAATTTTTTTCTTACCCATGGCTCTTCGCAAAATGTCAGCCTGTCCTAAAGAATACCCAGCTAAAACCTGGGCAGCTTGCATAACCTGTTCTTGATATAAAATTACCCCATATGTTTCAGACAATACTGGTACGAGTAATTCATGTGGAAACGTTACCTTGCTCTTACCATGTTTCCTATCAACAAACTCATCATGCATACCTGATTCCAAAGGACCAGGCCTGAACAAAGCAAGCAAAGCAACTATCTCTTCAAATTTTGTTGGTTTTAATCTTCTAATAAGCTCTCTCATTCCAGTTGACTCTAATTGAAATACAGCAGTTGTTTTTCCAGAAGCAAGTAACTCAAAAACCTTAGGGTCATCTAAAGTTAGAGATTTGAGGTCTAGAGTTCTTTCATTTTTTTCTGTTAGATATCCATTAATAGTTTTTAGAGCTCGATCTATAACTGTAAGCGTTCTCAAACCTAAAAAGTCAAATTTAACCAGCCCAATAGTCTCAACATCATCTTTATCAAACTGAGTCATTAATGAATTTGATTGAGGATCAAAATAAGTTGGACAGAAATCTGCAATTGAGCCTGGGGCTATCACTATGCCTCCGGCATGTTTGCCAACATTCCTAGCTATACCTTCTAGCTTATAAGCTAAATCTATTATTTCAGAAACCTCATCCTCATCCTGAATCATTTTTTTAAATATAGGCTGTGAACTAATAGCTTTTTCCAGGGTCATACCAGGGACGAATGGAATCATTTTAGAAATACGATCACCTAAAGCATAAGGCTTACCTAGAGCTCTAGCTACATCTCTAACAACTGCCCGGGCTGCCATAGTACCAAATGTTGCAATTTGAGATACGGCAGATTTTCCATATTTCTGTCCAACATAATCAATAACCATATCTCTTTTATCCATGCAAAAGTCAATATCAAAATCTGGCATAGATATTCTTTCAGGATTAATAAATCTTTCAAAAAGCAGGTTGTGCTCGATTGGATCCAATGCCGTGATGCCAAGCGCAAAAGCAACTAAAGAACCAGCTCCTGATCCTCTTCCTGGGCCAACTGGAACATCATTATCTTTAGACCATTGAATGAAATCTGCAACAATTAAAAAATAGCTTGAAAAACCAGTAGCATGAATCTGTGTTAACTCATAATCTAAGCGTTTTTGATAAATTTCTTTTTTGTCATTAGGGTAGAGCCCAATAATTTCAGCAAGTTTTGTCTTGGAAAGCTCTGAAAGAAAGGAATTGAAATCGTGCTCCTTGGGAACAGGGTATTCAGGTAGAAAATATTGATCTGTAGTAAGTGTTACGTTACATTTTTGCGATATAGCCAGAGTATTATCTAGCAAAGTATCTGGATCACAGTCACTAAATAAAATAGAAATATCTTTAGTAGATTTGAAGAATTGTTCAGGAGTAAAAAGCCTTTCTCTATTTGGATCATTTAAAGTCTTACCAGTATTGATACAGACTTTAGTTTCATGAATATCAAAATCTTCTTTTTGAGAAAACATAGTGTCATTAGAAACAATAACTGGAATCGAAAATTCAGATGCTAATGGCAAGATGCATTTAATAAACTCTTCTTCAAAACCTTTTCCTAGCCTTTGTAGTTCAATACAGAAATCATCCCCAAAAGTTTCTTTGAAAGATTTTAATTCAGTTTTTAAATCCTGAGATTTTTTATGTTTTGCTAAATTGAAAATAGTTGATGCCGGGCCCCCTGCAATCACTATAATGTTTCCAACACAGCTTCTTAAATTATCAAAAGTTACACAAATATAGCCATCTTCCTGTTTAAGCTGAGACTCTGAGATAATGCCCATCAAAGATTTTAATCCTTTGTTATTTTTAGCAAGACATAGAATCTCGCCCAATTCCCCATTACTTGATTTTAAATTTAAGATAGTTCCTGCAATTGGTTTGATTCCTGCAGCTTCAGCCTTCTTAAAGAATTTAACCATACCAAACATATTATTTAAATCTGAAAGGGCTACGGCAGGCATATTTAGTTTCTGCGCGTTTTCAATGATTTCATTTATTCTTAGTAATCCTCTAGAAATACTAAACTCTGATGAAACCCGTAGATGAATAAAGGAGGATTGCATAATTAAACTACGACTCCTTTAAAAGACTTGCGATGATAGGAAGTATAACCAAATTCTCTAAGAGCATTTAAATGATGTGCTGTTCCATAGCCTTTGTTTTTTGCAAAACTATAAATTGGGTGTTTTTTATCAAGCTGTATCATGAAATCATCTCTGTGTACTTTAGCAATAATTGAGGCTGCTGAAATTTCTGGAATTAGCTTATCACCGCCAATCACTGCCTTGCAATTTACTTCAATATTTGGAGTAAATTTTCCATCAACATAAACCAAATCTGGTTTAATAGATAAATTCATTATAGCTTCTTGCATAGCTAGCAATGTAGCTTGATGAATATTTATTGCATCAATTTTTAAATTCGAGATATTGGCAAAACTAAAAATAGAACCTTCTTTTATTTTGTTAGCTAGAACTTCTCTTTTAGAGGAAGATATTTGCTTGGAATCTTTTAATCCTAAGATAGGGTCCCTTAATATTACAGCGGCGGCTGTAACTGGCCCTGCCAAGCACCCTCTCCCCACCTCATCGACTCCAGCTATTATCACAATATATTTTTGATTGTCTTGGCAGCAACTTTAAAACCTTCTCCTTGCATCGAATCATTTATTTTGGAAAGATGCGATTGGTATTGTTCGAACTTAGATGATATTTCAGAAAAACTATTAACAATTGAACCAGGCGAGAGATCATACTGGATTAACTCAGGAAAAATATGCTCCTGAAGTAATAGATTAGGCAATCCAATAAATGGAGTTTTAACCAATCTGCTTAAAATTGCATAATTTAATTTATTGGTTTTATAGCAGATAATAGGCACTGAGCCCAAAACAACAGATTCCAATGAAGCAGTTCCTGATGTAACAATCGAAATTGATGAGATTGATAAAAAATCTTGGGCAGAATCAACAGATAGCTTACAAGGTATATCATTCATGCCATTTAAAGATACGATAATCTTAGCTAATTTTTTATTTGCAGCAGGAATTAAAAAATATATATTTGGATTTAATTCAAAAAGTTTCTTTGCTGATTCAATATAAATTGGCATCAATTGAGATACCTCACTTACCCTACTTCCTGGTAAAATACTTACAAAATCTTTTGAAGTATCTAAATTGTATTTAGAAATTATGTCTTCAGTTTTTTTAGGCTTCAAATGAGCAAATGGATGGCCCAAAAAAAAGCTTTGCATGTTTTGTTTATTATAAAAATCACATTCAAATTTAAATAAACACATTGTTAAATCAACATTGGCTTGAATAGCTTTAATTCTATTCTCTCTCCACCCCCAAACCGAGGGACTCACCACTTGAATTGTCTTAACTTTACTTGGTTTCAGTTTTTTATGAAAAAACATATTGAAATCAGGTGAATCAACACCAATAAAAATATCAATATCATTTTTAAGAAAAAGATTTAAGAGTTTTTTCCTGATTGATAGAAGTTTTGGAAGATTAATTATCGGATCGATAAGCCCCATTACATGCAAATCTTTATAATCAATCTCTGAAGGGGTAAAAATGCTGTATGCGCTTACTTCAGGTCCACCTAATCCATACAAATCAATTTCATAGATTTCTTGCAAGGACTCAATGAGTTTAGCTCCAAGCCTATCTCCGGAATGCTCTGCAGCAATAATACCAATTTTTAACTTTTCTTTTGACACCTATCGAAGTAAGCCTCTTTTTGATCCTTCAATAGATGAAATAAAAGTAGTAAGAGCTGGGTTTTTGTCTTGGTTCAATGCATGCAAATGTTTAATTGCATCTTCAAGAGAATATCCTTTTCTATAGATGATTCTGTAAGCTTTTTTAATTAAATCTACCGTATCATTATTAAAATTGTTACGTTGCATCCCAATAGTATTAAGGCCTATTGGCCTTGCTGGGTTTGATGCAACTTTTACAAATGCTGGCACATCCATTGTAATGAGAGTATTCAAGCCTGTAAAAGAATAATCGCCCAATGAGCAGAATTGATGAACTAGAGTAACGGCCCCTAAAATTACATTATTTCCAACTGTTACATGTCCTGCTAAACCTGCTGTATTTGCAAAAACATTTTGATTGCCAACCACACAATCATGTGCAATATGTGAATAAGCCATAAACAAGTTGCTATCACCTATAACAGTTTTAGATTTATCTTGAACTGTTCCACGATGAACAGTAACCCCCTCTCTAAAAATATTATTTTTACCAATTTCAAGAGTAGTTTCCTCACCATCATATTTTTTATCAGGGGTATCTTCTCCAATAGTTGAGAATTGATAAAATATATTCCCTTTATCAATTTTAGTAGGTCCTTTAATCACTACATGCGAGTGCAGAATGCAATCGGGCCCTATTTCAACATCAGGGCCAATAACACAGAAAGGGCCAATTTTAACAGATTCATCAATGATTGCTGAGGGGTCGATTGCAGAATTTGTCATGTTTATTTAGGTCGGTCTGCACAGAGAATTGTGGCTTCGCAAACATTCTTTCCATCTGCTTCAGCTTTGCAATCAAATTTCCAAATACCTTTTTTTTCGGAACAAATGCTAGCATATAGATTAATCGTCTGACCAGGAGTTACGGGATTTTTGAATCTTACTTTATCAGCACCTGCAAAATAATAAATACTTCCGTCCTCAGGCGTCTTGCCCATAGTCATGAATCCTAAAATTCCTGCAGCTTGAGCTAAAGCCTCAATAATCAGAACCCCTGGCATAACTGCCTTATTTGGGAAGTGGCCATTAAAAAAATCTTCATTAATAGAAACATTTTTTTGCGCATGGATACTTTTGCCAAGTTCAACTGAAACGATTTTATCAACAAACAAAAATGGATGCCTGTGAGGTAAATGTTGAAGTATGTCTGAAAATTGATAATTCATTTTGTTTTCCTGCTCTTAATAAAGACTGAAGACTTGGCCCAATCTTTGTGTTCTTGAGCTGGCATTATACCGACATAATTTCCTGGTTTATCTATACTTTTAGTTATAAGTGTATGAGCTCCAATTAAAACATTGTCTGCAACCTCTAAATGACCAAGAATTCCAGAAAGTCCTCCCATTTGAAGATTTTTTCCAATAATTGTTGAGCCAGCTATTGCACAAGATGCTGCTATTGCAGAGTTCTCCCCAAGAATAACATTGTGAGCAATATGAACTTGGTTATCTAACTTGACGCCGTCATGAATTTCAGTATTTTCAATGGCCCCCCTGTCAATAGTACAACCAGCACCAATCTCGACATTATCCCCAATAATTAATTTACCTAGTTGTTCAATTTTGTGGTATCCATCTTTATCAGCTGCGTAACCAAATCCATCAGAACCCAATATTGAATTAAAATGAATGATAGTATTTTCTCCAATTTCAACATTCATAACCAAAGAAGAATTTGCATGGACAATCGAGTTTTTATCTATTTTACATTCAGGTCCGATGTAAACATTTGGACCAATCACAACAGAATCATCAACCTCTGCTGTTTCATGGACAAAATAAGAAATGGTTTGATCATCGTATGGGTTTTGATGCAGATTAAACAATGAAGAAATAATTGCATAAGCTACATATGGATCATCCGCAATAATCCCTGAAGTTTTTAGATCCTCAGAAAATTCAGGGCTAACAATAATCGCAGAAGCAGAAGAGTTACTTAAAAACTTCTTATATTTTGGGTTTGCTAAAAAAGAAATGCATCCAGAAGATGCATTTTGAATTGTGGCAATTGAGGTAATAGCAATTTCAGGATCACCAACTAACTTGCCATTAACTTTATCAGCTAAATCTTTAAGACTATATGATAACTCCGACAAACTTACTTGTCGTCTGCGCCAACAGCTGCAGCAACATCAAGCATTGAAGTTATATCATCTGTAATATCAAGTGCTGTATCATTAAACATAACGTACTCTTTGCTTAAAAGAAGCTTTATTCCTTTAGCTGCAATTAATTCTTGAATAATTTTCTGCATAGAGGGGTTTAAGTCTCTAAAAACGTTATCGATAGTCTCGCCTTGCTTTGCTTGCACCTTTTTGGCAATAAACTCTATGTCTCCTCGTTTTTCTTGAATATCTCTTTGCATATCAGCAATTTCTTCTTGTGAAAGTGTTTCTGCATCCTTTTGAAGCTTTTCGCCTAGGGCTTGAAGCTCTGATTGCAATAAGGTTACTTGCTCAATATTCGCTGCATATTCAGTTTCTTCTTCTAAAGCTTTAAACGCATCTTGGGCAACTTGAGTTGCTAAAAAAGCATTACGCATATCAAAGACTGCAATGCCCTCTATGGCAAACGCTGGAATGGATGCAAGCAATGCTGCTATTAATAATGGTACAAATAATAATTTTTTCATCTTTAACCCCTTAAATGGTTGTTACATTTTATATCAATTGAAATAAAAAACACTAACTAATCTCTAAAACACTTGTCCGATGGTGAACTGGAATTCTTCGGTCCTATCAAACGGTCCATCGTTAAATGGCTGAGAAAAACTAAAACTCATTGGGCCAAAGCCTGTTATCCAGGTTACTCCAACCCCAATTGAATATCTTAAATCTTCGATGGATGGCTCAAAGCAATTAATCTGATATGCCTGACAATCTGTTGAGAAAACATTACCGAAATCTAAAAAGAATGCAGATCGCATAGATCTCTGATCTTCGATCATTGGAAGTTTGAAGATGAGTTGAAGACTACCTTCAACCAAAAAGTTACCTCCGATTGGATCTCTTAACTGCTGGAAACCATAAGGGTTTTGAGCAATGGAATCTGGGACTCCGTCACCATCGGTATCAATGATTAATGGACACTCCCCTGTTTTTGCATCAAATTGATAGCATGGTGATGGGGTCACTCTAGGACCCAAGGTATTAGATTCAAAGCCTCTCAATGATCGAGGGCCTCCTGAGTAAAAATTTTCAAAGAAAGGAGTTATTTCGGTATCTCCATATGCTCCTATGTATCCCAATTCTCCATCAAAACCAAAAACTAGATTAGCAAATCCCAAAGGACGATAAAATTTTTGTCGTATATTTGTTTTAAAATAAGTGAGGTCGCTGCCCGGAATAGTGGCTTGCAGCATGATGTCTGTTGAAGAACCATATGTCGGAAACATACCTCTATTTAAAGTAATTCTTGACCATACAGCTTGAGCTTTCAAAACATCAAATACTGTTCCCTCTGATGCAAGAAAGTCAGCTATCTCTCTTGAAGGGAGAGAGCCTGGATCAATGTCAGTATTATCAAAATTAAGATTTAAACCTATTCTTTGAGTGTCGCTTATCGGATAACCAAACTGGACGCCGCCACCCATAGAATTTGTCAGATAATTTGCAACATTATATTCACCGTAATCAGTCACCCTGTAATAGAGGCTATATCCCCTACTGACGCCATCCATAGTGAAATAAGGATCAAAGAATGATACGTTATAGGCTTCTTGATAAACGCTTTTGTTGATACCTAAATTAAACCTATTACCAGAACCAAGATAATTATTATCTGATAAATTTAAACCCAAATTCATTCCAAAATCACTATAGCCAATCGAGCCCCCAATGCTAGAAGTGCTCTCTTCCTCAACAGTAAACTCAATATCAACTTGATCTTCTGTGCCTGGCACAGGGATCGTTTCCACATTGACTTCTTTAAAGAAACCCAACCTTTCTAGACGAACTTTCGATCCCTCAATTAAATTATCAGAAGCCCAGGCTCCCTCAAACTGGCGCATCTCTCTTCGAAGAACCTCATCATTTGTTAAATAATTGCCTGCAAATAAAATCTTTCTTGCATAGGTTCGACTTCCAGGTTGGACGAGGAAGAAAAGAGAAACAGTATTATCATCTTGGCTAATTTCGGGATTTCCAGTTACCTCAGCAAACGTATAGCCTTCATTACCCAAAAGATTGACAAAGTATTCTTCAATTTGAGTAATTTGTGCTTGAGAGTAAATTTGGTCTTTTTGACTATCAATCACAGGCGTATACATTTGTTCATTTAAAGGCATGTCACCGATAACAGTTACTTCATCAATTGTGTATTGCTCCCCTTCGGTAATACTCAAGGTTATAAAAATATCCTTTTTATCTTTTGACACAGAAACTTGGGAAGATTCGATAGAAAATTTTAAATGTCCTCTATCGAGATAGAAAGATTCTAAATTTTCTATGTCGCCTTGTAATTTTTCTTTGGAGTATTTATTTTTATTCGAGAGAAAGGAGTACCACTTACCCTCCTTAAGCTCAAAACCGGTCATCAAATCTTCATCAGAAAAAAGTTCATTGCCGATGATATTAACTTTTTTTATTTTAGCGCTTTCACCTTCATCAATGATGATCTTTAGCTCAATGGT
>Ga0206683_10002763_pt1 | contig 11761 bp, 10 predicted proteins | sample M280m12015metaG_FD_155483 | JGI IMG/M metagenome (GOLD analysis project Ga0206683, IMG submission 155483) | Ammonia-oxidizing marine archaeal communities from Monterey Bay, California, United States - M2 80m 12015 | ecosystem: Environmental > Aquatic > Marine > Intertidal zone | place: USA...
GCGAGGAACGAGTGAACTGATACCTGCTGCAACTGTTGTAATAATGAGAGATTCCGAATCCGGTATTGAACTTTTAATGCTTCGAAAGAATTCTAAAGTTGCTTTTGGAGGTATGTGGGTTTTCCCTGGGGGCAAAATTGATGAAACAGACAAGGTTACTGACTCCGATGGGTCTCTTAATGAATTAGCAACAGCTACGAATGCTGCTGTAAGAGAGACTTTCGAAGAGGCAGCCGTTTCTGTTTCTCAAGAAAACTTGTTTTGGTTTTCGCATTGGGTTCCACCAGCTATAACTCCTAAAAGATTTTCTACATACTTTTTTGCAACGAAGCTACTAGATGGTGATGAAGTCATTATTGATGACTCTGAAATCATTGAACACAATTGGTTCCATCCTGGTGAAGCCATCAACTTACGTGATGCCGGTGAGATAGAACTAGCGCCACCTACTTGGGTGACTTTGAATCTTCTTACTCCTTTTACAAATGTTGAAGATGCTTTAAATGAACTTAATGCTAAGGAGCCTATGTTCTATGAAACACATATAGCTCAATCAGCGAAAGGACCAGTAGCAATGTGGTTTGGAGATGCAGGTTATGAAAAAACCGATCCTGATATAGCCGGAGAACGCCATAGGTTGACGATGACTAGAGATGGTTACCACTTTGAACAATCAAACAGCTAACTTTCTAACCTAATATTTGCTTATGAGTGCTGATAACTTTCTCGAGATCGCAATAGGTCTAACTGAAGCCGAAGTTGCTGAACGGATAGAAAAAGGTCAGATAAATAATGTCCCTGATGCCCCTGTTCGTACCACTAAGCAAATATTAAGAGCAAATGTTTTAACTCCGGTCAATGGGATTATGGGAACCCTGCTCGTTCTTATATTGGTAGCAGGTTTTCCAGGAGATGCTTTATTTGCAGGAGTTATTTTTTCTAACAGCATCATCGGAATTTTTCAAGAATTAAAAGCTCGAAAAACTTTGACGGAGTTAGCTGTTCTATCAGCTCCTAAAGCACGCGTGATTCGTGAAGGAATTACTAAAGAAATTAATATTTCTGAAGTTGTACTTGATGACCTGATTGAGATTCAACCAGGTGACCAAATAGTTGTGGACGGCGAGTTAGCACATTCTGCTGGCTTAGAAGTCGATGAATCTCTATTAACTGGCGAATCTGAACCTATCGAAAAAAACATTGAAGATGAGGTTTTATCTGGGAGTTTTGTATCAGCTGGTTTTGGTCATTACAGAGCTACACGTATAGGTGTTGACTCATATGCAGTTGCTTTGGCCGAAGAAGCTAGGCAATTCAGACTTGTCGATAGTGACTTGCGTTCTGGGGTAGACACGATACTGCGTTGGTTGGTCATAATTATTCCTCCTTCTGTAGGTCTTTTACTTCTAAGACTTTTAGCTACTGAAGATCTTTGGGAGGAAGCTTTACGTGGGACCGTAGCTTCAGCAGTTGCAATGGTTCCTGACGGACTCGTTCTACTTACAAGTCTTTCCTTTATCACTGGTGTGGTCGCTTTGGCTAGACATCGAGCTTTATGCAAAGAGCTGGCGTCAGTTGAGATGTTGGCTCGTGTCGATGTCTTATGTCTGGACAAAACTGGCACTATCACAACAGGAAAAATTTCCTATGCAGGGTTTGAGGCGCTCGATGGAACCGATCCTTCTGATGTGCTCGGAGCGATGGTTGCTTCTGACCCTTCTCCAAACGCGACACTCGCTGCTCTAGGTGAACAATTTCGAGATCCTGACTGGCACTTGATTGACTCAATCGCCTTTTCCTCAATGCGTAAATGGGCTATGTGTGACTTCGGTGCTAATGGGCTGTTTTATTTGGGGGCGCCTGAAATTCTCCTCGGGGAAAACGATCAAGAAAACCGAAAGCGTGTGGAAATTCTAGCGAATGAAGGGAAGCGCGTTTTAGTTCTTACTAGGTCAGATGATTCTGTTGGTACGACAGATGAATTGCCATCAAATCGAAGTCCAGTGTGTCTGATCTTTCTGGAGGATACTTTACGAGATGACGCAAAAGAGATTCTTAGCTACCTTCAAGATCAAGGCATTCAATTAAAAGTGATTTCGGGTGATCATCCTGCAACAGTTTCTGCTGTAGCTAAAAAAGCTGGTATCTCAAGTAATGCAGAGATTTTAGACGCTAGAGAATTATCAGAAAATCAAAACATTGATGAAATAATTGAAAATACGTCGATTTTTGGGCGTGTAACACCTCACCAAAAAAGGGCAATGGTTTCTTCTCTTCAAAACAATGGGCATACCGTTGCTATGACAGGTGATGGCGTCAACGACGTTCTCGCTTTGAAAGATTCTGATATGGGTATCGCTATGGGGTCAGGGAGTTCGGCTAGTAGGGCCGTAGCCCAGTTGGTGTTACTTGACAATCAATTCAAAATATTGCCGCGTGTTCTTAAAGAAGGACGGAGGGTGATTAATAACATAGAGAGGGTTTCTAATCTTTTCATAACAAAAGCAACTTACGCTGTTCTATTAACGGCACTCGTAGGAATACTCGGTGTTCCTTTTCCTTTTCGACCTAAGCAATTAACGCTTATAGGAACTTTTTCCATAGGCCTTCCTGGTTTTTTCTTAGCTTTAGCTCCTGATAGTTCATTGGTGAAGCCAGGTTTTCTAAAAAGGGTTCTTCGTTATTCAATTCCTGCTGGCATCTCCGCTGCAATCGCAACTTTTGTCTGTTATGAAATTGTTAGGCGTTCGGATGTTTTGTTAATTGAAGCTAGAACTGCTGCAACGGCAACTCTCCTGTGCCTTGGTCTTGGAATTCTTGTAGTTGTAAGTAGGCCTATAAAACCTTGGAAATTATTGTTAGCAGTGTTTATGGGCTTGTCTTATGTATCTGTTCTTTTAAGTGAGTTTGGTCGTAACTACTTTGAAATAGTTCATCTGTCCGGTGGTGCATGGTTGACTACAGGAATTTGTGTTGCTGTTGGAATTTTTCCAATATTTCTTTCAGCTCGCTTTAATAGGAACTAATTTTATTTTGTTTATTTAGCGTCCTGCTGCTGCTGCTGCGGCTAAAGCGGCAGCGGCTCTGTCAGCAGCTACCTGTCTGCGTCCTATTATCGGTGTAGTCGGTGCAAATCCTGCAGTAGCTCTCTCTGCTTCTGATTCTCCACCCCAAAAACCTAACTCTCTGTTGTCGCGAGCATATTTTTTGCAATCAACTTGCACTGCACAATCAGCACAAATATCTTTAGCTTTCGCTTCACGCCTAACTCTTGCTTCAGGTCTTTCGGCGAATGGTGCAAAAAACAAGCTGCTCTCACCTTGACACAAAGCATTTTTCATCCAGATTAGAACTCTTGAATCAATAAAAAAGTTCGTCGCTATATCAGTCATGCAGACCGGCCCTCCTCCGTTCTACTTTTCGAAGTTTTACTCCGAGCGCGCGACTTTAGGTAATACAAACTGTTTTGAACAGAGGTTTATGATAATAATTAGAGAATTACCTATCTGTAAAACAGATTCTCTTTCTGTTTGTGAATGACCTTTTGTGATAACCATCTGCCATCAAGATGACATTAGGTGAAACTCGTGCCATAGTCATTAGATGAACAGCGAGATAACTAGCGATGAAAAAGTTTCTGGAACGTATTTTGATGATTTAACACTGGGGCAAATTCTCCCGCCTTCCCCCGACCTAACTATCACCTCGGGAGAAATCGCTCTGTACCAATCAATTTGTGGGGATCCTTTGTCAACTTCTCTAAGTCTTCCATTAGCCGAAAAGGTAACTGGAGTGTCAAGGCGTATTGTGAACCCCGGGTTGATAATGCATTTTTCAATCGGACAAAGCACTGTTGCCACAAGACGGGTAATAGCCAATCTTTTCTATCGCGGAGTTTCTTTTAAAAGACCGGTCTTTGAAGAAGAAACTCTTCATACTGAAGTAGTAATCAAAGGTTTAAAAGATTTGACTCTGAGGGAAGATAGATCGCCAAGAGGACTTGCGCTACTTGGTATAAAAACTACTTGTGTGGATGATGATTCAATCGTGGTTGATTATGAACGGTGTGCGATGCTCAAAGCACGCGATCCTGAAAACCTTCCTGGGCACTGCGATGACCTCGGTTCAGTGGAAACGGAAATTGTTTTAGACGACTGGAAGTCTTTAGTTCCTGAATCTTGGGACGTCTCATCTCTGAATAGAGAAAAACAGGCAAATTGGATTGTTGGAGAAAAGAAAATAGATGACCTGTGTGACACAGTAAGTAATGCCATGGAACTAGTTCGTCTAACCCAAAACCAAGCCCCTGTTCACCGTGACGCAAGTACTTCACCGACTGGCGAAAGACTCGTATATGGTGGCCATACTATAGGTCTCGCCCAAGCATCTCTGAACCGAATGATGCCAGGAAACGCAACTATTTTAGGTTGGCAGTCGTGCGACCACTTAGGACCTGTCCATGAAGGGGATGTTTTGTCTTTTCAGCACACCCTCTTAGAGCAGAAAACATTGCCTAATGGAAAAATTAGTGCAATAAAAACAGAGGTCTCTTCTCTCAAAGGTGCTGAAGCATCAAGTGTTCTTGATTGGCGGCTCGTGGTTTTTGGAGTTTGAAGAACCAGTCACGAAACCGTGAAGATAAGACCGTGATCAACCAAATTACCTATTTCAACTGAACTCAGTTTCAAATTATCAGCTAAGACTTGTTCAGTGTGTTCTCCTAACAACGGCGCTTTCAGGGCATTGCGATCGTCTACCAGTGGACCTCCGAAAGATAAAGGCGACCCAGGGATCAAGTGTGTTCCCACTCCAGGTTGATCAATTTTGGAAAACATCGGATTCTCTGTTGAACACCTCGGGTCCTCGTCAAGCATCTGTCTGAATGTCCTGTACGGACCCCAGCACACTCCATATTTATCAAGCCGTTCAGAAATTTCCTTTAAGGTTAAATTTTGAAACCATGGATTAAACAAATCCGCAAGTTCTTCTCTTGCTTGAAAACGTGCCCCTTCGTCTGTGAAATCAAGGTCGAGTCTTTGAGATAGTGAAGCCACCTCTTCCTGTGTCTGTGTCGCCTCTAAAAGGCCGTCCCATTGCCTTTGAGTAATAGCCACAACCATCACATGACGGCCATCAAGGCTCAGAAAATCTCTTCCGAAAGCCCCATAGAGGTAATTGCCAAGTTTTTTTCTTTCTTCTCCACCTAATTCAACTTCGGAAAGGTCCCCCCTCCACGCGACAGCTGCTAACGCAACATCTGACAAAGCAAGGCCTACCAACTGACCTTTCCCAGTTTGTGTTCTATATCGGTCAGCCGCAATCATACCTAATGCTGCAGTTTGACCGCAGATGATGTCCCACGCAGGCAGTGAATGATTGACAGGACGGGGATCGTCCACGTGACCAGTTATTGACGGAATCCCAACTGCACAGTTAATCGTGTAATCCACAGCTGTTGTTCCATCGTGGCTTCCAGTAATCGCCACCATCACTAAATCTGGTCTTTTTTCTGAAAGTTTTTCGTAACTGAGCCAACCTTTTGCAGGAAAATTTGTTAAAAAATTTCCTGAAGTAGCTATAAGTTCCGATAATAAAATCTGTATCTCAGGTGCTCGTAAATCTGCTGCAACTGATTTCTTTCCACGATTCAAACCATTCCAATAAAGGCTTACCCCATCTTCGGTAAGGGGCCAACGCTTATAGTCGATTCCTCCGCCGAGTTGATCAAACCTGATCACTTCGGCACCCATCTGGGCTAATGTCATTCCTCCTGAAGGAGCGGCGACGAAAGCCGAGCCTTCAACCACAGAAAAACCCTCTAGTGGAAGAATCAAATCAGACCCACGCTCTCAGCTTTGTGAACGAATTACTGACAAAACTTCATCACCATGAGTCTGAAAATCTGTAATTGAGTCCTGATTCCAAATAGCGGCAATTAACCCCTCAGGAGAAATCAAAAAACTGGTTCTCAAAGGAAAAGCCACGGCAGGATCATCTGCAGGTCGAACTACACCATAAAGCTCTCCTATTTTTCTTTCGGGATCAGAAATTAACGGAAAGAGAAAATCATGTTCATCGGCAAATTTCTTTTGCTCTTCCACTGAGTCGAAACTGGCACCGACTACTACCACTCCTAAATCGGAAAATTCTGAGGCTCTGTCACGGAGCCCCTGGCCTTGAATCGTTCAACCAGGTGTCGATGCTTTTGGATACCACCAAAATAAAACCCAGCTTTCTGAAAAATCAGCCAAAGATACCGTGTTGCCATTTTGATCAAGCGCTGAAAATTTCGGTGCTTCGCTTCCTACTTCAAACATTGTTCCCCTTTTCTTAATTTCTTATAATAATGACCATAGCTTCTCAAGCCCTTCCAAAAGAGCCTTTATAAATTAAGCTAACCAAGAAATAGCCTGAAGTTCGCTGTAAGCCTTTAAACCCCATATGCCACGGTCTCTACCTATTCCAGACATCTTGAATCCCCCAAAAGGGGCTTCCATGTGTGGCTGAAAGCTGTTAAGAGCAACGTTTCCACTTTCTAGACTCTTAGCTATCTGGTGCGCTCGAGCATTATCACCCGCATAAACATAACTAAATAGTCCATAATCAGAGTCGTTGGCCATTTCAATCGCTTGTTCATCATCGTCATGTGGCATTACTACAACAACTGGTCCGAAAGCCTCTTCACGAACAACGTGCATATCAGTTGTGCAGTCTGCTAAAAGCGTTGGTGCTACAAAATAACCTTGTTCATCAGGTCTTTGACCTCCGCAAACCAGTTTGGCACCTGACTCCACACCGGATGAAACAAAATTTTCAACATTGTCTCTCTGCTGTTCTGAAATCAAAGGGCCTACTAAAGTATCACGTTCTCTTGGGTCTCCTATTTTAAGCATTCCTGCTACAGCCGAAAGGGTCTCTACTGTTTGATCATAAATATTACGATGACAGATAACCCGCGTTGGAGCGGTGCAAATCTGCCCGCTGTGAAAACCCCAAACACTTGCTATAGCACCCATCGCTGCATCGACGCTGGCATCTTCGGTCATGATTAGAGCACCTTTTCCACCCAGTTCCATAAGAACACGCGTCATAGTTGCTGCGCCACTTTCATAGATTGCCTTTCCAACAGAAGTTGAACCCGTGAAACTGACCATATTTACATCTTTTGATGCAACCATCACTGCAGGGACTTCCGAGCCGGAAGAAGTAACAATATTTACAACTCCTGGAGGGAAACCGGCTTCATTTATAGCTTCACCTAATCTCAAAATACCCAGTGGGTCCTGTGGAGCCGGTTTTATGATGCAGGTATTACCCATTGCTAAAGCTGGAGCTATTTTCCCCGCCACATTAGTAAGAGGAAAATTATAGGGTGTAATACATAGAACAACCCCAACTGGCTGGTGGTATACAGATGCAGCCACAAGACCCGCAGGTCCAAGAGCAGTCGCACCTTGTTTAATAGGAAGTTCAGATGAATCTATGCGTTGGGGTTTCGAGTAGTAACGGAAACGGTCAATAAACCCTCCTGCGACTTGGAGAGTTTCTGTGATATTTATAGTTGACCCAGTCTCTGCCTGAACTAAATCAACCCATTCTGGAGTTTTCTGTTCAAGTACATCTGCAAGTTTTCCGAGTAAATAACACCTCTGATCAATCGATGTATTTTTCCACCCGTCTAATGCTTCCCTCGCAGCGACCATTGCATCGGCTGCCTCACTCAGGGTCGCTTCTGGTGCATGACCTACAGTTTCCGTCGTGTAAGGATTCACGACTTGATATGTTTCTGCAGTTTCTACCCATTCGCCACCTATAAGCAATTTCCATTGCTCCTGTGGGTCTATTTTCGTCATTACTCTCCCTTAAGCCCATTTGTAGGATGCTCAAAAATTATTCGCTAACCTCTGCATTTACCACTTTAGTAATTCATTATTGGTAAATATCAAGGATAGGAAACTATATGCAGAATAATTCGAACATTTCGAACGAAAAGATACACCGGCGTTCTTTTTTTCTTGATGAAAAACTTTTCGAATATATATTAGATCACACTTCTCAACCTGATGAAACTCAACAATCTCTCATAGAGACTACGTCTGAATTGGGGAGAGTTTCTGCTATGCAAATTGCGCAAGATCAGGGTGTTTTTCTTTACATGCTAGTTGCTGCGATTCGACCCGACTTTGCCGTCGAGGTAGGAACTTTTACAGGGTATTCATCTTTAGCTATCGCTAAAGCCCTACCGGAAAATGGAAAACTACTATGTTGTGATGTTTCTGAAGAATGGACTTCCGTAGCTAATAGATACTGGGAGAAGGCGGGTGTTGCTGAAAAAATCGAACTTGTTATTGCACCTGCAAAGGAAACTTTGGCCAATTTACCTGATGATAAAAAAATTGACTTTGCCTTTATCGATGCTGACAAGGGTGGCTATCTCGAATACTACGAAGAGATTGTGTCTAGATTGTCAGAACACGGCTTAATAGCGATCGACAATGTTTTATGGTCGGGCAGAGTCGTTGATGCAGAAATATCTGACGATGACACTGTCTCTATACGAAACTTTAATGATTACGTCGCTCAAGATGAAAGGGTTTCTTCTGTAATGCTCTCGATTGGTGATGGACTGACTCTAGTAAAGCGAACGAATTAAAGTTTTTATGCAAAAATAAACAAGGTCTATTTCTGCCGGTTAGGATCTCGGCAGATTCAATAACTAATTGAGAGGTTAATCATGACGGATGCTGTAATAGTAGCAACTTCAAGAACTCCTATAGGTAGAGCAAATAAAGGCAGCCTTGCAGAGGCCAGACCTGATGACATGTCGGCTTTTATAATCAAAGACGTTCTTTCTAAGGTTCCACAAATTCAAACTGACTTGGTTGAAGATGTCCTGTGGGGAACTGGGCAACCAGGCGGAGAGCAAGGTTATAACATTGCACGCATATCAAGCCTTCTAGCTGGAATTGACGCCCCCGGAGTAACAGTGAATCGATACTGTTCATCTTCGTTGCAAACAATCCGTATGGCCTTTCATGCCATTAAAGCTGGAGAGGGAGACATATTTGTTGCAGGAGGCGTCGAATGTGTAAGTCGTTACCAATTTGGGGCTTCCGATACCGGACCTCATAATGATTCCTTTAAGGATGCAGAAACCCGAACTGCTGAAAGAACCGGAGAAGGAGTGGACACTTGGACTCCACCTCAAGGTTTACCGGATGTGTATATAGCAATGGGTCAAACTGCCGAAAACGTTGCCCAAAGCAAAGGTGTTTCTCGTAAAGATCAGGACGAGTGGGGTGTGCGTTCTCAAAACCGTGCGGAAGCTGCTGCGGCTCGAGGGTTTTTTGAACGTGAGATCACTCCCTACACAGTTCCAGATGGAACTGTGGTTACTGCCGACGATGGAATAAGAGCTGGAACAACTTATGAGAATGTTTCACAGTTAAACCCTGTTTTTCGCCCTGATGGAACTGTTACTGCTGGCAATGCTTGTCCTCTAAACGACGGTGCTGCTGCTGTAGTTGTGATGAGTGAAGAAAAAGCCTCAGAATTAGGAGTTGCTCCATTAGCAAAAATTGTGGCTTCTGGAGTTTCAGCTCTGAATCCAGAGGTCATGGGATTAGGTCCAGTTGATGCAATCAACCAAACATTGCAAAGAGCCGGTATGGCAATTACTGATATTGATCTCGTGGAGATAAATGAAGCTTTTGCAGCACAAGTTATCCCTTCAGCAGAAGAAACTGGGATAGACCATGACAAATTGAATGTGAATGGAGGAGCTATAGCTTTAGGTCATCCATTTGGAATGACAGGTGCTCGGATCATGACAACATTGATAAATGGTCTAGAGGATGCTGATAAAGAATTTGGGCTTGAAACCATGTGTGTTGGAGGCGGACAAGGAATGGCGATGATAGTTCAGCGCATGAGCTGATCTTCAAAACTATTTACTCTTAGCTTCTCGCCCAGCTGGCATCCAATTTGATCCAGCTGTGTTATCAATGTGATCCATATAGCGCGAACCAACTGGTTCGATCAATTCTATAAATTGAGTTGTTTTGTCAATCCCAAGATTACGCCACGCAGCACTTGCTATATTGTTAAGTTTTCTTTCGAGACCTTCTCTAAATTCCAAGCCTTTAGGCGTAACTGTTTCTCCATCTGCTAAACCGCGTTCCGTCAACTTTTTAAATGCGGTACTAATTGCATCATCATCTGCTCCTCGACTACGTGGAAGCCATTGATCATCGTAATGATGCTTTGCATTATCTAGAATACCGGCCATAGTGCCGTCGATATTTTCGCTTACCAAGATTGCCCAATGAGTATCACCGCGCCACTCACGAATGGCGTTAACAGCTAGCCAAGCTGATGTGATGGGATCTTGATGACGTGGCCAATCCAATAATGATGCAAATAAAGCTCGGCCAGATACAGGAAGTTCCTCAGCTGCTTTCCAAAGGTTTGGAGACATATCTGCGAAAGGCTCACAGATTTCTGGTGTTAACTCCTTTAGACCTGGAGCGATCGCAGCATCTCTAGCTGCTGCCGCTTCTTCGAAAGTGGTGTATTCACGGCAGCTATCAAGGCTTGCTGCAATGAAGTCTGGGTGTATCGAGTAAAAAGCTGCAGATACTGCTTTATTTCCGGCTTTTCCGAGAGAAGCTGCACGAGTAGATACGTAGTAGCCAAATCCATTAGGAACTCCAAGTGCTTCGTAATTTGCGATGGCCCTCGGATCCCAGTAAATCCAACCAATTAACCTATGTGAAGCAAAAGCTGCACGACGGCTAAGTTCCTCCCAATCATTTTCATCTTCGGTCAATTTTTTCACGCTTTAGGCTGATGTCTTAACCTTGGCCGCCTGATGCGTCTTGAACCGATACTTTCCCAGCACTGATCCAAGGCATCATGTCTCGGAGTTTAGAACCAACTTGCTCAATGCGGTGTTGGCGTCCCTTTTCTTCCAAAGCGTAAAAGTTCTCCCTACCAGAATGAGCTTCAGCTACCCATTCTTCAGCAAAAGCTCCAGATTGAATCTCATCTAAAACCTGTTTCATTGTTTCTCTCACATGGTCATCGACCACTCGAGGGCCACGAGTTAAATCGCCATACTCGGCAGTGTCAGAAACTGAATAACGCATCCCTCCTATGCCTTGTTCATACATGAGATCCACAATTAACTTCAATTCGTGGAGACATTCGAAATAACAAATCTCTGGCTGATACCCAGCATCAACAAGTGTGTCAAAAGCGCTTCTAACTAACTCTGTAACCCCACCGCAAAGCACTACTTGTTCTCCAAAAAGATCCGTTTCGCACTCTTCAGTGAAAGTCGTTTCAATAATTCCTGCTCTAGCTCCCCCAAGTCCATCTGCATAAGCCATTGCTAGGTCTTTTGCTCCACCTGTTGGGTTCTGCTCAACAGCAATAAGGCAGGGCACGCCGCCGCCTTCAACATATGTCCTGCGTACTAAGTGGCCTGGTCCTTTAGGTGCGATCATTATGACGTCTACATCATCAGGAGGTGTAATTAAATCAAAACGGATATTAAAGCCATGAGCAAAAGCAATGGCGTCTCCAGCTTTTAAGTTTGGAGCTATATGTTCTTCATATACTGCTGCTTGATCAGTATCAGGCAAAAGAAGCATTATCACATCTGCCCAGTCCGATGCTTCTGAAATTGAACGAACTACGAGTCCTGCTTCTTCAGCTTTCGAGACGGATCCAGAACCCTCTCTCAGTCCTACACATACGT
>Ga0206683_10002768_pt1 | contig 11744 bp, 10 predicted proteins | sample M280m12015metaG_FD_155483 | JGI IMG/M metagenome (GOLD analysis project Ga0206683, IMG submission 155483) | Ammonia-oxidizing marine archaeal communities from Monterey Bay, California, United States - M2 80m 12015 | ecosystem: Environmental > Aquatic > Marine > Intertidal zone | place: USA...
TCACCGATGTCACGACCTTGAAACAACCTAATGTTAGGCTTTACTCCCTGCATAACAGCCAGCCCTGGAACATAGCTTCAGAAAATGGCCGGCTCCTGTCTCTTTCAAAATATCGTGAAGAAGTCGTTGAATTGTGGGATGGGGTTCAGGCAGAAAGGTTTGGTGGAAACCATCAAACTCTAAGTTTCAAGACTGAGAATCTGATCGTATATCCAGGCCAGCACCTGGTAGAATGTGATCAGAAAGTCGTTATATCTAATGCCAACAGTGAAACTACTGCGGGCGGAATGCAAGCACGTTTTGATATTGGTCTTTTCAAGTTACAGTCGTCGCAGAATCAAAGAGTGGTGACGACGATCTTCGCCGCTGCTGTTTCAGGCGAAACCTGATTAGCCAACATAAATTACACCGATCAAAACCCTACCGCGTCATCGATTCCTGCACGAATAAGGCTATACTGTTATTTTGGCGAGACCGCTGCCACCACCGCATTTATTGCATAACATGTTAAACTGTTAGGGCCTAATCTACAGTGAAGGTAATGCAACCTAAATCTCTTCGTACATTGTTAACCTTTTGCGTACTGTTTGCCACAGTGAGCTTACATGCCCGCCAGGAAACTGACCTACCAATCACCATACAAGCCGATAGCGCCACTGTCAGTGAATTGGAAGGAACATCAGTTTACCGAGGTAATGTCATTATAAAACAAGGTAGTTTAAGAATAACCGCAGATGAAATTCTCATCGAAAGCCAAGCGCTGAGACCTTCAACCATCGTTGCAAAATCCATCGATGAAACGACAGGTCATGCCCGGTTTGAACAGGCAACTCAGGGTACAAAAGGCAACATATTGGCCCAGGGCGAGCTGATCCGCTATAACGTAAACCTGGAAAAACTGGAAATAAGCGGCCAGGCGTCACTCACCCAGGGACTGGACCGATACGAGGGTGATAATCTATCCTACGACCTACCCAAAGGCTTGCTTGCGGTTCATAGCAAAGACGACGCAGACAGTAGAATAAACCTGACTATAAATCCTAAACCCGGAAAGCCCTAATTGCCTCCTGAACAATACCTCATTGCCAAAAATCTTAAAAAACAATACCAAAGTAAAGTGGCAGTTAGAGATATCTCCCTTTCAGTAAAATCTGGTGAGGTAGTCGGCTTACTGGGCCCAAATGGTGCAGGCAAAACCACCTGTTTTTATATGATTGCTGGATTAATTCAGTCAGACCATGGTTCCATTCACCTTAACGGCAGTGATATATCAACCTTACCTATGCACAAGCGAGCAAAGGCTGGCTTAGGGTACCTGCCCCAGGAAGCCAGTATCTTCCGCAAGTTATCGGTCTGCGAGAATATTCTGGCTATTCTGGAAGCGGTAACAGACTTAACAAAATCAGCACGTCTGGACAAAACAGAATCGCTGCTGACGGAATTTAACCTGGAACATGTAAGAGACAGCATAGGACTGTCTCTCAGCGGCGGAGAGCGGCGACGTGTCGAGATTGCCAGGGCACTGGCCACCGAGCCAAAGTTTGTGCTTCTGGACGAACCTTTTGCCGGTGTCGATCCGATTTCGGTGAACGACATTAAGTCAATAATCAACTATCTAGCTGTTCAAAATATTGGAATTTTAATCACTGACCACAACGTAAGAGAAACTCTGGATATATGTAGCCGGGCTTTTATTGTTAATGAAGGAACCATCATTGCAGAAGGCAGCAGTCAACAAGTACTCGAAAATGATCTGGTGAAAGCTGTATATCTAGGGGAAAATTTTAGGTTCTGATAAAACCCGTTCTAAATCTAAATCGCTCTACCAGCTAAATTCATCTACATTCCACAATCCATAAAAAATCCTAGTATTGGCTAGCCAGGCTTTTCTGGCACAGTTAAACGCATCTGGACAATGCAGCTAAAGGCTTGAGCATATCAGGTTATGGGTTACCTCATAACACAACAATGCGACCAATAACCGGCAAAAAAACTAATAAAGCAAGTTTCATTCCAACAATGAGCCAAGTATCATTAATTCATGTCTATGAAACCCACTCTTGCACTGAGACTCGGCCAGCAACTGAGAATGACGCCCCAGCTGCAGCAAGCGATAAAATTACTGCAACTGTCTACCCTGGACCTCCAACAGGAAATTCAGGAAGCGCTGGATTCCAATCTCATGCTCGAAGAAATAGACGATAGTCATGATGACGTTAAGGATGAGACCCCACAACTGGAACCTCCTACCAGCTCAGCTGAAGAAAACGCTAATGCAGAAGTGAACCCAGTCAAAGCAGAGGATACTAACCCTCAGACAGCCGATGAGCCCGTCGAAACACATAATTCAGAAACTGATGGCGACCTGGTTTCTGATACTTCCGAGGAACTCACCAGCGAAGTGTTAACTGACGACCTGCCCATCGATAGCGTATGGGAAGATATCTACGATCAATTACCAATTGGCAGCGGCGAAACCTATTACAACAACGAAGGCGACGATGATTTTGAATCGAGAAATTCCAGTGGTGAAACTATTCACAGTCACCTAATGGAACAGATCAACCTCCTCAACTTGACAGACCAGGACCTTTTTATTGCGCATCATCTGGTCGATGGTCTGAACGAAGAAGGCATGCTTGAGCTGGACCTGCTGGAAATCTTGGAAAGTGCACCCCCCCAATGGGGGCTCGAGCTCGACCAGATTGAAGCCGTGCTTCACCTGATCCAACACCTTGACCCACTGGGTATTGCTGCCGCGAATTTGCAGGAATGCCTGCTGATACAACTAAAGGCCTTACCCGAATCAACACCGATGAAAAGCGACGCTATCGTTATTGTTAACGAATATATAACCAGCCTTGCTTCAAGGGATTTCACCCTACTGTCGAAAAAAGCCCATTTAACAGAAACTGAATTACAGGCAGTCATCAAACTGATCCAGTCGCTGAACCCCAAACCTGGTGCAGGTTTCACGGCAAGGGAAGTACAGTATGTCATTCCGGATGTAATGGTCCGTAAAATAAACGGTCGCTGGACCGTTGAACTCAATCCGACGATAAACCCTCGGATCCGCGTTAATCCTGAGTATTCCGCTCTGATTAAAAGAAGCGACAACAGCCCAGATCAACATTATTTAAAAGACCAGATGCAAGAAGCTAAATGGTTCATCAAAAGCCTGCAGCAACGTAACGATACCTTGCTCCGAGTGGCCACTAAAATTGTGGAGGTACAAAGGGGGTTTCTGGAACATGGAGAAGAAGCCATGAAACCTCTGGTTTTACATGATATTGCAGAAGAAGTAGGACTCCATGAATCCACCATTTCTCGAGTAACAACCCAAAAATATATAGACACTCCACTCGGGGTCTTCGAGCTTAAGTATTTTTTTTCATCTCACGTCAGCACGAACTCTGGCGGGGAAGTTTCTTCAACTGCAATTAGAGCACTCATTAAGCGTCTGATCGCCGACGAGAGCGTCAGAAAACCACTTTCAGACAGCAAAATTGCAAACCTGCTGTCACAGAAAAATGTAAAAGTGGCTCGCCGTACCATCGCCAAGTATCGCGAGTCTTTAATGATTCCACCGTCCAACGAACGCAAACAATTAGTCTGATTACGATCCGTATCGTTTCAATTATTTAGCTCTCTTCTGGAACTAACGATTTATTATGGAGTCAAACCATTTGACGGCCCGAAACGTCAGACGGGCCTGGAATATCTTGCAAAGGAGGTCTTTATGCAGATCCATGTCAGTGGTCATCATCTCCAAATCAGTGATTCGCTGGAACTCTATGTAAAAACAAAACTTCTTAAACTGGAACACCACTTTCAGAACATTATTAATACCGTGGTAATTCTCAGCGTCGAACAGGGGCGACAAAAGGCTGAAACAAAGGTCCACATATCCGGCAGCGAAATATATGCCGAAGCGGAATCCAAGAATCTATACAAATCCATCGATCTGATGATCGCAAAACTGGACCGGCAAATCATTAAACTGAAAGACAAGAAAATCGGTAAGCGACACCTACGCAATTAACTGAGGTTGCCGAATACCCAGGTCTGACAAAAACATCTCGGACAATTCCTGGGTGTGGTACCAATGGCCAGGCGACTTAACTACAAAGTTCACTGCTCGCCCTGCCGATGACACCGCCCCAATGGCAAAGCATCCAAAGTATAGTGGTTTACCCGCAGACGTCTTCCAGCAAACCAGGGAAGTACAATTTTAACGTTTCTTTAACAAATTATCTCAGCTTGGGCTGTAACTCAGCAACAGGGTTGATATAATGTTAATTCTCTACATTCAGGTTCAACCTCACGCTAGCATGAAAATAGCGTCGATATTATCGCCTTCTAGAACTCATTGCCGCATAGCAGTGAGCAGCAAGAAAAGGGCAATAGAAAAAGCAGCAGAACTCATAGCCAGTAATGATTCCAGACTGGAAGAAAGTGTGCTCTATAGCCAACTCATCGCCAGAGAAAAAGTCAGTCCTACAGGATTGGGGAAAGGTATTGCTATTCCACACTGTAGGATGGCAGGCTGTAATGCAATTATTGGCTCTCTGATTACCTTGCAGTCGCCCATAGAGTTTGACGCCATAGATGGCCTACCAGTGTCTGCGTTATTCGTGTTAATTGTTCCAGAACATGAAACTAAAGTGCACCTGGAAGTTCTTTCCATGCTAGTTCAGAATTTCGAGAATCCATCATTTCACTCACGAATCCTCGCCGCCAGTGATTCAGAAAGTCTTTACTTAGCAGCCGTATCTGACGCATCTAAAGTCGCCTCGAATACCTGAAATCAGGTAAGCAAAAACAAAAGTGGTATTGAAACGAGAATCCCAACTATAATATACCGGGACCTAATTGGTATCCGCTCATGGCTAGTTTTATTATTATCAGTGGTCGTTCAGGGTCTGGAAAAAGTACAGCACTGCATATTCTGGAAGACCTCGACTATTATTGTATCGATAACCTGCCAGCTTCTCTCATCCCGGAACTAGTTGGTAAGGCAGCAGGACAGGGCAAAACGACCAATATTGCGGTAAGCATCGATGCCCGCAATATTGCAGCCGATCTGCAGGAGTTTCCTACTAAGTTTGATCAGCTGCGCGCTGCGGGAATAACAGCGAAAGTGATCTATCTCGATTCTGACAGTCCAACACTGGTCAAAAGGTTTAGTGAGACCCGAAGAAAACACCCTTTGACCTCCGGCAAAACCGGCTTACGCGAAGCACTGGAACTTGAGAGTCAACTGTTAGATGGCATCTCTTCCCTGGCTTCACTAAAAGTTGACACCACCAACATGACCATTCATGAACTTCGCGACCTCGTCAGTTCTCGGGTCGCCTTTTCCGATCATACATTCGAGATGTCCTTTCAGTCTTTTGCCTTTAAGTCAGGTGTTCCAATAGACGCAGATTTCGTATTTGACGTTCGGTGCCTGCCCAATCCTCATTGGATTCCACACCTGCGTGCATTGACGGGTCTAGACCAGGAAGTTATCAAATTTCTGGATCAGCAAGAAGATGTCGTAAAGATGACAGGCGATATTCAAGGTTTTGTTAGCTCCTGGCTGCCGAGCCTGGAAGCAAGCAACAGAAGCTATCTGACCATCGCTATCGGCTGCACAGGCGGACAGCATCGCAGTGTCTATATCGCTGAAAAATTACACGCTCACTTCAGCCAGAACAAAAAGCAGGCGCAAGTAAGACACAGAGAGTTAAAGCCTGAAGAGGCAATTACTAATGAAGCCAATGCTTAACAGATTCGTCACTATTACCAACCGACGAGGACTCCATGCCAGATCGGCCTCAGTATTGGCTAAAACAGCGTCAAAATTCCAGTCTGATATCCGTATTACAAATCAATATGCTAAAGCAAATGGCAAGAATATTATGTCACTGCTCCTGCTACAGGCTTCGTTCCACAGCAAAATAAATGTCCAGGTTTCTGGTGAAGATGAAGTGCTGGCGATGAAAACCATTGTTTGTCTGGTTGAAAACAGATTTGGGGAAGAAGAATAGCGTCGTGACTACTTCCCCCTATTTACCCGCCGAGCAACTCCACGACTTCATAGAAAGCGGCACTCTTTATAAAATCAGAGGTCTGGTAGAGTCTCTTCCCGCTGCAGATGTAGCCACACTTCTGTCATCCTCTCCACCCAAGGAGCGCCGCGTACTCTGGGAGTTTTTCGATGAATCGCTACAGGGCGAAATCATACGCTACTTTGATCAGGAAATCCTGGCTGATCTTCTCGCAGATAAAACAGCCGAAGAAATTGCAAATGTTATAGAAAGAGTCAGCGCTGACGATGATTTAACCGATATTATCCAGGGTCTGCCAGATCGATTAACCTTAGAAGTCCTCAAGGTACTCGATAGCCTGGACCGGGAAAGAGTCGAGAACCTTCTCATTTATGATGAAGACACCGCCGGCGGCCTCATGGACACCCAGGTTATATCAGTTCGCCCGCGCGTGACGATCGACGTAGTCCTTCGATATCTAAGACGACACAATACCCTGCCGCACACCACTGACAAGGTTTTCGTTGTTGATAATCAAGGAAAGTATATAGGCGTTCTTCCGCTCACTATCGTATTAATATCCGATCCTGCGACTTCCGTTGCAGACTGCATGAAAACATCTGTAGACGGCATCCCCGCTGATATGTCTGAAACAGACGTAGCCCGGCTATTTGAAAGATATGATCTAATATCTGCGGCAGTGATCAACCAGCAGGGTCTATTGGTGGGTCGTATCACCATCGATGACATTGTCGATGTTATCCTCGACGAAGCTGACCATTCCATTCTTGGCATGGCAGGTCTGAACGAAGACAGCGATCCTTTTGCCCCAATTATGAAGACCACCCGCAGCCGAGCGCTCTGGCTGGGCGCCAATCTGATCACTGCTTTTATCGCGTCTGCAGTGATCAATATATTTGAAGATACCATAGAAAAGGTAATTGCCCTGGCAATCCTGATGCCAATTGTTGCCAGCATGGGGGGGGTTGCCGGCAGCCAGACGCTAACGCTGGTTATTCGCAATATGGCACAGGGCACGCTGAATGCGAGCAACACCGCTTGGTTACTACGCAGAGAATTGGCAGTAGCCGGTCTAAATGGCCTGTTCTGGTCCCTGCTCGTGGCCATGGTAACCGCTAGTGTTTTTGACGATATTAGGCTCGGCGCCATCATTGCTTTCGCCCTTGCCATTAATCTCGTGGTAGCGGCTCTGAGCGGTGCATTATTACCCGGTATTCTAAAGTCTCTAGGTATTGACCCCGCCATAGCCGGCACAGTGGTTTTAACAACGATCACCGATGTCGTCGGCTTATTATCCTTCCTTGGTCTGGCGACTTACTTTTATGCGTAAAAAAAACAATAGAACAGAAGCCAACCACGAAGAATCCTTAACGAGCAAGACCCAGCGAAAAAAAGAAGTTGAAAAAATTCGATCTCTGGGTGAAAAACTATGTGAACTTACAGATGAGCAACTCATTCCGCTACGTTACCCGGCATTACTCACTGCAATCAAAGAATATCGGAAAATCACTAAGGGTAATGCCCGGAAAAGGCAGCTTCAGTATATTGGTAAGCAACTCCGTAATGTCGACCTTGACCCTGTTATCCGCATTATCGAACGTTATGACAGTTCTAGCCGGTCTCATTTACTCAAAATGAAACGGCTTGAATCCTGGCGCGATGGACTGCTCAGTGATGAAACAGCGACCCTTGCTCAGATCGCTGTAGACTTTCCAAATTTCGATAGACAGGCACTTCGGCGCCTGGTCCAAGAAGCAGGCAGAGAAGCACTGCTGCGCGAAACAAATCCCGCCATACCTCCCACCTCATTCAGGAAAATATTTCAATACCTGAAAGCTTTGGATGACTTGACTTAAGGCGTTCTCATACGCCAGGCCGGCACCTGTGTCCTTGAATCATTTACTTCTTCCAGATCAATATCGGCAAGTAAAATACCTTCCTGGTCCTGCAGTTCCGCAATAACCTTACCCCAGGGATTAACCACCATGCTATGACCATATGTTTCCCTTCCAGAATCGTGACAACCAACCTGGCATGCCGCCACCACAAAACAGAAGTTCTCTATCGCCCTGGCCTGCATCAGCACCCGATAATGAGCCTGGCCGGTTACCCGGGTGAAGGCAGAGGGCACGGCAAGAATTTCTGCCCCTGCCAGGACCAGTCGACGATACATTTCAGGGAAACGAACATCGTAACAAACACTCAACCCAACCTGGCCGAGAGGGGAATTAACAACTTCGAGTGCATCACCGGGTTCAAAACGATCCGATTCTCGATATCGACGTTGCTTATCGTCAACATCAACATCAAACATATGAATTTTGTCGTAACGCGCAATCTGCTGCCCGCATTGATCAATTACCAGGGACGCAGCTCTAACCCGGCCCTCACCTACAGGCTCGCCATCGGGTCGACTCGCTATGGGAATTGTTCCTGCGAATATCCAGGAGTCTAGAGCAATTGCCTGATCTGCAAGGAAAGTCCGGATTCGGCTATTCCCTGACTGTTCACCAAGGCCAATCTCTAATGTCTGGGTTGTACCCAGGGCCGCAAAGTTCTCGGGCAAAAAAACAGCGGCCACCGACTCTCCTTGCAACGCTTCAAACAACACAATCAGTTTCCTTAAATTGACTTCGACCTCAATACTACTGGTCATCTGCACTACTGCTATGCGCGAAAGGCTCACTGTTGGGCTTCCGTGCTCTGCTCAGGCAATGCCCGAACTGAGGCATCGAACATTGATACAAATTTAACCTCGGGTTCCGCCAAGGTCCCCAAGATTTCGTATTTTAAACTGGTCATGTCCCGAATCTGTTTCTTGAAAATTTTCTGGGCCAAAAAAACACCTGCGGCGGTAATAGGGCCTGTTGCAAAAGCAGTATAAGCCGCGTACCAGGGAAGATTCTTGTTCACTGGCAATGTTACGATCAGATCAGTGTCAATCTTTTCACTAACCAGGTCCAGATTCCCCGCCAGGGTAAATTGACTGCCTGCACCTACAATGACAATCGGTTCTGTTACATCAATACTGCCATCATACATAGTTACCCCGCCGGTAACGGAATTAAAGGAATGGCCCTCAGCCAGCAATCCTGTAAAATCCAGACTGAATCTTTTCGCTATTTCAGCAAAATCAAATATGCCCAGTAATTTAAGAGGACTGCTGTTGGCTTCAACCTGGACAATACGACCTTTACCCCCCTTGATGCTCAATTGCCCACTCAAATTCTCAATGCCCACATTTAATGGTGAACCCGACCATTTCAATCTGGATTGAAAATTAAATCCCTGGCCTTCTAATCCTGCCGCATAACCCCATGCTTCAAGAGTGTTACCGAGTTCAGGAACGCGAATAGCCCCAGTAAAAGTGGTGGTTTCCTGGCCAGGAATATTAGTCCATTGAAAGGTTTCAGGTAAATCGATTTCCATACCTTTAACCCGCGCGCTTAATTCCTTTATATCGCCACCAGTTTCGCTGGGAGAAAATAAAAAAGACCAGGACCCATAATCTTCATTATCATAAACCACCTGTTCGGACTGAAAACGAAATGGAACAAACATTTCTGGTGAAACCGATGACAATGGATCCAGGCCAGCATCCGCTGGGTCTGACGCCAGGCGCAAGTAATTGAGCCGGACATCCAACGGTTCTAGTTCATCATCAAAATCGACGAATTCACCGAGTATCTGCTCATTCTCCAGAGTGACCCTCCATGCTTCTTCCAGCGGCGTAACCTTTACCGCGATATTTTCTAACTCAAATTCATAGATATTTAATCTATCGACCATTACATCGATGGACTTCAAATGTCTTCTTATTTCTGACTGTACCGACAGATCCGTTTTCTTTTCCAATTCTTCAAAAAAAAGATCCCACTCCGACAAGGATAGAAAGGGCAAAGAACCCGTCACTCGAATCGCATCAAAAGCACTGGCTTCATTCTTGAACTCACCCAGATTAATGCGACCACCAACCACAGATCCGTTCATCAGTTTCAGGTTACCGGTCACACTTTGCTCCAACGAAAAACTAGCTATTAACGGATCAGGTCCAAGCACCTGTTGATACTTAAATTCACGTTGCGTATCAGTTGTGATCTTGCCAATAGGTGGCGGCATGTCAATGTTAATCCCCACTAATTGGCTTGATACCTCAATCATCGGCCTGTTATCCCTGCCACCATAGGGCAGCGTCAATATGGCCTGGTAATCAGTGGTGCCCTGAACGAATTTGAACAGCGGCAACTCGAGCCACTTATTTATTTGCACAACCTCTGAAGACCCGCCTAGGGAAACCAGAAAAGCACCGGACTGACCCAACTGATTAGTTTCAATATGGCCTGTCGCAGGCCCATCAAACAGGTCGCAAGAGAAGTATTCACTGGTTAATCCAGCATCTGACTGATATCTGAACAAGCCACTCAAATCCTCAATAACAAGGTCAATATTGGTTAAGTCAACCTGAACGTCAGCGAGTTCAACCACTGTATCAACCCGAGGCGGCGCCCCTGCAGATGCACCTATGCCCACCGAGACCTCAATACCGGCTTTCATGAAACCATGACCGGTCCAATTATCAGCAGCCCGTGAAATGCTATCTCGAAGCGGTGTCTCCTGAAAAGCCTTAAAAAGGTCGGCAAAGGGTCCATATAAATCGGCAGATATTTCAACCCATTCTGGCGGGTTATCATCCTCCTGGTGGATTCTCAATGACAGATCCTTAACTGCTGTATTGAATATCTCTCCTTTAAGCCCCTGCGCAAAAACGCCTCGATTACTGATATACACGGTTCCCTGGAGTCCTGAGATTTCTGGCCAGAGAGGCTGATATTTGAGCACGGCATCCATTGTTTCAAACTGGATTTCATAACTCTTTTCCACTTTAGCAGCAGATCTGTCAATCGAGCCATGAATCACCAAGCCGGCCTTACCAGCTACACCAGAACGAATAGCGGCCGATATCCAATTTCTTGTTTCTTCCGGGACAGTAAGCGGAATGAACGGCTCCAGCCCTATTAGACTGGCATCCTGCAGTCCCACTGACAGGCCCCAGGTCCGCATCAATTTCTCTTGCTGCATATCGATCAATAACTTACCCCTGGCAACCAGTTCGCCCGATGTCACTGTCAGTGGTCCGGAAAAAATCTGGGTGCCGTGATCATGAATACGATAGGCTAACCGCCCAGAACTGGTATCCAGTTGCCAGGGCTGTTCATAAACAGTCGAAAAATGAATCTGACTCGGCCCACTTTGCAAGTCAAAGAAACCTGATTCCAGGCCAAAACTCACAAAACCTTTAATTCCCTGTAACCCGGGCACGCCGTACTCAGGTCTCAGCTGCAGGTCATCTACATTTGCCACAAACCTGAGGGAGTTCTTGATACTACCGGAATCAACAAAAAGACCCAGGTCAGATAATAAAGCAACAGGCTCCATAGCACTTAACCGGTTACCGGATTGACTCTGGTTACCCACTTCAGACTGCAAATCAAATAGCAGCGGTAAAATGCGATTATCCAGCCTAAGAGAAGGCAGGACTGCAGCAACTTCAAAACTTCCCTGAGATGTTTCCTCAACGGCCAGGGACAATCCTTTTATTCTAATCGCCTCACCAGAACCGATAACGGACATTTCCGGGACCAGGACCGAGGCAGTTCCATCTGCCATATCGCCCGATACTGCAAACTCAGT
>Ga0206683_10002771_pt1 | contig 11735 bp, 8 predicted proteins | sample M280m12015metaG_FD_155483 | JGI IMG/M metagenome (GOLD analysis project Ga0206683, IMG submission 155483) | Ammonia-oxidizing marine archaeal communities from Monterey Bay, California, United States - M2 80m 12015 | ecosystem: Environmental > Aquatic > Marine > Intertidal zone | place: USA...
GCCACGGCGAGCTCCCGCGGCAGGTACGACATCAACAGGTGCTTTCCGACTGACGGGCCGTAACCCGCCGAGGTGGCCCGGCTGACTCGGCCGTGGCTGTCGACGATGCGGCCGCCGTCGGCATCCAGGATGGGCTCGTTGCCACCCATCATGTGCCGTGACCGACCCTGGCCGTCGGTCTGGTCCTCGACGGTCAGGGTGCACATCGACACCTCGGGATCGCCAGCCTCGCGGGCTGCGTGGTAGGCGTCACGTCCGATGAAGTCGGCGGCCTTGAGCTTCGGTCGGGCCAGGCCGGCCTCCAGCGGGTTGTACTCGCTCTCCAGCTCGGCACCCATCAGGCGGTAGCCCTTTTCGAGGCGACCCGACGAGCCGTACACGCCGCCACCGGTCGGGCGGATGCCTAGGTCGGCGCCGGCCTCCATGAGCGCGTCCCACAGGGCGGGGCCGTTCTCCCACGCCGTGTAAATCTCCCAGCCCGTGTCACCGACGTAGGAGATGCGGAACAGTTGGACGGGTAGGCCGGCCACCTCGGCGTCGATGATCGAGCCGTAGGGGGAGCCGTCCTGGCTTAGGTTCTGGCCGGTCAACTGAGACAGCACGGCCGGGGCGTTGGGGCCCCACAGGCCGAGCGTGGTGATCTGTCGGGTGATGTTGGTGAACGTCACCGAGCCGTCGGTCGGCATGTGGCGACGGGTCCAGAACTCGTCGCGGCCACCGTCGAACACGCCGGTCACAATCCGCATCCGGTCCTCACCGAGACGCATCATCGTGAGGTCGGAATGGAAACCGCCATCGGGGGTCAGCCACGGGGTGTAGATCGACCGACCCACGGCCACGTCGACCTTGTTGACGGCCAGACGCTCGGCGTACTCGATGGCACCGGGGCCGTCGAGTTCGTAGATCTGGAACGAGCTCAGGTCGACCACACCACAGCGCTCACGCATGTTGAGGTGCTCGCCGATGGTGATGGGGCTCCACCAGCGGTTGTCCCACTCGACCTCGCGCTCAGCCAGGCCGTAGCGCTCAACGAGGTCGGCGTTGGCGCCGTACCACTGCGGACGCTCCCAGGTCCGGGCCTGGAAAAAGGTGGCGTCGAGGTCCTGCTGACGCGAGAAGTACGGGCCGACCTCGAGGTTTCGGCGCCCCTCCCACTGCTCAGCCGGGTGGACGATCCCGTAGGTCTTGATGAAGTGCTCGTCGGCCCGGGACCAGATGTGCTCGTCGGAGCGCTCCTGGTCGTAGAAGCGGGCGATGTCGGCGCCGTGGACGTCGATCACCCGGGGGTAGCCGTGGGTCATCCACTCGGCGACGACCTGGGCCATGCCCGGACCCTCCTTGACCCACACGGCGGCGGCCGACCAGAGGTTTCGCACCTCGGTGGTCTCGCCTAGGCAGGGCATGGTGTCCGGTGTCAGCGAGAGTAGACCGTTGATGGCGTACTTGATCTCGGCGTCGCCCAGCATGTCCATCAGCTCGATGGCCGTCTCCATCTGGTCGTCGAAGTCGTCCGGCGTGAACGGCATCTCCGTCGGCGACAGCGCGGCCTCGGCGTTGGACGGAATCTCGTCCGGGTGGTGGAGGATCGCCCGGTGGCCGTAGGAGCCGACCTCCATGGAACCCGACGACTGCCGCTCGTAGCAGAAGGTGTCCATGTCCCGGACGATCGGGTAGCCGATCTCGTTGTTGGTCTCGGCGAGGACGTCCATGGGGCCCACGTCGGCCATCTGGTGGACGGCGGGGACCAGCGGGATGGTGGCGCCAGCCATGTTGGCGATGCGGTTGGACCACACGCCACAGGCCACGACCACGTAGTCAGCCTCGATGGTGCCCTTGTCGGTCACCACTGCCGCAACGGTGGTGATGCCGCCGGCGCCTTCGGCGGTCTCGATGTCGAGTACCTCGGTGTTGGCGAACACCTGGCAGCCGGCCTTCTCGATGGCCTCACGGCGCATGGTGGTACCGGTCTCGAGCGAGTCCACGACCGACACCGTCGGACAGTGGAACCCACCGAGGATGACGTCCTCGTTGATGAACGGGACGAGTTCCTTGACCTGGGAGGGGGTCAGCATGTGGGCCTCGATGCCCCACGCCTTGGCCGAGGTCATGCGGCGGGTGAGCTCGTCCATGCGAGCCTGGGTGCGGGCCACCTCTATGCCGCCGGAGTCGACCGACATCTGCATGTCCCGGTACTGGTTGGCGCTCTGCTCGCCGAGCAGGGCCATCTCCTTGTTGTGGTCGACCGGGAAGATGAAGTTCGACGCGTGGCCAGTCGAACCTCCAGGATTGGGCAACGGGCCCTTTTCCAGCAGGACCAGATCGGTCCAGCCGAGGCGGGCCAGATGGCCGACGAGACAGTTGCCGACAATGCCGGCACCGATCACGACGACATTGGCACGAGTCGGAAAATCACTCATCCGGTTGTTCTCCTGCGACACGGCCCGGGGCGGCTCGACCACGAGGGTGGGTCCGACCGGGGGCGGTTGATGGGATGCCCGACGGCGGTCGCCGCAAGGCGCCGGAAGCGTACCTACCCCCTCCCGATGATGCTGACAATCGGGCGGCGCTAAATCGTTCGCACCTGACGTGCCGTCAGGACACCCACCGGGGGAGTAACTTCCGCGCCCGAGACAGATGCCATCGGAAGGGAGTCGAGAGGCCCATGGCCGAACCACAGGCGACCAATCCACCGGCGACCCAACCGCGGACAACCAGACCACCAGCAACGGATCCACAGCGCGTGCTGATCACCGGTGGTGCCTCGGGCATAGGGCGGGCCATGGCCGAGGCCTTCAACGATGCGGGCGCCCGGGTGCACGTGGCCGACCTGCCCGCTTCCCGAGGCGGCCAACCCGAGGGCTGTGGCTTCAGCGGCGTGGACGTCTCCGATCCCGCCGGGGTCGACGAGCTGTTCGCCACAGTGCTAGCCCCGGCCGACGCCGGCGGCCTGGGCGGGCTGGACGTACTGTGCGCCAACGTGGGTATCGCCGGCCCCACCGGACCGATCGAGGACCTCGACGCCGAGGGTTGGGATCAGACCATGGCCGTCAACGTGCGCAGCGCCTTCCTCTGCTGCCGCCGGGCCGTCCCAGCCATGCGGGCCGCCGGTGGCGGGTCGATCCTGTTGACCTCGTCGACCGCGGGGATCACCGGCTTCCCGATGCGTTCGCCGTACGCAGCATCCAAGTACGCCGTCATCGGACTAGGCGACACGCTGGCCATGGAAGTGGGCGAGTTTGGAATCCGAGTGAACGTGCTGTGTCCCGGCTCGGTGGACGGCGACCGGATGGTGCGGGTGATCGACGCCGAGGCGGCCGCCACCGGGGAATCAGCCGCCGACCTGCGGGCCGCCTACGAGAAGCAGGTCTCGATGCGGACCTTCGTCGAGGGGCGGGACATCGCGGCCATGGCCGTATTTCTGGCGTCGCCGGCCGCCCGGTTCGTCAACGGTCAGACCATCTCGGTGGACGGTGGCCTCGAGACGCTGCGAACCACCTGGAGGACCTGAAGTCTGGCCGCTGGTCCCGCCCCCGCCGGAACCGGAATCAAGCCACGTAGCCAAGGGCCGACGAGATCTCGTCGGCTGCCCAACGCACCCGGTCGGCCACGATGTCTTTCAACGTCTCGTCGGGGAACCGGTAACTCGGTCCGTGACTGTGCAGGGCACCCACCACGGCGCCGGCCTGGTTGAACAACGGCGCGGCCACCGAGTTGATGCCCTCGGAGAACTCCTCCTCCATCCAGAAGATCCCAGTCTCGCGGACCTCGTCGAGACGGGCTCGGATCCGGTCCGGCATGATGACCGACCTCGGCGTGTACTGGTCGAGCTTGCGGTTCAGGTAGCGGTCAACGGCCTCATCGGGCCAGTGGGCCAGGACGACCATGCCCGAGGGGACGATGTGCATGGGCAGGCTGACCCCCGTCCAGTCCCGGACCTGGACGGGGTTCGCGCAGTCGAGCTGACCGATGTAGTGGACGTCGTATCCCGCCGGGATGGACAGACCCACCGCCTCGGCTACCAGGTCGACCAGTTCCTGCATGGTCGGCTGAGCCACGGTCAGGAGGCTTTGGGTCGTATCCACACTGGCCGCCATGGTGACCACCGACGGGCCGATCCGGTAGCCGCTGTCGTCGGTCAGTCGCTCAACGGCCCCCAACTGCTCGAGGGTGGCCAGCAGCCGGGCCACCGTGCTCGTCGGAAGACCGAGCCGTCGTGAGATCTCGCTGATCCCCGACGGATCGTCAGCCACCTCGGTCAGGATCTGGAAGGCCCGGTCGATGCTCTGGACGATCTGCATATGTCTGCTCGCCTCTCCCCCATGGACGCCGCCATGGATTTAGCATTCCGCTATCTGTCCCGCCAGGTGATCCATCGATCGGCGTCCCACATCGCGGGAAGGACATTCCGCAGAGTGGACAACCCGACCGAGGATTAGTAGATTTCCCACCATACAGGATCTTCCCGCCTAGCGGGAAACTGATTACGAGTACCTCAGGTAACGTGACGACATTCCACACCGCCCCCCGGGGCAGCAACGGCTGACCACGGGACGTACACGCGTCCCCCGATTCGCAACGGAGCGCATCCATGGCCGAAGAGCAGGACATCGAAGAAGAGATCATCCTGGCGGACCTCAGTGACGAGGATCTCACAGCCCAGATGCACGACGACCTCTACGACGGCCTCGGCGACGAGATCAGCGAAGGCACCAACATCCTCCTGGGTCGCGGCTGGGACCCCGGCCGGGTCCTGAACGACGCCCTGGTCGAAGGCATGCGGATCGTGGGCATCGACTTCCGCGATGGCATCCTCTTCGTACCCGAGGTACTGCTGTCCGCCAACGCCATGAAGGCCGGCATGGCCATCCTCCGGCCCCTGCTGGCCGAGACAGGCGCTGAGCCCATCGGCAAGGTGGTCATCGGCACCGTCAAGGGCGACATCCACGACATCGGCAAAAACCTGGTCGGGATGATGCTCGAAGGCGCCGGCTTCGAGGTCATCGACCTTGGCATCAACACCGACGTCGAAGAGTTCCTCGGGGCGCTCGACGAGCACAAGCCCGACATCCTCGGCATGTCGGCCCTGCTGACCACCACCATGCCGTACATGAAGGTCGTCATCGACACCCTTGAGGAGAAGAGCCTCCGCGAGGAGTACTCGGTGATCGTCGGTGGTGCCCCGCTGAACGAGGAGTTTGGTGAGGCCATCGGTGCCGACGCCTACTGCCGCGATGCCGCGGTGGCCGCCGAGACGGCGAGCCGCCTGGTGTCCGAACGCCGGGCCGCGGCCGCCTGACCCGGACGGTGAACGAGCCCACCGGTGCCCCCGAGGCACCCGGCGGGCGAACCCTCGTCGTCGCCTGTGGCGCACTCGCCCGCGAGTTGCTCCAGGTGGTGGAGGCCAACGGCCTCACCCATGTCGACGTCGAGTGCCTGCCCGCCTCGTACCACAACACGCCAGACGTCATCCCCCAGGCCGTGGCCACACGCGTCCGGGCCGCCGCCGACCATTACCAGCGGATCTTCGTGGGCTACGGCGACTGCGGCACCGGCGGTCGCCTCGACGCGGTGTGCACCGAACTGGGCATCGACCGCCTACCCGGCGACCACTGCTACGAGTTCCTGGCCGGCTCAGCGGCCTTCGCCGACCTGCACGCCGAGGAGTTGGGCACCTTCTTCCTAACCGACTACCTGGTGAAGCACTTCGACCGCCTGGTGGTGAAGGCCTTCTGGCTAGACACCCACCCCGAGATGCTTGAGGCGGTGTTTGGAAACTACCGACGCCTCGCCTATCTCTCCCAGGTGGACGATCCCGACCTGCTGGACCAGGCACGGGCCGCAGCCGTCCGACTCGGCCTGGCCTTCGAACACCGCCCCACCGGTCTCGGCAACCTGGAGACCCACCTGCTGGCCGGGACCTCGGTGGCCATCACCGGACCCACCAGGTCAGCCCTTCCCACAGGAGCCCATTGAACTCATGGCCGCCCAACTCGTCACCATCTACTGGCGCGACATCCCCGCCCAAATCACCGCCCAGCAGGGACGGACCCGCGAAAAGGCCCTACTTGATGCCCGCTTCCAGCACGCCATCGACCGGGCGGCCATGATCGCCGGGATGGACGACACCGACTCCTACGTGGCCCAGTGGCGCCGGGAATCGGTGTCCCTCACCGCCGATATGGCCGCCGCTGTGGCTGACGAGGCCGCCCGCATAGATGCTGCCTACGACCGTGACCGACTCGAGCGCCTCGTGCTCTCGGGTGGCGTCGACGACTGAACCATCCCGCCAGACATGGCACAAGACAGAGAGCCATCACCAAGATGACTGACACCATTCTCAGCTCGGACACCCGCGAGGTGGCCATCGGCTTCGGCCGACCGTTCGTCATGATCGGCGAGCGCATCAACCCCACGGGCCGAAAGCTCCTCGCCGAGGAGATGAAGGCCGGTGACTTCAGCCGGGTGGAGGCCGACGCCATTGCCCAGGTGGAGGCAGGCGCCCGAATGCTGGACATCAACGCCGGCATCCCGCTGGCCGACGAGCCGGCCCTGCTAGCCCGGGCCATCAAGCTGGTCCAGTCGGTGGTCGACGTCCCGCTCTCCATCGACTCCTCGATCATCGAGGCCCTAGAGGCCGGCATCGCCGTCTACCAGGGCAAGCCACTGGTCAACTCGGTCACCGGTGAGGACGACGTGCTCGAACGGGTCCTACCGCTGGTCGCGCGGGCAGGCGCCGCGGTAGTGGCAATTTCCAACGACGACACCGGCATCTCCGAGGACCCCGACGTGCGTTTCGCGGTGGCGAAGAAAATCGTTGAACGGGCCGCCGACCACGGCATCCCGGCCTCCGACGTGGTGGTCGACCCCCTGGTCATGCCCATCGGTGCCATGGGGACAGCCGGCCAGCAGGTGTTCACCCTCGTGCGGCGCCTGCGCGAGGAACTGAAGGTCAACACCACGTGTGGCGCGTCCAACGTGAGCTTCGGCCTACCCAACCGGCACGCGGTGACCGGCACGTTCCTGGCCATGGCCATCAGCCACGGCATGACCTCGGCCATCATGAGCCCGCTGCATCCCGAGGTGAAAACAGCCATCCAGGCCGCCGATGTTCTGACCGGCGCCGACGCCGACTGCGCCAACTGGATCCGCCACCACCGTGACCCGAACGCGCTAGCCGGCGCCCGCGAACGTCGCGGCAACCGCCGCCGGCGCGCCTGAGACCCGGCGCCCGCCCCACCAGATACCAGACCATGGCCGACCCCGCTGGACACCCCGAAAAGCATCTCGTCGTCTTCACGCCGTCCGGGCTACGCGGGTCGGTTCACGGAGGCACCTCGGTACTGGACGCCGCCCGACAACTGGGCGTCGACCTCGATTCGGTGTGCGGGGGCCGGGGCATCTGCGGCCGCTGCCAGGTGATGCCCACGTTTGGTGAGTTCGCCAAACACGGGATTACCGCCAACCCGGACCACGTCTCGGACCGGAGCGCCACCGAAGCCGACTACCGGGGCCGGCGGCCTCTGGTCGATGGCCAACGCCTAGGTTGCGCGACCACGATCTGCGGCGACCTGGTGGTCGACATCCCGGCCGAAAGTCAGGTCCACCGCCAGGTGATCCGCAAGGAGGTCGACGTGGGTGATCTGGCACTCGACCCGGTTCTGGTCCTGCGTCTTGTGGAGGTAGCCCAACCCACACTGGACGAGTCGATCGGCGAAATCCAGCGCCTTGTCGATTCACTGGCCACCCAGTGGGACCTCCATGACCTGGCGGTCGCCAACGACCAGGTGGCCGACGTGCAGCGGGCTCTCGCCGCTGGGAACCGCACGGTTACCGTGGCCATCCGGGACGGTCGTCAGGTAGTGGCCGTCTGGCCCGGTCTCCGTGACCGGGCGTTGGGCATCGCTGTGGATGTCGGATCGACGACCATTGCCGGCCACCTCTGCGATCTAGCCACCGGGTCAGTGCTGGCCACAGCGGGGACCATGAACCCACAGATCCGCTTCGGCGAGGACCTGATGAGCCGGATCTCCTACGTGATGATGAACCCGGGCAGTGAGGTCGAACTGACCGACGCGGTGCGCTCCGCCCTCGACGACCTCGTGGGCGACCTCGTCGGACAGGCAGATGCCACACGTGACGAGGTGCTGGAGCTGGTGCTGGTAGGTAATCCGGTCATGCACCACCTGTTCCTGGGCTACGACCCCACACCACTGGGCGGGGCTCCGTTCGCCCTGGCCGTCGACGGGCCGCTCAACCTACCGGTGTCCTCCCTGGACATCGAGGCACACCCGGCGGCCCGCGCCCACGTGCTGCCCTGCATCGCCGGCCACGTGGGCGCCGATACGGCCGCCGTCGTCCTCTCCACCGGCCTCGGCCAGCCAGCCGAACTAGAAACCGGCGACCAGCCGACCCCTCCGTCTCCGGACCGCGAGCAGGTCCGACTGGTGGTCGACGTGGGCACCAACGCCGAGATCGTGTTGGCCGGCCGTGGACGGGTCCTCGCCGCGTCCAGTCCGACGGGCCCGGCCTTCGAGGGCGCCCAGATCAGTGCCGGCCAGCGGGCCACACCCGGTGCTATTGAACGGGTCCGGATCGACCCGACAACCGGTGAGCCCCGCTTTCGGATCATCGGCGTCGAGCCGTGGTCCGACGAGGACGGCTTCACCGAGGCTGCAATAGCCACCGGGGTGACCGGCATCTGTGGCTCCGGGATCATCGAGGTGGTCGCCGAACTCTGGCTCGCCAACCTCATGGACACCAACGGGGTGATCGGCGGGGCCGACACCAGGCCTTCGGCGCGCATCGAACCCGACGGCCGGACCTTCTCCTACGTGCTGTTCGACCCCACCGAACTGGACCTCGACGGCGAACGCCTCCTGGTCACCCAGAACGACATCCGGGCCATCCAGTTGGCCAAAGCAGCGCTGTACGCCGGCATCCGGCTACTCATGGATCACCTCGAGATCGACACCGTTGACGAGATCGGTCTGGCGGGCGCCTTCGGCAGTCACATCGACACCATCCACGCCACCGTGCTGGGCCTGGTCCCGGACTGCGATCCCGACCGGGTCACCAGCGTCGGCAACGCTGCGGGCGCCGGGGCGGCCATCGCCCTTTTGTCCGGTTCGGCCCGCCGATCGATCGTCGAGGTGGTCGATCGCATCGAGAAGATCGAAACGGCCCTCGAGCCGGCGTTCCAGGACCACTTCGTGAACGCCATGGCCATCCCCCACCGGACCGCCGAGTACCCCTGCCTTTCGACACGGATCACGCTCCCTGAACGGTCCACCGCTTCGGCGGTTGGGCCGGAGCGCTCCGGTCGGCGACGTCGTCGCAACGGAGCGACAAGAGAGGAAGACACCCCATGACCGATCTGAACAACGAGGACGGCGTGGCCGCGACCAGCGGCACGACCGAAGGCTTTGAGGTACCAGTCCGCAGTGGCCGGCGTAGCGGTGGCCGGGCCGCCCGCCAGGCCGCCCGGTCCGAGGCGACGGCCGAGACCCGGGCATACCTCACCCGCACCATGGCCCCGTTCGAGGTGCTGTCGACCGAGGGTCTCGAGATCATCGAGCACGCGGCCGACACCATCCTCGAGGAGATCGGGATCGACTTCCGCGACTATCCGACGGCGTTGACCCTCATGGCCGACGCGGGAGCCGATGTGGACGGCGAGCGGGTCCGCTTCCCCCGCGGGATGTGCCGCCAGATCATCCAGGCCTCAGCTCCACCCACCTACACCCAGCACGGCCGCAACCCGGCCCGCAACGTGCAGGTGGGCGGGAACGCCACGGTTCTGGCCCCGGCCTACGGCTCTCCGTTCGTCCACGACCTCGACGAGGGACGTCGCTACGCCACCATCGGGGACTTCCAGAACTTCGTGAAGCTGGCCTACCTCCACCCGGGGCTGCACCATTCAGGCGGGACCATCGTCGAGCCGGTGGACATCCCCGTGTCCAAGCGGCATCTCGACATGGTGTATTCACACCTGAAGTACAGCGACAAGCCGTTCATGGGATCAGTGACGGCTGCCGAGCGTGCCCAGGACTCCATTGACCTGGCCGGCTTCGTGTTCGGGACCGACTTCGTCCAGCAGAACACCGTGATGACGAGCCTCATCAACGCCTCGTCTCCCATGTCATGGGATGCCACCATGCTCGGGTCCGCCGAGGCCTACGCCCGGTCCAATCAGGCCTCGGTGATCAGCCCGTTCATCCTGGCCGGGGCCATGGCCCCGGTGACCGTGGCAGGCGTTGCCGCCCAGACTCTGGCCGAGGCATTGGCCGGCATGACGTTCGTACAGCTGGTCAACCCGGGCGCCCCGGTGGTCTTCGGCTCGTTCGCCAGTTCCATGTCGATGCAGACCGGAGCCCCGACGTTCGGGACCCCCGAGCCGGCCCTCGTGCTCTACACGGTGGCCGCCCTGGCCCGTCGCCTCGGAGTGCCCTTCCGCTCGGGTGGCAACCTCTGCGGCTCCAAGGTGCCCGATGCCCAGGCAGCCAGCGAGTCGATGTCGACATTCATCCCGTCGCTGATGGCCGGCGTGAACTTCATGCTCCACTCGGCAGGCTGGTTGGAGGGAGGCCTCACCATGGGCTACGAAAAGTTCATCATCGACGCTGACCAGTGCAATCTGGCCGCCACCTTCGTCAAGGGAGTGGACCTGTCCGACAACGGCCTGGCCATGGACGCCATCCGCGAGGTCGGACCAGGACAGCACTTCCTCGGCACCGCCCACACTCTGGCCAACTTCGAGACAGCATTCGCTCGCTCCGACGTTGCCAACAACGACTCCTTTGAGCAGTGGGAGGAGGACGGCAGCCTGGATGCCGCCCAGCGGGCCAACGGCATCTGGAAGAAGATGCTGGACGGCTACGAGGCACCTCCACTGGACGAGGCGGCCGACGAGGCCATGCTCGATTTCATGGCCCGCCGCAAGGAGGTCATTCCCGACGAGTTCGGGTGATCAAACTCGCCACACCACCCAGCACACGACTTTCCTCTGGTTGGTGGTTCTTTCCACTCAGTACACCTGATCCTCGCCTCTGGCTACACTCCCCGAGGCTGTGGACGACCCCCTCGTCGTCTACCCCACCCCAGCCCAGCCCCACCCTCACGACCCCAAAGACAACCCCTGAACCGGAGAACCAGAAGAACAATGTCGTTCCCCTCTGACCTCGAAATTGCCCGCGGCGCCACCCTGCGTCCCCTCACCGAGATCGCCGCCGAATCCGGCATCCCCGCCGACTGCCTCGAGCAGTACGGCGAAGGTGCCGCCAAGATCAAGCTGGAGGCCATCGGCCGGATGGCCGACCGCCCCAAAGCCAAGTACGTGGTGGTCTCTGCCATCACTCCCACACCGCTCGGCGAAGGCAAGACCACAACCACCGTCGGCCTTGGCCAGGGCTTCAGCCACGTCGGCAAGAAGGCCACGATCGCCATCCGCCAGCCTTCGATGGGCCCGACCTTCGGCATCAAAGGCGGCGCAGCAGGTGGCGGCTACAGCCAGGTCGTGCCGATGGAACTGTTCAACCTCCACCTGACCGGCGACATGCATGCGGTCACCGCGGCACACAACATGTGCTCGGCCATGCTCGACGCCCACCTTTTCCACGGCAACGAACTGGGCCTGGACATGCACAACATCACGTGGCGCCGGGTCATGGACATCAACGAGCGGGCCCTTCGCAACATCGTGGTCGGTCTCGGTGGCCGCCTCGACGGCGTGCCCCGCG
>Ga0206683_10002781_pt1 | contig 11717 bp, 6 predicted proteins | sample M280m12015metaG_FD_155483 | JGI IMG/M metagenome (GOLD analysis project Ga0206683, IMG submission 155483) | Ammonia-oxidizing marine archaeal communities from Monterey Bay, California, United States - M2 80m 12015 | ecosystem: Environmental > Aquatic > Marine > Intertidal zone | place: USA...
CATAATCGTCTGGTTTTCTACCATTATCCAATTGAGTGAAAACTTTTATTAGAGTCGATATTGATTGAACTTTACCGACTTCTGGCAAGCTTTCCAGGTAGTCATGAATTTTTTCTACTCGGTCAAGCATATTAGAGTTAAACCAATAATTATTTTCCACTTCTTCCGATGCTTCTGCGAAAGGATCATCAAAAGCTTCTTGTTCAGTTTCTTTCAGATATTCAAAATACTTTTGGTCTGGATTTATAATAATATCAAGAGGGGTGGTACCTCCCAACTGTTTATCAATAACTTCCATACCCTGATAGATTTCGGTATTACTTTTAAAGTGATCAATGAAACGGTTTTCTACTTCTAATTTTGCAACTCCGGCAATACTCATCAGAGCAAGAACGATTGAACTATATAAGATGGCTTTACGGTTACGGTTAGTGAACCGAGCAATAGCGAGCGTGAATTTGCGAGTACCGTCTTTCGGTGAACCGGGAGGCTCTGATTGCAATAGCATAAGTGTCGCCGGGAAAAAGACAAAGTTTAGTCCAAACGCAAGGGCGATCCCTATGGTCATGATCCAGCCGAAGTCGATCACTGGGCGAATACCACTTATAATCAGAGAAGTGAACGCAACAATTGTGGTGATCGCAGTATAAAAACATGGCTGAGCCATAACGCGGACCGTCTGCCAGACAAGTTCTTTCTGACTTAGGCCCGGGTTGCTGTTGTTGATGTCCTGATAACATACAATCAAATGAATGGTCAGAGACATATTTATAATGAGCAAAATAGAAACGAAATTAGATGAAATTACTGTCACTCTCCAATCCATAAACCCTAAAAACCCCACCATCATTAGAACAGTGATGATGCAACAACTGATAGGAAGAGCTACCCAGCGAAATTTTTTGAAAAATAGGCTGAGCATGAAAATCAGAAAAGCTAATACTCCCAACCCAAATGTTTTAAGATCATGCTTGATAAAACCTATCATATCTGAGGTAATCATAGGAACACCGCCCAAAAACATCTCAGCGTGATCGCGATGTTGGTCCATGATATTCCGCACATTTCTTATGAGCTTTTCTTCGTCTTCTAAAACCTGAGCATGATAATCACTGAACTCTTGCTGGGCTTTAACAAATAATATCTTTTCTTTTTTGTCGAGGCCTGATTCATTTTTTTTGTCACGTAGGTCATTACGCCGATACATGAGCGAAAAATACTTTTCATCACGTTTAAAATTAATACGAATAATCGTTATTTTCCCATCAGGGCTTATTAGTAGATTTTTATAAATAGGGCTTTCAAGAAATTCTTTACGTGCCATTTCTCGGTCTACTCCGAGAGTTTCCAGAGTGCGAATGTCGGTGTCAAGCTTGGAAATTTCCACGCGTGGGCTGTTCAGCAGGGGGACGTTAAGGATGCTATCTATCGAGTGAACCCGTTCAAGGTTAGCAAGCTCATTGCTAAGTAATTTTAAATCTTCTATCACTGTGTCAGACATCAAGTCCTTAAACGGGGCATAAGTTATAATTAGAAAATCATCAGAGCCATAGGATTTACTGATCGCGCGATAATACTGAAGGGCGTTATCGTTTTCCAAAACCAAAGATTCAGCGGAAGCATCGAGCTTGAAGCTTGATATGTGGGAAGAAAAAAAACCTGCTACTAGTAAAACCATCATCATGCTGACAATTGGTTTTTCGACCACCCATTTTCGATAGCTGTCAGCTAATAAACTCAACAAAAAGAGAATTCCATTTTATGGTGGTCTGTTTGGGAATAAGACATTCCTCAGAAAAACAAGTTGATTGTCTTGAGTTGCAGTAAGCTCAACTGCGTAAAATGTCTTTTAAACAAATCATGGGATGAATCTCTCAATTTTTCAAGCAGTATGTCGAAAAACATCCCAGAAACAAGTAAGTGCATTCTATACTTAACTATCTAAATCTCCAACAGCCAAAATGAATAATCATAGTAAAAGTTACAAGGATAAGCTAAAACGGCTAAGGCATAAAAACTCCTCCTTTTTTTAGAAATTTCTCCAAATTATTCTATCGTGTTAAGCTATTTTAGTTTCCATTATCATTTTGATGGTATATTTCATGAGTTTTTTTTTCAAACCAGCACTTAAATATCTTCTCATTGTAATGTTGACTTTGGCGGTAGGGTTTTCTGTTTGGCTCCTGCCAGATAAAGCACAGGAAAAGCCTGAGTCTACATCCATCACCACTCCAATAGACTCGAAAAGTGAAGCTGGGCGATACTTACAACAAGCATCCGAAGATTTTTTTTACCATGAGTTTGACAAAGCCATTGAAAGTTATGGCAAGGCTATCATTGCCTTTGAAAGAGATAATCAACTGGATAAAGCTGCGAAGGTTTATGAGTCTATCGGCGATCTGTATAAATTTCGAACTAGAATTAAGGAGGCCGAGGCACAATACATCTTGGCTATGCAATACCACCACAAAATCAATAATCCTCTGGGCGAGGCCCGAGCTATGAAGCGCGCCGGCGATTTATTTTTGGAACGAGGTGAGCATGTTTCGGCAAAGGACTGGTATGCAAAAGCTACTTTACTGGTGCAAGATCTGCCTCCACATCCAACTCAAGCTGTGTTGTTCGAGAGCATGGGGCGTGTTTACTGGAAAACTGAAGAAAATATTCCTGATGCCATACTTTGGTATACCCGTGCTCGTGATAGCTTTTCCGCTTTAAAAAACCAGATGGGCTATGATCATATGACTGCCGTCCTCAATAAACTCCGCGGTTTAGAAAAGCTGAAACCCCACTAATCAATCAATGATCAGACAGCATGTAATATTTGTTTAATTCAACTTTGTTCCAATATAATGTTTGCGAACATAATAGCGAAATTTAAATTTCTTAGCGATTGTCTTCCTCTTTCACACAGTTGATAACTAAGAATGACGCAAGTCCTCAACTTTATTAAGCAAAGAGTGTTTCTGATGTTCGATTTAACAGGGAAGGGGGAAGGATGACGAAGGAGATACTTACGAGTTGTCTTTGGTTTATTGCGGTTCGTTGCTAATCTCGCTAGATATTGTTTTTTCTTTTGGCGTATCCTTCTCGTCAACTGAATTACCTAGCCAATCGTCGTCAGCGAAGCGGTCTGTCATAGTATTTAAATCTTTTTTGTTACGTTGGATTTTTTTTAGTAACAATTTAGTTTCTTCATCCGGGAAAAGGTCGTTGAGGTCGTTTTCTTCATCGGGGAATACTTCATTTAGATCGACTTCGGGCTCTGGAAAGGGTAGTTGGTCTTGAGGCTTCATAAGTTTTATTTCATTTTCTACTGTCTCATCATTTAACGCATCTGGTTCGGGTTGGATTTGCTCTGTTTTTTCGTTCATACTGAGTTCTCCAGAATAGTTGTATTTTGTATGGTACTTAAGTTTGTTGAATTAATCAAACTCTCCGAAGATCGTATTCCTTCCGAACATAAAGTCTGAGTTTCATAATCTCCTTACATTACATTAGCTTTTGTAATATTTTGTCATTTGTTGTTTAAATTTATTGAAATATTAAAAACTATACTATTTTTTATCAAGATCCATTTTAACGAATGTTGTTATCCAAATTTTAGGGTTTACCCTTGTAAGGCGAGTATAAAGTTCCTAAGGTCACAGAAGGAACGGGATAAAAATTTTGTAAGTAGAAAAATGTGATTGCTGGTTGGCGGAAAAACCATCCTCGTTAATATCTTGCTAGCCATATACCGAGGAAAAGGGAGATAGTTATCATCCACATGGTGAGCTTACTGAGATTGACTATTTTTTTGAGGGTTTCTGGCACCGCTTTTTTGTTTTGTGGACTCAGGTCGAGATCTGATATGCGAATTCTTAACGAGAAAGTTACATACATACTGGTAAAAAATGCCCCTGCCACGAAAACCATTTTGACTCCGAATAGGTTGTAGTAGCCAGGTTTAAGACCGACTTGTGCCGAATAGTTTTCCAATAGGTAATAGACCCCTGATCCGATTAGCATAAGTAAACTGGCGAACACAGATGGTGCCATCAAGTATAGAGTTTTATAAGCTGGCGAATTTTCATCGCGTACGATCTGACCTTTCTCAATCACAGGGAGATAAACTTTTAAGCAATAGATGAGGCTGCCTATTGCGACCCCTGCGGCTAGCAGGTGAATAAAAATAATAATGACATTTGTCATAAGAAATTAAGGCTTACGATTTTCTAGATAATGGATGAGAAGGCGCACGCCATAACCGGACGGACCTTTGGGAATGTAAGGTTTGTCGTATCCCCATGCGGTGCCAGCAATATCAATATGGGTCCAAGGTTGGTCGCCTGCGAACGCTTTAAGGAACGCTGCACCCATGCTGCTGCCTGCGCCTACTCCTGGTGATGCAATATTTTTAAGATCAGCGATATCACTTTTCGTGGCTTTTTCAAATTCTTCCCATAGTGGTAGTTCCCATACACGCTCGTCGGTAGCCATGCCAGATTCTTTCAACTGTTTGATCATTGACGGATTGGTTCCAATGACAGCTGCTGCCTGATGCCCTAATGCCATGAGTACGGCTCCTGTAAGAGTTGCCAGGTCGATTACTTCTTTTGGTTTATAGCGTTGTGCGTAGGTCAGTGCGTCTGCAAGGACCAGTCGGCCTTCTGCGTCGGTATTAAGGACCTCGATTGTTTTTCCAGACATGCTTTTCAAAATGTCGCCGGGTTTGATAGCCAAACCGTCGGGCATATTTTCTGCTGCGGCCACAATGCCGATAACGTTGATTTTTAGTTTCAGGTTGGCAATGGCCTGCAGAGTTCCAAGTGTTGCTGCGGCCCCAGACATATCCATCTTCATTTCGTCCATACTCGCTCCGGGTTTGAGCGAAATGCCGCCGGTATCGAAGGTGACGCCTTTGCCTACTATTACGGTGGGAGCTTTGCTTTTAGCAGTTCCAAAATACTCAAGAACTATTAGTGCGGGGGCTTCATGACTACCGCGTGAAACCCCGAGTAGTGCTCCCATACCAAGCTTTTCCATTTCCTTTTTACCCAAAACCTTGCAGGTGATTTTGCTTTTACGGGCCATTTTTTTAGCATAGTTAGCCAGATAAGTGGGGGTAGCAGTGTTACCGGGATGAGATACCAGGTCTCTAGCTGAATGCACGGCTTCGACGATTTTTTGTGCTCGGGCGATTGCTTTTGTTAAAGTCGCCTGTCGGCTTCTTGTTGTTGGCACAAGAGTAAGGTTCTGTAATCGGCTTGGTAAGCCGTCTTTTTCATTTAGGGATTTGTAGTCGTCAAAATGGTACAGGGCTAGCCCTGCTCCTTCGGCAACGCCCTCGGCGAGTTCCTCATAACGTGGGCCTTTGGCAATTTTATCAAAACAACTGTCGTTCAAATATACGGATACGGATTTGAAATTTGAACCTTCTGCTAGTTTTGAAGCGCTTGCTGATGCTTTACAGATTATCTCTATGGTCAAGTCTTTGGTTTTACCGACTCCGACCAATAAAAGGTTGTCTGCCTTAAGAGAGCTAGTGCTGTTGAACAAAAGGGTCTGGTTAGGTTTCCCTTCAAAGCGTTTATTTTTAAATGCCCCAGAGATAGCACCGTTGAGGGCCTCATCAATTATCTTAAGAGTTCCGCTTGGTTTTTTCTCTTCTGGGCATGGCAGAATCAGGCACTCTGTTTTATGGGATAAGGGGTTATCGAGTTTCTGGTTAATTTTAATCATCTTAGGATAGTTTTTCAAAAATTAGGAGGTCGGTTGACATTAATGGCCAGTCTATATTTATGATCATTGGCAATCAACCTGAATTTTCATGTTCATTTACATGGTCCTTTCAATAGCAAACGAACTGATAAGATTTATTATAACGGAAGGAGGTGGAGTACTTTGCTGGTTTTGCGTCAAAAGTCTGATTTGGCTATAGTTCGTGAAGAATGAATCAAACCCGTTTATCAAGTCTTACTTACTATATATAGTTCAGTTAAGTGCTCTGCCTTGCTGGTTATATTAGTGGTGTAGGAAGTTGAAAACAAGGCCTTTACAAAACTACTAAAAGCCCTACAAAATCAGGTGGCAAGCAAGGATTGACAATCCGAGTTTGGGTTACTAGAATGTCTGGAATTTTCCTGAGTTTTATGAGACATTTATGAGTCTGGTGGGGTTGGAATTTACCGATTGGATACTGAACTAATAAATAAGTAAAAACTTTCGAATAACGGAGATCGTTCATGGAAGTCGTTGAAGAACAGGGTCAGGCCGTCGCTCAAAAACAGGGCCAGATAAAAATAACCGTTTGCTTGAGTTTGAGTGGGGTTGCTGAAGGGGGTCAGGAAGTTTATGACGAGTTTCAGAAGCAGATTGGTGAAATGGAGGCTAATGCAGCACTAGGTGAGAGAAAATGTGAAATGAGCCAGGTTGGCTGTAGAGGCTATTGTAGCCGCGATGTGCTAGTGGATGTTTATGTTCCTGGTGAAGATCGTGTGACTTACGAGAAAGTGAAACCAGCGATGGTCAAAAACATTCTAAACGACCATATTGTTGGAGGCAAGGTATTCAAGAAGGCTGCATCAAAAGAAGATTATTATACAACTCTGGGCAAGCAAACCCGGGTGGCGTTAGAGCACGGCGGATCCATTGACCCTGAAAATATTGATGATTACATTAAAGTTGGTGGTTATGAATCTTTGAAAAAAGTTCTGACTTCGATGAAGCCGGATGAAGTAATCGCGGAAGTTAAAAAATCTGGTTTGCGTGGCAAAGGTGGCGGTGGGTTTGTGACGGCTAACAAATGGGAAAAGGCTGCTAAAGCCCCTACAGACGAAGAAGGTACTCGTTACATCATGGTCAACGGAGACGAAGGTAATCCGGCTTCTTATATGGACCGTAGTGTGATGGAAGGTGCAACGCATCAGGTTTTAGAGGGCTTATTGATTGGCGCTTATGCTATTGGAGCTACTGAAGGAATTATTTACACCCGTTCGGATTATGCTATTGCGGTTAGACGCCTGAATATGGCAATCGAACAGGCTCGAGAGAGAGGTTTTCTCGGGGACAAAATTATGGGTTCAAATTTCAGCATTAATATTCGTGTCCATGAAGGACTTGAAGCATTTATCGGTGGTGAGTCAACAGCATTAATGCAATCAGTTGAGGGCAAGCGTCCTTTTCCGAAAGCGCAACCGCCACATTCCTGTGATGCTGGGTTGTGGGGTAAACCAACTGTTTTGAATAATGCCGAAACTTGGGCCACGGTGCCCTCAATCATTAAGAAGGGTGCGGACTGGTACGCGTCGATGGGTAATGAGAATGCTCAAGGTTGCAAAGTTTGGGCGATTTCCGGAAATATCAAATACAACGGATTGATGGAACTGGATATGAAAACCACTTTTGCGGAAGCTATTAATGACTATTGTGGTGGTATCCAGAAGAAAAAAGAACTCAAAGTGATTCATGTCGGTGGGGTAACGGGCGGATTTCTTCCCCCAGAAAAAGCTGATACCGCGACGGATTACGAAAGTCTCATTGATGCAGGGGTATTGATGGGTCAAGCTAGTTTTGCTGCCTATGATGAATCGGCTTGTGTCATTGATCTATCGCTTTTTTCTATAGGATTTAATGAGGGCGAAACCTGTGGTAAGTGTACTCCTTGTAGGATTGGTCTGACGCTGATAAAAAATAAATTGACGGATATCGCTGAAGGCCGGGGTAAACTTGAGGATCTCGATAAGCTTCAAGAATTGTGTGAGGAGATTAGCAAGACTTCATTATGCGGATTGGGGGAAACGGCACCGAAGGCGATTTTGACCGGATTGAAATATTTTCGCAAAGAATATGAGCGACATATTGTCGATCAAATTTGCGATGCTGCAAGGTGTGTTGGCCTTTACCGTTATTATGTTAAGGAAGAGGATTGTGTCGCCTGTGGTGCGTGTATCAAGCCATGTCCGACAGGAGCGATTACTGGAGGTACTCGAAAAGTCGCTGCCCACATTGATATGGATTTGTGTATTAACTGCAACGCCTGCTATCAAGCCTGCGGATTCTTGGCCATTGAATAAAATTTATTTCTATATAAGCCTGTCGGCATTTGCCGGCAGGCTTTTTTTGTCTTCAATTAGTGACCTGTTTTAACCAAATTCGTTTTAAATATAAAAGCTCCATAGCATTGTTCTCTAGTCCTTGTATATAAGGTTTGATAAGCAGATTTTGTGCAGAAACAAAAAGGGGAATCATTGGAACCTCTTCCTCGGTAAGCAGAACTTGTGCTTCATCGTAAATCACCTGCCGTTCTTCTTGTTTTTTCAATGCAGAGCCCATGGAGATCAGCTCATCGTAACGTGGATGCGACCATCTCAACCTGTTATTGCCACTTGTTGAGATAAACAGATTCATGAAGTTGTCGGGGTCAGGGAAATCTGCTCCCCATCCAAGCCTAAAAATCTCTGGCGGATCTAGATCCAACCGGCTAAGAAAAACTTTCCACTCCTGACTTTCGAAATCAATATGTACATTTAGGTGTTCTTTCCATTGAGCTTGAATGAATTCTCCGATGAAGTGGTTGAGATCTCCAGTGTTGAAGACTGCGGTGACTTTGGGAAACCCTTTGCCATTTGGATATCCTGCTTGTGATAATAGGGCCCTTGCCTTTTTAGCATTAAATTTTGACCCAATTTTTTCGTTGTATCCGAACATTCCTTTGGGAATCCATGATGATGATGGCAGTTCACCTCCTTTTAAAAACTTTGGAATGCGGGATCGGTCAATGGAGTGAGCAAATGCACGTCTGACCAAAACATTGTCAAAAGGAGGCTTTTGCACATTAAAACCATAGTAATAACCTCTTAACTGAGGCTTATTACGGTACTCGAGGCTGGATTTATAGTGAGGAATCGCGACAGGTGGAAGTTCAAGATAATCGAGTTCTCCGGTTTCAAAAAGGGTCAGAGCGGTGGTGGGCTCCTGTACCACAAAAACCCGAATTTCATCTACCTTTGGCTTACCTTCGTAGTGGTGTGGGTTGGCTTTCAATACCATTTTGTATTCATGCTGCCACTCCTCCAGAGTATAAGGGCCGTTGGTGACAATATTTGCTGGTTCTGTCCAAGAGTCACCATGACGTAAAATCACATCTTCTCTGGCTGGGAACGTGACCATGAAGGTGGTGATGCTGGGAAAATAAACCACGGGTTTTTTTAAACGGACCTCAAGCACATCTGGTGCTAAAGCTCGAATCCCGACTTTATTAGGGTCAGTTATTTTTCCTGAATTATATTGCGAGGCATTTTCAATGTCGAATAAGAAGTAAGCATATTGGGCCGCCGATTCAGGAGCGAGCAATCTTTTCCAAGAATACTCAAAGTCTGAAGCAGTGACTTGTTTCCCGTCACTCCAATAAACATCGTTGCGTAAAAAAAAAGTTATAGTTTGGCCGTCCTCCGAGTATTCCCATTTTTTGGCGATAGCGGGTTTGGCGTTTAATTCAGAGTCATACTGGGTGAGTCCCTCCATAATATTGGTAAGAATGGTGAAAGAAACACTATCTGTAGCTAGTGTCCAATCCAGAGTCGGAGGCTCATTTTTTATGGACATGCGAAAAACAGATTCATCCTTTGAGGCAGACGGGCTGCAACCAGTAATAAATAAAGTTATAACCAGCAAGTAGAAAGGAATAAAATAGGGCGTTGATTTCATTATGTTTTTTGTTGCTAAGTAATTGAAAAATAACTACTGGTAAATAAGAGGTTGTCATCAAAACCAGCTTGTATCATGTTAGCTTAGCACAAAAAAAAATGTTGTTACTAGCTTACTAAATCTAGATAAGGTGTTGACTGGACGTCTGTTACAACGAGATAAAATAAGGAATTTTACTGATTTATCATTTAATTCTTTACTTTTCCCAGCACCTTTATAGAATGGAGTTTTTTACCTAGTTCCGGGATGGTTATGGCAGAAGATATTTCTTATATCAGAAAATGGATCAAGCGCGGTTTGAGTAAGGATAAGAAAACCCTTGATTTTTCAAACAGAGGGATCGATAACGAGACAGCTGCAGACTTGGCTGAGAATGTGGCTCTTCCTGATATAGAAATCCTTTATATTCATACCAACAAAATCAAAGATTTAGGCGTGGAGGAATTGGCTCAGTCGGAGTTTTTTGAGCCGCTTAAAGAGCTTTGGATGTATGAAAATATGGTCGGGGATGATGGAGCCACAGCTCTGGCTGAGTCAGATGCTTTAACCAGATTGAATTACCTTAGCTTATACACCAATAAAATTGGCGATGAGGGGGCGATAGCTTTGGCAAATTCTAAAAGCCTTTTCAAGCTTGAAAAACTGGACCTTTCGTTTAATCGCATTGGAGACCTCGGAGCTGAGGCACTGGCTAATTCTAATAGTCTTAAAAACTTAAAGGAATTACATCTTGATGCCAACCGGATTGGCCTCAGGGGAATGCAGGCTCTGTCTGAACTACCCGGATTGAAAAACCTAGAGATACTAAATTTGTCTTACAACCTAATCAATCCTCAGGGACTCGAACTTTTGCATGAGTCCAAACGTTTGCAGGAATTGAATGGGGTGAAAACGGACTATCCTCATATTGGTGGTTGATTGATGCAGCCTACAACAAAAGACCTGAATTTCATCCAGACTCTTAATGATAGATTGATTCGCAAGGATTCGATTCTGGATCTTTCCTATGACAGAATGGGAGACGCAGGAGTCATTTTTTTGTGCCGGAATAAAGATTTGTCTCATGTTCAAAAACTCGATTTGAGCTGGAATGAGATTACTGATCATGGACTGGCAGTTCTTGTCGGTACAGGCGCCTTACCTGAGTTAAAGCATCTTGTTCTCAATGCCAACCAGATTGGTGAAGAAGGGGCCAAAAGTCTAGCGCTTTCAAAGAATCTTCCCAAGCTCGAAACCTTGGAGATGGTTAACAATGAAGTTGCCGATTTTGGAGCCTTGAGCCTTGTTAAATCCCAGTCATTGTTGAGTCTTCGGTTCATTGATTTGGAAATGAATAAGGTGGGGCAACAGAAGTTAACCCAGTTCCCAGACGGAGCGGTGGTTTCTAAACTTCGCTTCATCAACCTTCGTCACAATGCTGTGGGTGATAAAAGTCTTGCTGATTGGGCTCAGGCGGGTGCTTTTGAAAAGCTGGTTCAATTGAATTTAGGTTGGAATCAAATTACTGATCAAGGCGCTCGCATTCTCGCGCATTCACCCACTTTAAGCCGTCTGGAAACTCTAGTTCTTGATTCTAACCATATTGGTGACCCGGGAGCTTTAGATATTGCTGGGTCGAAGCATTTAAATAATCTCGTGCAACTTTATATGCAGGATAATAACTATAGTCGGATAGGAGAAATCGCTCTTCGCGTCATGCGATCGAGGATTTTGGTTGAGAAGAAGAGAACTGAAAACATCCTTAACCTCAATGAACAGAGGTTGGGTAACAAAGATATGGCTTCTTTAGCGCAATATGAAAAGCTGAATGGTGTTATTTCTCTATCTCTGCGAAATAATCACTTTGATTACCTTGGGGTCCAAGACCTTGTCAATTCTCCGTTTCTCAAAAACCTTACATCCTTGAATTTGATGAGCAATGCAGTGGGAGACAAAGGCCTTCTATTGTTGGCTGAATCTCCTAACCTGTCACAATTGGAAAGCTTGAACCTTGAAAGTACAGGAATTACGGCATTAGGAATCCTTGC
>Ga0206683_10002784_pt1 | contig 11711 bp, 6 predicted proteins | sample M280m12015metaG_FD_155483 | JGI IMG/M metagenome (GOLD analysis project Ga0206683, IMG submission 155483) | Ammonia-oxidizing marine archaeal communities from Monterey Bay, California, United States - M2 80m 12015 | ecosystem: Environmental > Aquatic > Marine > Intertidal zone | place: USA...
GCATAAAAATAAAATTCCTGGAAATATACCCAAAAAAGAAGCCCAGGATTAAAGCTAAAACTATTCGTCGTTTTCCATACAGGAACATGACCTTTCCCATTCCCTGAATAATAGCCCAAACTAGGATTGCTACACCAAACGTGACTAAAACCTGAATTGGGTGGTGGAGATAGAGTGAAATATATCCTGGTACAATGATACCACCAGCGGTAACTCCCAAAGTCTCTGAAAGAACCAAACTTAAAATAATGCCCAGGCCAATACTAATCTCAACCATAATGTCTGTATTTTGAAATTTGTGTTAATATCTCTTGTCCTGCACCAACTTGATTTCCAATGGCATAAATCAAGGTATCATGAGGCAGACCCACTAACATTTCCACAGTGGATCCAATATCATCATTTAATCCAATTGTTTGAATTTTGGTTATAGGTGAATGATAGGCAAGCCTGTTGAGCGTTGACTGTAATTTATCTCCTCGAATGATAAAATGATCCGGTTTAATCTCTTTCAGAGTGAGTTCAATCATTTGGCGGGTGCGGATTGGACGATCATCCCTTGAATTAAAGAAGACACAAGTTCCTCCTTCACCAGGATATCGGTCAATAACAAATTTCCAGATCTGAAGTGTAGATACGGGATCATTAGCTGCCATTCCATTCACAAATTGGATCCGTTTTTCCCCATTGTCCAAATTCCATGCAATTAATGCACCCAAATCCGGTTGAACTTTATGCATTCCTGCTAGTGCAATTTTTCTATCAACACCCGCTTTTTTACATACATCTAATGCCACTGCCACATTCGCAGGATGCTCCATATAGGAAAAATTATCTAATTCTTTTTGGGCAATCAATGTTTCGTTGGATTGAATGAATGCTGTACCATTTTGTTCAGCAACTCTCTGAAGAATGTCCGGCTTTTGATCTTCGCCCGTAATTAGTGTTCCACCAACAGGAATAGTATTGCACAAAGAATAAGCCACATCATCTTCTGTGGGACCCATTTCATCTAAATGATCAGGACGGACATTGGTAATAACTCCAATATGGGATTGGACCATCTGATGCTCTGCGATCCATTGATATTGTGGTTGGACTGCCATACACTCCATAACGACAGCATCGGGTTGCTCATCGGCGAAATAACTTAATAAACGAGTTTGCTCTCCAATAGATGGTAGCCTTAAACGATGAATAATCCTGTCTTTCCCTTCGGAATCAATCACCCGTGGTGCAGTGCCGGTTGTTTTGGCAAAAGTGCGAATTCCGGCTTCCCGAAGCCCGGCAGCTATGAGACGTGTTACACTAGATTTTCCCCGCGTTCCATTTACATGGATGCGGAGTGCGATTGCAGCCAGGGACCGCATATGAAATTGATATTCAAAAATACCGGCAATGCATAATGCTAGCGCCAGTGAACCCAGTACAATTAGAGGTGTGATAGACATAATTATACAGAGATTTTTACCAGGCTTAGGAGTTTGTGTATCCTAATACTATCCTGATTAATGCGACCATATCCATTACGTTTACCAATCCATCGCTATTGATATCACCAAAGAATGGATTAACATGATCTTCATAACCCAGATTGTAATCCACCAACAATAGAATGTCATAAATGTCAACTTTTTCATCGTAATTCAAGTCACCCTTCAGGCGAATATTACTGCCTCGAGTAGTAAATAGCAGTGATGAACCATCACTCAATTCCATGGCAGCGGGATGATATGAATTATTAAATGTGTATTGAAGTCCCATTGTCATGGTGTGGTCTTCTGTACCTACGGTACAATAATTTCCATGGTTCGTCGCCCCAGATGTATAAGATGTATTATTAAAATCCATGTATTGCAACATGAATTCTCCATCACCGGTGGGTGTTGTATAATAATCAGGATCTAATAGAATAAGCTGAAAAGTTTCTGTCGAATTATTTTGATAGGTTCTCACCCTGGACCATTGAATATAAAATCTTTTTTCATCCTCATCGTACCAAGTATAAACCCTGCCCTGATTAGAGACAATTAAATCATCCCAGAAAACAGCTATCATTTTTGATGGACCACCAACCCCAGGAATTTGATAATTTCGAAAAGATTGAAGGGTTGATTCACCCATGGCTACCCATCCATTAGAACAAATACTGATCTGATCGTATTCTTGACCATAAAACTTAAAGGTAAATGGTAAAGCTATAGTTTCAACATCATCATTGTTATTTCCGCTATCATTTAAAGATGACAGATGACTTCCAGTGCCACCATACCTATTGTCAATTTCAACCCAGTTATATGTAGGTGCCAATGTATAGCCTATGTCACCACTATCATATATGTAATAGCCATGAACATCCGGACCAACTGGGTCATTGATGGTTGGCTCACCTATTTGAACCTCAACAATTGAATTGGATTCATACCCTTGAGCTGTTTCTACATTTAAAATAAAATGAACAATGGCCCCTGGAAGGGTTTCCTCCGATACGAAAACTTCAAAATAATCACTCCCATTCATAGATGAACCGTCACTCATGACTGAAGACCAAGTACCTGTATTATCTATTATTTCAATGAAAGGTGATGCACAAGTGATTGTTCCGGTCACCGCAGAAGCATTCACTGCCCCTGAATTATTCAGTTCAATTTTAAAATGGGAAGATTCTCCAGGTGTTAAAATATCGCTGGATGATCCAATTACATCTACACTAGTTGCAAACAAATTATTTCCAGATACATTCACATTTAACATACCTGAAGAAGTTGAACCACCATTATTGTTAAAATAAATAATTAGATCAAGGTTTGCACCTTCTGGTAATCCTTCTGTCAGTGTAATAACATAAGGTATCGGTGCACCTACAGTATTTCCGGAAGAGATTTCACCATAATTTACCGAGGCCGATTGAATTGAAACATATCCACTTTCACTGGCTATCACACCATAAACATTTTCAGCATCTTCACTACCAAAATTGGTTGCACTAATAGAAATCTCCAATGTCTCTCCACCATTAGCAGTACCATTCCCATCTCCAACGGATTCACCGAAATTATCATCATCAATTATAAGTGTTGATTCTGAAACATTCACAGATACACCTGGATCGTAAATCTGGAATGAACTTTGATAAGGATAATGATTTTTCTTTGTAACTGTTACCAATGCAACACCAGTTTGTGATGATGGAATAGGTAGACGAATAAAACCATTAGCGTTGGTATATCCTGATTCAAAGATCTCATCATCCATTAGAATTGTTACCCAAGCTTCTTCCAATGCACCGGACGCTTTTGCCACAGTAATATCTATATAATTAGTTCCTTTTGATAGTGCATATGGATGATCCACTGTTATTTGCTCAGGATATGCACTCCACATGGACAATGATGATTCACCCATGAGATTATTCCAATGTGCAAAAATATGGCAATAATTGCTCGGATTACTTGGATAATTTTTATAAAGCATCATTTTGCCATACATGAGAGCCGCACCAGCAGATTCAATACCTTCAACCAATGCACCATAATAAAATCCCATATCAACTATATTATTGAACATCGTATGTGTCCCTAAGGTCGCTGTTCCAATACAAGCTACAGATCCCTTTGGATTTGAAGCCGTACCGGCACGAATAAAGGATTCAATGAGTGCCTCCTCACTCCCAAACGACCCAGTACCACACGTAATAACAGTTGCAACAGGGAGCATGAATCCATTACTTGTATTATTCACATTACTAGAATTAAACCCACTTACACCCCAATATCCTCTGTAATTAAAAAAGGAGACACCTGCAGTAATTCCAGCCTGCATTTGGCTTGCCCAAGGAGAATTATAAACTGTAGTCACTTCTTCAAATCCAGCAATATCTAATAATTCATGAATATGTTCATTGGTAATTATACAAGAAATTCCAGATGATGATGGGTCACCAATAAGACAAGCTCTCTGAAACCAGTTTTCACCCAAATAGGGACTGGATTCATAGTTCAATGTTTTACCTATGATGGTTTGTAAATCGGAGCTGGTATCAAATGAAAGGCGTCCTAGAAATATGTCAGGGAATTGATCGTTCCCTTCTAAGGTTGAATAAGGATGATCACCATCACCGTTATAATTACTCCAAGAATCTGTCCATGTGGGAATGTCATAAGGCCCTTCTGCATCACCAATAATGGTCACATGAACGGGTGGATTATCCCAGGTTTCATAGGCATCATCAATATAATTCTTCAAGTTATTCCTATTGTTCACCACATTTGACGAATTAACATAATTTACTTCGTAGCCAACCCGATGTTTCCAATCCATTAATTCTTCTACCTGATTCATCATAGATGTTGTGAGATTACTGGGAAGAACATAAAGTATGGCAGGTTGCTGGTATTCTATTTCATCTCGGCTTAATGATGCATAATTCACTACCAAAGATTCAAACAATGGTTCAAATGCACGGGATCGTTTGGTAGGGATAAATGGCATCTCAACTACACCTTCTTCCACCAATTCTACTTCGACACTTTGGATAACTGTTAATTCTTCTGTAACCGGATTGTATTGAAAAGGAGTGACTGATACCTGAACCATGGTTAAACCGCGCATTACAATGGGATCGGAGACAGTTGCAATGTTTTCCGGATAAAGTGCATTCCGTACATAGGAATCACCTTTTACAAGTTTTCCTGTAAAGTTAGGTTCCCAACTTTCGAAGGGCAGAATATCAACATTTGGAATTATTTCTTTTTCTTGGATATTCACAACCACAGAAAAAGATTTACCGGGTTCTACAGCATAATAGGTGGATACAGTAGGCAAATATGGGTCACCAGGGTCACTCATAGAACCAGAATTTTCCATATTCAGTTTAACATAACTTTTTCCATCCTGATCAATTTGCTGTAATTCGAATTCAGATATCTCATACTGAATTTTCATAGAAGAATTCAATGAGACTGCTTGAAATCCACCAAGAGTTACAGGATTTGGATTCTCTGCAGCTAACCCTAATGATACGGCCGCAATGAAAACAAGTTGAAAATGTAATTTTATCATAAGAGTCTCTATTGTATGATTAATAAGTGGAAGAATTCGGGGTAATAAAAACTACCTATGTAAACACCTATTCCAGCTACCGCTAAAAATGGCGCCATAGGCATAGCCCGATTCTTATCAAAATCTTTTACTAATGAAACGACTATCCATGCTAATAAACTCAAAACAGATGCAGAAAACAATGTTAAAGCCATTCTCATTGGACCTAACCATGCACCGAGTACTATCCCAAGCTGGATATCGCCAAATCCCATACCTTGCCGTTTTGTAATAATCCATAAAATTCCCATTATAATTAAGGGAATAATAGCACCAACAAAAACACCCCACAAAGCAGACACTAAAAATACAGTATTAAATATCACTCCGGCCATGGATAAAACTATACCAACAAGAATAAACACAAGGGGTATCTGGAATGTCCTATAGTCTACTAACGCAATTCCAATAAGTATCGTATAGATTCCTGAGAATATAAGAGCTTCAATGTTTGCTAAATGGTTAAATGCCCAGAGCGAACCAAAGATAGATGTAAGCTCAAGAAAAATATTATTATTTTTTAGCTTAAAACCATCAATAGATAGCCAATTGATGATACTCTTTGTAGCAAAGCCTGCTACTATACCTACAAAAATTGGTACTAAAATACTCATAAAATCATAATCCAGATTGTAATGCTGAACCCAAATGGAAAACAGGAAGATAAGTCAGGACCACCATCAGGGCTATGACGGCGCCAACAAGAAGAATAAGCAGTGGCTCAATCAATGTGGTCATTCTATCCACAAGAGCATCAACCTGCTTTCGATAATAGTCAGCTGCTCTATCTAATAGATCGTCCAATTCACCAGTATCCTCCCCAGTAGATGCTAGCTGTAATAAAATAGATGGGAACACTTCTGTACGTCTAAGTGCAGTAGATATATTATATCCATCACGTATTAAATCAGATGCATCATCTATTGCTTTTTCATAGACTTTATTATCAACAACTTTTCGTAACAATGCTGTTGTCTCCAGAACGGGGACACCTGCACCAATAAGGATTCCAAATGTTTTACAAAATTTATTTAAAATAGATTGTTCCATTAATGCTCCAAAAACAGGGAGTTTTAGCTTGATAGAGTCAAGCGCAAAGCCACCTCTTTGTGTCTTAGAGATAAGCCAAATTATAGAAAAGACCATGAATACAACAAAAGATAAAAATCCTATATTATTACCAAACCAGTTACTAAAGTCAATCATTTGTCTTGTGGCAGCAGGTAGCCCGGCTCCTAACTGTGCGTATACCTCAGAAAATTTTGGAATTATAACTAACAACATGACCATTAGCATACAAATAAGAAATACTATCATAAAGATAGGGTAGTTCATAGCAGATTTAACTTTTCGCCGCGTATCATCTAAATTTTCAAGGTAAGATGATAGCTGCTCCAAGATCTCATTAAGATTACCACTTACCTCTCCAGCCTTGACCATTGCAACAAAAAGAGTATTAAAGACACCTGGGTGTCTGGAAAGAGACTCTGACATGTTGAGCCCTTTTCTTATATTATCACTAACAGAGTTGAGGATCTTTCGGAATTTTTTATGTTTCTCTTCCGCACCAAGGCTCTGTATTGCTCTCTCAAGTGTAAGACCTGCAGAGAACATTGTGGCTAATTGACGCGTAAAGAATACAATATTGGATAAAGGTATACGATTCTTAGCTTTCTCAATAGATAATTGGATTTCATCTAAGAAAGGTCCAAGAAAGTCAAAGGTATCGTCCACTTCTTTCATAGAGATAACCAACTGCCCATTTGCAGACAATTTTTGAATCGCCGTATCTAAAGAGTCCGCACGGATTTCTCCCTCTTTTCGATTTCCTTCCATATTTTTTGTTAAATAGGTGTAAACGGCCATTATAATTCTTCTACAGTAGACCTTAAAATTTCTTCGGTAGTTGTCGTGCCATCAAGAACACGAGCGAGACCTGCTTCACGAAGAGTTACCATACCGTTATTTAATGCTGCCTGGCGAATATCATCTTCATTTGCGTTTTCAAAAACTAATTTTCTCAGCTCTCGTGCCATAGGTATCATTTCAAAAATAGCGAGCCTACCTTTGTACCCTGTATTACGACATTCAGTACATCCTTTTCCGTGATACAATGCATCAGTGACACGACCTGGATCAAGACCAATCATTGCTAGCTCTTCTGGAGTTGCAGAATATTCTTCTTTGCAATTATTACATATACGCCTGACTAAACGTTGCGCCATAACAAGGTTTAAACATGAGCCAACAAGAAACGGAGCAATACCAATATCTAAAAGACGTGTAATAGTACCTGGTGCATCATTTGCGTGGACTGTCGAGAACACCAAGTGACCCGTCAAAGAAAATTTAACAGCAATATCAGCGGTCTCTCCATCCCTGATCTCACCAATCAATAACACGTCAGGGTCCTGTCTCAGGATCGAGCGTAGAGTGGATCCGAAAGTCAGTCCAATATCTTCAAATACCTGTACCTGATTCACTCCATCTAACTGATATTCGACAGGATCTTCTACGGTGGTGATATTAGTTTTTTCATTCTTTATTTCTTTCAGAGCAGCATACAAAGAAGTTGATTTACCTGAACCAGTTGGTCCAGATACAACAACCAAACCATAGGGCTGATTAATCACCTTTTTAAATACTCCTAGGTTCTGATTTGGAAATCCTAGGGATGTCAGATTAAAATCAAAACCCGTCTTATCAAGGAGTCTCATAACTACCTTCTCACCATAAACAGTAGGTAGAATCGAAACACGAATATCAATATCCTTCCCAGGTGATTTAATAGAAAAACGTCCGTCTTGCGGAAGGCGTTTTTCTGCTATATTAAGATTAGATAGTATCTTTATACGTGTTACCAGACCACTCAATGAAGATCTAGGAGGAGTCATAATAATCTGTAAAACACCATCAATTCTAATTCGAACATAGACTTGCTTTTCCATAGGCTCAATATGAATATCAGTCGCACGTTCTTTAATAGCCTCCTGAAAAATCAAATTTACAAGCTTAACTATTGGCGCATCTTCCTTAGATGCCTTATCTGGCGATAAATCTATGGTTTCTTGAGACCCTTCATCCCCTGATACAACTGTAATACTGTCTATTGTTTCAGCAACTTCTGCTGTTTTCTGGATTTCTCCATAAACCTTATCAAGCGATTTCTCTAGGAGTGTTGGACCTGAGACAAGAATATCAGGAATTAAGTTGGTTAGTCTTTTTATGGAATCTATGGCAACAACATCTTCAGGGTCTTCCATAGCGATTATAATAGTAGTCTCGTTTCTATTCACTGCAAGAACACGATTCTCTCTTGCAAAATCTTCAGGAATCAAAGCGGCAACAGTAGAATCAGCTTCAAGAAGAATAAAATTATCAGCTTTTCTGTAACCTAATTGCTGGCTGTATGCAGTAGCAAAATCATCTTCTTCGATCATTCCCATTTCAATAAGAGTCACACCGATCTTATCATTGGTCGTTTTTTGCTGGGCCAAGGCTTCATTTACTCCACCTTCTGTGGCCTTACCATTGTATACTAAGATTTCACCAAGCTTGGAAAATTGCGGATTAAAATCTGGGCTCATAGTTTTGTATTCCGTTTTTCTATTTTAAATAACCTAATCACATGCGGCTGGTGACCGAACCAGTAAAATATCTAGTGGTTCGCTTGTTGTGATCTCAGGGATCAAAAGAGTAGCTGAAATACTAGCAGTGAAATCATCCCAGGTACAAATGCCTGTTTCATCATCTTCATTTGCTAGTGTACACAGAGCCTGATCAAACTCAACAATGATTCGTGCAAAACCATCTTCGTCGGTCTTGACAATGGGTTCACAACCGATCATGGAGTAGCCATCCCACTCACCATTCCCTTCACCTTCATCTGAAGTATTTGGAACACCATCAAGACCATAATCATTAAAAAACTCAGAAATTTCTTGAGAATCCCATTCTCCATTTCCAGTAGTATCAAAACTATCATGGTTATCATTATAGGTTCCCCAATCTAGCGTTGAAGGGTCATCATCCAACCCATAATCCCTCCAGGTAAAACATCCATCTCCAGCACCAGCACCATTAACACCTTCATCAGCCCAATCTACACTTTCATACTGTACTTCATAGAAGTTATTAATGCCGGTACCATTGAACGCTATCGGCGCATCAACCACAGCATTCCCATAGTAATCAATCACGATCGCCGTGATCTGAACCAAGGCAGGGTTACCATTTAGAGTAAAGTCGTGGTATGTTGCACTCGCCATTAGGGAAACTTGACCTGGTAAGAAAAACATCGTAGCATCACCTTCATCTTCATTAATAAAGGTTACTACCGAATCTCCTCCCGAGCCATATGTGAGGGCGCGTACACGACCAATATCACCAATTGCATCTGTTGAATAAACAATATTAGACCTCGCTACGCCCGATGTAGCTACACCACTTAAGATTCCTTCATTATTGGTAAAACTAACACCTTCAACAAAAGCATCAATAAGTGTATCAGGGAGCATCGGGTCAATAGACCAGTAAACATATGTCGAATCTTCTACAGGATTATAATGAATGTCAGAAATAATAGCTGCACACTCTGTCTGATAGAATCCTCCTCCAATCGCTTCTGTTGCATTAGGGTCATACTCTGCTTCAATGTGATAAGGTGCTCCAGATGCTATAATTACAGGAACATCTATGCTTGTAAGATCAACCACTCCATCCTGATCACAGTCACAAGTAGCAACGATCCGAACTGGACCAGGATCAGTACCACTATTTATTGATACTGATGCAACACCATTCACCGTGTAAATGGTTACTGATGTTTCTCCAGGTGTTTCAAGATAAGCATCACCCAAAAGGGGCTCCAAAGTAAAGACAACAGGTGTAGGTGTGTTAATAAGTGTGCCATTGTCATCATAAACTTCCGCTCTAATAAAAGTTGATTCAAGTCCACCGCCATCCCTAACAACAATATTCCCTGGTATTGATGAAGGTATCTCCATAAAAGCACAGGACTGGAAAGAAAGATCTTCAATGTAGACCTGAAGTGAATCCTGTATAAGTATACCGCTAAAACCCGGATGAGAGAAAGTTGACATAATATCGGATACGCCTACATCTTCTGGATTGCCCAGGTCTGTAAATAATACAGAGTCTACGCCAACGGAATCTGTAAAGCCTGTGGCAGCTATAAATCCCAAAGATGCAGTATAATTGATCTGAGCATTTCCCACAGGGTTTCCAAGTTTATTTAATAGTCTTGTATGGATATTTGCAATTGTTTCTCCGCCATCCAGTGAGATCACATCCGTGTCTGTATTGACAAATAAATTATAAGGCCAGACGTCATCAACAGCATAGACATTAAAGTTTTCAGGAGCAGTAGTCTTGTCTCCAAAAGTTGCGACGACTGTTACTCCTTCATAGTTAGGAGTGCCCGGGTTATCTTTATATACATTACCACCATCATCAAACTCTGCAACAACCTGACCATCTGTATTTGATACTTCATTAGCATATGTAATGGTACCAACTGGGTCATTACTCGACGTTGCCGAGAATGTAATTGGGATACCTGATATGAAATTTCCAGATGTGTCTGTAACAGTCGCAATTAACCGAGTATAGGATATACTACCGCTTATATCTTCACCTACAACGACCGTACTACCAGCATCATCATAAGTAACCGGTAATATTTGTAGAGAGAGCCCATTGTCAGTACCAATGGTAACCTGGGCCGAGTCACTCACAGTAGCTGAAAAAGCAGGATGCTCAAAAGTACAGATAATATTTGCAAGCCCGATATCGTCCTGACTACCATTATCTTGGAATGTCATTGTAACCGAACCGGTACTGTCCGTGGTACCCTCGCTATCTATATACCCTTTATTTGAATTAAACGAAAGTATGACGTCTTGAAGTGGTGTATTTGTCTTGTTAAATAATTGCGCTGTTATCTGAGCAGTCGTAGCACCATTATCAAGTTTTATATTGTCCACATCAGATGATACATACATCGTGTAAGGCCACACGTCTTCTTTGTCTTGGTATACATTGAACTCTGCTTTAGCTGTCAGACTGGTACCATATGTCAGGGTGACAACCAATCCTTCAAATGCAGGAGTAGTTGTGGCGTCCACTTTTTCTTCAGAAGAATTTGGATTAAATACATTTACAACCTGCCCATTTTCATCTGTAACCTCAGTCCCGTCCTTTGAAAACCCTCCACCGTCTCCATTGTGGCTGAAGCTGATTGCTTTATCTTTTAGAGCTTGGCCGCTTTCGTTTTTAAGAGTTGCGACAATCCTCATGGAAGAAAAGCCCGAGACCACTTCCCCTACACTCTCTCCACCTCCATCGGCAATTGCCTGCAGAGATGTTATCACTAAAGTTGAGTTTGTGCTACTGGCAGAATCGGGTACACGATCATCGCATGCCCAATTAACAAGGCTAGAACAAATAAGGATACAAATGATTAAATACTTAGAATATTTCATGCTATTCTCCTTCCTCATTTGATATTTCATCATCAGTATTTTGGTCGGCTCCATCACTCTTTGACATTTCACTAGATGATCCTTTAATTACGTATTCTTCATACTTAG
>Ga0206683_10002788_pt1 | contig 11694 bp, 9 predicted proteins | sample M280m12015metaG_FD_155483 | JGI IMG/M metagenome (GOLD analysis project Ga0206683, IMG submission 155483) | Ammonia-oxidizing marine archaeal communities from Monterey Bay, California, United States - M2 80m 12015 | ecosystem: Environmental > Aquatic > Marine > Intertidal zone | place: USA...
TTTGAATTCACCCTCAAGGTCCCACCACTTTTCAGCGATATCGTTAAATTTTTTAACCTCTTCAGGGTCTAAATTTTTTATGTCCATTGTTAGCGTTTTTCATTACAATTGTTTGGTAGCTCAGAGTCCCAAATAAAACTTAATAATGCAAATATTCTTTCCTAAAGAAGAGGATCAAGAAATCCGCGCTACCATTTTACCTGAAGTGGCAAAGAAGTTTGTCGATTTAGGTTTAGAGGTTATTATCGAAGAAGGGTTGGGATCTTCTATTTTTATTGATGATGACCTTTATTCTGAAGTAGGGGCAAAAACATCAGATTCTAGAGACACTGCCTTCAATTCTGCTGACATAGTTTGCAGAATAAATAAGCCTGAAAAAGAAGATATCGCTAAGTTAAAAAAGGAAAGTATTCATATAAGTTTCTTAGATCCTTTTAATGAGGCAGATTTGGTAAAGGAATTTGCAAACCAAGAAGTAAGTGCTATCAGCATGGAATTAGTTCCAAGAATAACTAGAGCTCAAAAGATGGATGCTCTGAGCTCTCAAGCAAATTTAGCTGGATATGCCGCAGTCGTAGAAGCTTCTCGAACTATCAATAAATCCTTTCCCATGATGATGACCGCCGCAGGAACAATTTCTCCTTCAAGAGTTTTTGTAATAGGGGTAGGCGTTGCTGGATTACAGGCCATTGCAACTGCCAAAAGACTTGGCGCAAGAGTAGAGGCTTTTGATACAAGACCCGTTGTTGAAGAGCAGGTTAAGTCGTTAGGAGCTAAATTCGTAAAGATTGATATAGGTGAGACTGAAGAAACTGAACAAGGATATGCTAAAGAGCTTACTGAAGAGCAAATTAAGATGCAGCAAGAGGGAATGAAAAAGATTTGTTCACAATCAGATGTTGTAATAACTACAGCACAAGTCTTTGGCAGGCCAGCCCCAAGAATTGTTACTAACGAAATGGTTCAAGCCATGCAGCCGGGTAGTGTGATTGTTGATATGGCAGTATCCACAGGAGGAAATGTAGAAGGATCAAAGGTTGATGAATATGTTTTTGAAAATGGCGTTACTATCATTGGAATGTCAAATTTACCTGGAGAAGTTGCAAAAGACGCTTCTCAAGTCTACGGAGCCAATTTATTTAACATGATTGATGAATATTGGGACGTGGAAAATAAGATTCTTAATTTTGACCTAACGGATGATGTTTTAAAGGGTTGCGTGATAACACATGAAGGAAAAATTGTTAATGATTTAGTTAAGGATAGGATGTAATCGTGGAAAGCCAAATAATCTTACTGATCTTTATTTTAGTTTTATCAATTTTCTTAGGAGTTGAGCTAATAACCAAGGTACCTTCTACTTTACATACTCCACTTATGTCAGGAGCTAATGCAATATCAGGTATAACTCTTGTAGGGGCTATCCTTTCTTCAGGTTCTTCAGAAATAATCACAATTATTTTAGGAACATCTGCTGTTTTTTTTGCTTCTATTAATGTTGTAGGTGGTTATCTAGTTACAAACAGAATGCTTGGCATGTTTAAAAAGAAATAATGGATATTTCGATACTAGTAAATCTAACTTATATAGCTGCCTCTATTTTGTTCATAGTAGGTTTAAAAATGCTGGGTTCCCCTGATACAGCTAGACAAGGTAATTTGTTATCTGCTTCAGGTATGTTGTTAGCCGTAGTGATTACTTTACTGGATCAAAATATTATTGATTATAAATTTATAGCTGGTGCCTTACTAGCCGGAAGTATAGTGGGTTATTTTGCTGCAACTAAAGTTCAAATGACTTCGATGCCAGAAATGGTGGCTATCTTTAACGGATTTGGTGGAATAGCAAGTTTATTAGTAGGTTCAGCTGAGTACGTTGTGAGTTCCTTAGATAATCCAGCTCTTATGGGGGCCATCTATCTTACGGTATTGATTGGGGGTCTTACATTTACAGGCAGCCTAATTGCTTACGGTAAACTTTCCGAAGTTATCTCTGGCAAGCCTTTCCTTTATAAAGGTCAACAATTTGTTAATGGTTTACTTCTTTTAGCTATTTTGCTTGTTGGGGTCAACATGATCTTTGTGCAAGGAATGATAAGCCCTAATGAGACACTTATTTTATTAATAAGCTTAGCCTTCGTTTTAGGAATTCTTTTTGTTATTCCTATTGGAGGAGCTGACATGCCTGTCGTTATAGCCTTATTAAATAGCTTTTCAGGATTGGCAGCTTGTGCAGCAGGGTTTGTTATTACTAACAATGTATTGATTGTTGCAGGAGCTCTTGTAGGAGCAAGTGGACTTATTCTTACCAACATTATGTGTAAGGCTATGAACAGGTCTTTAGCCAATGTTTTGTTCAGTGGATTTGGAGCTGTATCCGATTCAAATTCAGAAGGAAGTGAGGAACAAGGTGAAGTGAGTCCTATCAGTGCACAAGATGCTTATCTGATTTTAGAAGCAGCTTCATCAGTTTTAATTGTTCCAGGATATGGAATGGCAGTAGCTCAAGCTCAACATGCCGTTAGAGAGTTAGGAGAGTTGCTAGAAGCCAATGGAGCTGAAGTTAAGTACGCCATTCACCCAGTGGCTGGAAGGATGCCTGGTCACATGAATGTTTTACTGGCCGAAGCGAACGTTTCTTATGATGTTCTTGTTGAGCCAGAAGATGTTAATCCGATTATGGAAACAGTTGATGTTTGTATGGTAATAGGAGCGAATGACGTTGTTAATCCAGACGCAAAAGAGAATGAAGATAGTCCTATTTACGGTATGCCTATTATAGAAGTCGACAATTCTAAAACAGTTTTTGTTTTAAAACGTTCCATGGCTTCGGGGTTTGCAGGCATTCAAAACCCACTTTTTTTCAAATCCAATACAAGAATGTTGTTTGGGGATGCTAAGGAATCTGTATCAACTCTAGTATCTGAATTTAAAGGCTAAATAACCTTATTTTTATTGATTTTTTACGCAGTTTTTTAAGCCAGAATATGGTAAAATTTTACCAACTTGATACTTAGAAAATTACAAAAAAATTACTCTAATTTCTTAAGAGAATGGGCAGTGTCTTCTGCCTTTAAAATCAATATACGGAAATAAAATATGGGCGAAATAACCGCAAAAGAGATTGTTCCAATAGATATAGAAAAGGAACTGAAACAATCCTATTTAGACTACGCAATGAGCGTAATAGTCGGCAGGGCTTTACCAGATGCAAGAGACGGTCTTAAGCCGGTGCATAGACGTGCTTTATACGCTATGCATGTTTTAAACAATGATTTTGGGAGACCACACAAAAAGTCAGCCAGAATTGTTGGTGACATTATCGGTAAATATCACCCTCATGGAGATAGTGCTGCATATGAAACCATTGTAAGGATGGCGCAGTGGTGGTCTTTAAGATATCCATTAGTAGACGGACAAGGAAATTTTGGTTCGATGGACGGAGATGGGCCAGCTGCTCAGAGATATACAGAAGTCCGAATGGCAAAGATCTCTCAAGAACTTTTAGCTGATCTTGATAGAGAGACTGTAAATTTTGTAGAAAATTATGATGGCACAGAAACAATGCCTGAAGTTCTACCTACGAGAGTGCCTAATATGCTCGTTAATGGATCAGCTGGAATAGCGGTTGGAATGGCAACCAATATGGCTCCGCATAATTTAAATGAAACTCTTTTAGCCTGCCTAGCCTTTATAGAGAATCCAGAAATATCTACATCAGAATTAATGGAATTCATCCCTGGACCAGATTTTCCTACTGGAGGAATAATAAACGGAAGAGCTGGGATTGTAAGTGCTTATGAAAGTGGAAAGGGAAGAGTAAAAATTAGAGCTAAGACCCATTTTGAAGATGAAGAAAAGGATAAAGCAAAGATAGTAATTACGGAAATGCCTTATCAAGTTAACAAATCTAAGTTGATTGAAAAGATAGCAGAGTTGTCTAGAGATAAGAAAATCGAAGGAGTCAGAGATATCAGGGATGAGTCTGATAAAGATGGAGTTAGGGTCGTAATTGATCTTAAATCAGGACATATCCCAGATGTCTTACTAAACAATTTATTTTCTCAAACACAAATGCAAACAGTCTTTGGAATTAACAACGTAGCTTTAGTTGATGGAGAGCCTAAGCTCTTAAATCTAAAGTCCATGCTTTCTGTATTTTTTAGCCACAGGAAAGAGGTAGTTTCTAGAAGGACTTTCTACGACTTAAGAAGGGCTAAAGAAAGAGGTCATGTGCTAGAAGGACTTACCATAGCTTTAGCTAACATCGATGCCATGATAGATTTAATTAAAAAATCAAAAGAAGGCTCCGAAGCAAAACAAAAGCTACTTTCTAAAAAATGGAAACCAGGGAAAGTTATTTCTATGTTAAAGAAAGCTGGTCCAGATGCATGTAAGTTAGAGGGTGCCGATGAATCATTAGGGCTTGTGGGCAAGACTTATCAATTGTCTGAAGTTCAAGCTCAAGCAATTTTGGACATGAGGCTCCAGAGGTTAACAGGACTAGAGCAAGATAGGCTTATAGGTGAATACGAAGAAATAATTGACCAAATTGCTTATTTGCTTGGAATACTAAATAATTCTGAAAAATTAGTTGAAGTGGTAACGGATGAATTAAAAGAGATTCAAGAAAAATACAAAGATGATAGAAGAACTGAAATACAAGAGTCTTCTGCTGACCTTAGTGCTGAAGATTTAATCACTCCAGAAGATAGGGTGGTAACAATTTCACATGAAGGCTATGCAAAAACGCAACCTTTAGAAGAATATAGAGCCCAAAGAAGAGGTGGCACTGGTAAAACAGCAGCTTCGGTTAAAGATGAAGATTTTGTAGAACAACTTCTTGTAGCAAACACCCACACAACTTTACTCTGCTTCTCAAACCTTGGGCAAGTGTATTGGTTGAAGGTTTATGAGATCCCTTCCGCTGGCCGTGCCGCAAAAGGAAGGCCTTTAGTTAATCTTATTCAACTTAGCGAAGGAGAAAGAATCACTAGTATGGTCCCTGTAGAAGAATATGACGATAAACATTTTGTTTTAATGGCCACCAAAACAGGAACAGTTAAGAAAACGGTACTGACAGAATTTTCGAATCAAAGAAAAGGTGGGAAAAGGGCAATAACTCTAGTGGAAGGTGATGAATTAGTAGGCACAACAGTTACTGACGGAAGTAAATTTGTAATGTTGGTTTCAAATGCAGGCAAAGCTGCGCATTTCTCTGAGACAGAAGTTAGGTCTATGGGCAGAACCGCTAAAGGAGTAAGAGGCATAAAACTTGATAAGGATCAATTCGTTATCTCTTTGATTATTCCAGAACAAGAAGCATCTATTTTTACGGTCAGTGAAAACGGCTTTGGCAAAAGATCTAAGTCTATAGATTTTAGAAAGACTAGAAGAGGAGCTAAAGGCGTTATAGCTATGCAGATTTCTGATAGAAATGGACAACTCATTGGCGCAGCACAAGTAACAGGTGATGATGAATTGATGCTTATATCTGATAAAGGAATGCTTGTTAGGACGAGAGTTTCTGAAGTTAATGTCATAGGCAGAAACACTCAAGGCGTAACAGTTATTAGACTTAAAGACTCAGAAAAATTAATAAGCATTGCACCTATAAGCGAAGAGTTCATAGGGGACGATGACTAGTGACAAGAAGATTTAATTTTGGTGCCGGTCCGGCTGCCATGCCAGAGGTCGTATTAGAGGAAGTTCAACAGGAATTACTTGATTGGAACGGCATGGGCTTGTCGGTAATGGAGATCAGTCACAGAAGTCCAGAATTTATAGAGATTACTAAACAGGCAGAATCAGATTTTAGAGATTTACTAGATATAACTGATAACTATGCTGTGTTATTTCTTCATGGAGGCGCTACATTACAAAATGCCATGATACCGCTCAACTTATCCCCTGAGGGAGGAACAGCTGATTATGTCAATACTGGTCATTGGGCGAAAAGGTCAATTAGTGAAGCTAAAAAATACACTGATGTAAATATAGCCGCTTCTTCGGAAGATAAAAATTTTACTTATTTTCCTAAACAGTCTTCATGGAGTTTAAGTAAAAATACTGCGTACGTTCATATAACTCCTAATGAAACAATTGGTGGTTTAAGATTTAAGGATATAGAAGATTCAGAAGTTCCTGTCGTAGCAGATTATTCATCAGGAATATTATCTGAAGTTATTGATGTCAGTAAATTCTCACTAATTTATGGGGGAGCACAAAAGAATATAGGGCCAGCCGGTCTAGGCTTTGCAATTATAAAGAGAGAGCTTTTAGGAAAGGCTCAATCGATTACACCAACGATGCTAAATTATTCTGAAATGCATGAAGGTGAATCCATGTATAACACACCACCAACCTTCGGTTGGTATGTAGCCGGTAAAATATTTAAATGGTTGAAATCCATGGGCGGGGTTTCTGAGATGGAAAAAATAAATAATAAAAAAGCCAAGAAGTTATATTCTTTCATAGACCAATCAGACTTTTATGAGAATAAGATCAATAAAGAAGATAGATCAATAATGAATATTCCATTTCAACTAAACAACGAAGATTTAAACTCTAAATTCTTAGAAGAATCTAGAAATTCTGGATTATTGGCGCTTAAAGGTCATAGGTCTGTTGGAGGTATGAGAGCTAGTATCTATAATGCAATGCCTGAAGAAGGCGTAGATGCCTTAGTAGACTTCATGGAAACATTTGAGAAAGAACGATCCTGATCCGATATGAACAAAGAAAAAGAGCTTAATTCTGTTAGAGACAAAATAGATTCTTTAGATGAAAGAATAATATCGTTATTGAATGAAAGAGCCGATCTTGCAATTGAAGCAGGTGAAGCAAAAGAAGAATTAATAAAATATAAGCCAGCTAGAGAGGCAACTATCTTTAATAAGCTTAAAGATATAAATAAAGGACCTTTGAGCAATGATCAAATAATCTCTATATACAATGAAATTATTTCAGCGTGTAGATCTACAGAATCTGATCTAAAAGTAGCTTATTTAGGACCCGAGGGGACTTACTCTGAGTCGGCACTTCAAAATAAGTTTGGCTCGTCAGTCGAGACAAAACCAGAACCTTCTATTAGGTCAGTATTTGAAGAAGTTAAGAAAGGACTGTGTGATTTTGGAATTGTACCAATAGAGAATTCATCAGAAGGGTCAGTGAATCTTACATTAGATTGTCTAATGGATTTTGATTTAACTATATGCGGTGAAATAGAGATGAGAATCGAGCATAATTTAATTGGTTATAACAAGCCAATGCCAAAAGAAGGCGTAGAAATACATGCTCATGAGCAGGCTTTAGCCCAATGCAAAGATTGGTTGTCTTCATATTGTCCTCAAGCAAAGCTGGTACCAGTAAGCAGTAATTCACAGGCTGTTATGAATGCTTCTGCAAATGAAGGTGTTTTAGCTATTGGTGGCAAAGAGGCAGCTCAAAAATACAATTTAGATATTTTAGATAGCAATATAGAAGACAGCTCTTCTAATACGACTAGATTTATAGTTATAGGTAACAGTCAATCTAGCCAAACAGGCAATGATAAAACTTCGATAGTTGTTACAACTAAAAATGAGGAAGGCGCTTTATATTCAGTTTTACTTCCTTTCAACGAACTTTCTTTAAATCTAACCCACATAACATATAGGCCTTCTAAGAAAGATAAGTGGCATTATTCTTTCTTTCTAGAATTTGAAGGTCATGAAGATAAAGATGATGTCCAGAAACTGTTTAAGCAGTTAAATAACCTTAATGCAGAAGTAAAGATTTTGGGGTCCTTCCCTAAAGCTATTACTTAAAGTTATGAAGCTTGAAGGTTTAGTCAATAAAGGCATTCTAGATTTGAGTCCTTACAAGCCTGGCAAGCCCATTGAAGACTTAGAAAGAGAATTGGGTATAAAGAATGCTATTAAATTAGCTAGTAATGAAAATCCTTTGGGCCCTAGTCCCTTAGCAATAGACGCTGTCACCAAAGTGTTAAATGGCACTAATAGATACCCAGATGGTAATGCTTTAAGGCTTAAAGAATGCCTTAGTAAAAAATTTAACGTTGATATTAACTGCTTAACCATAGGAAATGGATCTAATGACATTATTGAATTTATTGCTCGAAGTTTTCTGTCAGATAAAGACAGTGCAATTTATTCAGAGCATGCTTTTGCTGTTTATCCTTTAGTAGTTCAAGCAGTGGGGGCGGAAGGCATAGAAGTCCCAGCAAAAGAATACGGTCACGACCTTGAAGAAATGCAGAAGGCTGTGAAAGAGAATACGAAATTAGTATTTATAGCTAATCCCAATAACCCTACTGGAACTTTCTTATCACCGAAAGAAATAGAATCTTTCTTGGATGATTTAGATAGAAATATTATAGTTTTATTAGACCAAGCTTATTTTGATTATTCTTCATACAATAATGAAGATATCAACTTTGATTTAATTAAGAACTATCCTAATGTAATTATAAGTAGAAGTTTTTCTAAAGCTTATGGCTTAGCAGGTTTTCGAATTGGTTATTCGGTTTCTTCTCCAGAAGTTGCAGATTTTTTAAATAGAGTTAGGCAGCCATTTAATGTTAACTCCTTGGCCTTAGTTGCGGCTGAGGTTGCTTTATTGGATGATAGTCATCTAAAAAAATCTCTTGAAATTAATTTAGATCAAAAAACCTTTCTCATGAAAGGTTTGAAAAACTTAGGCTACGAATGCATACCGAGTGAGGGAAATTTTATTAGCTTTAATAGCAACGGGGACGGACAGAAGCTATTTGAAGATTTATTGAATGAAGGTGTTATCGTCAGAACCTTAGGGATCTATAAAATGCCAAATTACTTAAGAACGACTATTGGCCTTCCTGAAGAAAATTCAATTTTTTTAGAGAAGTTATCTGCATTGTCTTAGACCTATGAGCTCTTCTATAAATTTTAAGAATATTCTAGTAGTAGGAGTAGGTCTTATTGGCGGCTCAATAATAAGAGCTCTAAAAGAGAGTTCTTTTTCTGGCGGGGTTTATGGAATAGATAGTGATAAAAAGGCAGTAACTTCTGCCTATGATCTTGGATTCATACGGAATAAAGATACAAATATTCCTAAAGATTTAGATGATCTTTTGGTTATCTTTTCTGTTCCTGTCCTTTCTATTCAAGAAGCTGTGTCTCAAATAAATATAATGATAAATACCAAAAATGTCATTTACACAGATACGCTAAGTGTTAAATCTTCAATCCTTAATACTTTGAAAGCTTTAGATAAAACAGTTCTAAAAAGATTTGTTTTATCTCATCCTATAGCGGGATCGGAACAAAGTGGTTTTAAGGCCTCTTCTGCAACACTATTTAAAGAAAAGTTAAGTATCATCTGCCCTCATGAGGATAATTCAGAACAAGACGTTTCTAAAATTGAAGACTTTTGGAAAGCATTAGGGTCTTATACAAAGAAATTATCCGCCAATGACCATGACGAATTATTTGGGAAGACTAGTCACATGCCTCATGTTATTGCTTATGCCTTGATGGATTCTTTATACCAAGATCTTGGCGAAAAGACTTTTCTTTATTCTGGAGGCAGTCTTGAAGATTACACAAGAATAGCTTCGAGCGATCCAATTATGTGGAAAGATATAATGGTTTCAAACGATAAATCTATTTTAAGTTCTATAGAGTCTTTTAAGAGAAGCTTAGATGAATTATCTGAATTAATTGGAACGAATAATGCAACTGGCTTAATCGAATTCTTTTCTACTGTAAAAAATGCCAGAGATAAATCCATCTCAGGAAAAGAAGATTGATGAAATTTAAAGTACAGAAAGGAAATGGTCTTAAAGGTGAAATCACTGTTCCTGGTGACAAGTCTATATCCCATAGAGCAATACTGCTCGCTTCTTTGGCAGATGGAAATTCAGAGATTTCTGGTTTTTTAGAAGGAGAAGACTGCCTTGCAACTATTGAAGTTTTTCAAAAAATGGGAGTAAATATTTCCAGACGGGAAGGGGTATTTGTAGTAGAAGGCAAAGGCCTCAAAGGGCTTAAAGACCCTTCTAGTCCCTTAAATTTTGGGAATTCAGGCACTTCCGTAAGACTATGCTCTGGAGTTTTAGTAGCTCAAGAATTTTCTTCAACTCTAATAGGTGATAGTTCTTTATCTTCAAGACCCATGACAAGAATAACTGAACCTTTAGGACTTATGGGTGCCAATACATCAAGCACAGAGGAGGGAACTCTCCCGATAAGGATAGAACCAGTAGACTCCCTTAAATCAATTAAATATTCATTACCAGTTCCTAGCGCACAGGTTAAATCATGTTTATTGTTTGCAGGTTTATATTCTCAAGGAATTACTGAGATTGAAGAAAAGATCGCTACCCGAGATCACACAGAGAGAATGTTTGAACAATTTGGTATCCCCATTGACGTATCCCAATCAAAAGCGGCAAAGTTAATTAAATTAAATAAAGTAGAAGCTATAAATCCTACGAATATTGATATTTGCGGAGATTTTTCTTCTGCATCCTTCTTCATATTAGCTGCACTAATTACTCCTAATTCAGAATTATTACTTAAAAATATAGGAATAAATCCAACTAGGATTGGTTTTTTGCATGCTCTGAGGCACATGGGAGCAAATATTGAGTTACAAAATGAAATAGATTCGTTCGAACCAACGGCAGATATACTAGTTAGAACTTCTAGTCTTAAAGGTATAACTCTAAATACGAATTTAGTCGCAAACATGATTGATGAAATGCCAGCTTTCTTTATTGCAGCTGCTCTAGCCGAAGGCACTACAAAAGTTAAAGATGCTAAGGAACTTAGAACTAAGGAAAGTGATAGACTCCAAGTTATGTCGGAAGCTTTAGATTCTTTTGGAGTTAAATTCCGGCTAGAAGATGACGGAATAATAATAAATGGGCTTGGGAAAACCGGCTCCTTTAAAACTGCAGAAATTAATTCTTATGGAGATCACAGGATAGCTATGGCTAGCTCAATTGGTGCTCTTAGATCTGACGGAGAAACTTCTATTTTAGATTGCTTTAATATTAATACTTCTTTTCCCAACTTTATTGATGTGTGTAAAGAAATAGGTATAAATATAGAAAAGGTATGAACGATAAGATAGTTCCTGTCATAACAATAGATGGTCCTAGTGGAGCAGGCAAGGGAACGATAGCCCAGATGCTTGCTTTAGATCTGCAATGGAATATCTTGGATAGCGGAGCCCTTTACAGAACTTTGGCCTACTTTATGTTGGAACAAAATATAGAATTACATGATTTTGAAAAGAATAAAGAACTTATTAAGGAAAACTTTAGAGTTAAATTCGATCCTGGGATTGCTGGAGAGCCTGTAAAAGTAATATTTAATGATATGGATATTACTAAAGAAGTTAGAACTGAAGAAATTGCTAAAAAAACCTCTGATTTGGCTACAGATCCTATTATTAGAGATTTTATTAAGCCTTGCCAGAGAGATTTTAAGAGACACCCAGGCTTAATTGCAGATGGAAGAGATATGGGAACCGTCATATTTAAAGATGCTAGACATAAGATTTTTTTAACAGCCTCATTACAGGAACGTGCAAAAAGAAGGCAAGTACAGTTGAAAAGACAAGGAAGCGAGGTTAACATGCGCCTCCTTTTACGAGAGTTAGAAGATAGAGATAAGAAGGACATAGAGAGAAAGCACTCTCCTTTAAA
>Ga0206683_10002793_pt1 | contig 11679 bp, 13 predicted proteins | sample M280m12015metaG_FD_155483 | JGI IMG/M metagenome (GOLD analysis project Ga0206683, IMG submission 155483) | Ammonia-oxidizing marine archaeal communities from Monterey Bay, California, United States - M2 80m 12015 | ecosystem: Environmental > Aquatic > Marine > Intertidal zone | place: USA...
AAAATCTCCATGATAATAATCTGCCAAAATTCGAGCTATATCGTGATCTAAAGTACCACAAGTAGTAACTACTACATCAATAAGGTCATTCTCTATTAATTGTCTAAGAAGGCCTCTAGTTCCAGTTGCCATTATATCTGCAGGAAATGAAATAAATTTAGTGCAATTTTCTTTTTGCATATCCTGAAGGATAGATGATGCTGTAGCTATTTTTGTTGCTACAAAACCACCTGCTTCACTAAATTGAGAAATTAATTCAGATAATTCGGTATTCTTATTAATAGAAATATCTTTTACTGGTATTTTACGCATCCTTAATCAATCCACAGGTACCACAGACATATTTGTCTCCGTCAAGAACTAATTTACCTTCATCACACTCTGAACAAGCCATATCTTCATTGGGTGAGGGATCTATATTTCTTTCTTCATCATCCTCGTCATGTAAAGCTACAGCTACAACAGTTTCATTATCATCAACAGACATGACTTTGACACCTCTGCCTACTCTTGCAATCTGTCTTATACTTTCGATATGTGTACGAATTACTTTGCCTGAAGATGTTGTCGCCAATACTTGGTTTGCTTGACCTGGAGTGAAAGTAGCCACCACATTGCCACTCTTAGCATCAACTTTAATATTTTTAACACCCTTAGCTCCTCTTTTCGTAAGACGATAATTCTCGGCACTAGCTCTCTTTCCATAACCTTTTTCAGTAATAGTTAGTAAAATATCCTCTTCATGAACTAAGGTCATTCCTATAACTTCATCTTTATCTTTCAAACGCATACCTATTACTCCCTGACCATTACGGCCAACTATTCTAACTTCACCTTCTGAAAAACGATTAGCCATTCCTAATTTAGTTGCAAGCATAACCTGACTATCACCTTCTGAAATATTTACACCAATTAATTCATCATTTTCCTTAAGTGTAATAGCCCTAAAACCTTGATCACGAGCCCAAGCTCTCTGGATTCTTGATGAATATTCTTCTAAGCGTGTTTTCTTTACTATACCATTTCGGGTTGCAAATAAGAAATAATGGCCCTCTCCAGTTATATTGGCTACAGGTAACATACAAAGAACCTTTTCATCTTTGGATTGACGACCCTCATCTAACTTTTGAAGAAGTTGAACCAACGGAGTCCCCTTTGAATAACGTGAAACATCAGGTATTTGCCAAGCTTTTAAGAAATACATACTTCCTGCTGTCGTGAAGAAAAGTAAATGATCATGAGAGCCCATAGAGTATAACTCCACTGGAAAGTCACCTTCTTTGGCCTTAATGCCAATCCTACCTTTACCTCCTCTATGTTGAGCTTGATATTCATCTAAATCAACACGTTTGATATATCCCTCATGAGTTCTCATTACAACTACTTGAGAACGTGGAATCAAGTCTTCGGTAGCTAAATCACCATCAAAATCAGAAATTAATGTTCTTCTTGGATCTCCATGTTTTTCATTTAATTGTGATAAATCTTCTTTAATAATAGCTAAAATCTTAGAAGGATCTGCTAAAATTGATTTTAAGTCAGCCATTATAGCTTTTAGGTCTTCTAACTCTTTTTTCCTCTCTTCAGCGTCTTGCCTTGATAACTGATATAGACGCATATCTGCTATTGCTTTAGATTGAATTTCACTAAGTGAAAACGTTGTTTGAAGACCTGCAATTACAGCATCCCTACCTGCTGAATCACGAATAAAGGCAATGACTTCATCCATCTGAGAAATTGCCAGTAAAAGACCTTCAACTATGTGAGCCCTTTCTTCAGCCTTTTTCAAGCGATATTCTGTTCTTTTTGTTACTATTTCTTTACGATGTTCGATATACACTTCTAGTAAATCTATCAAACCCATTCGCCTAGGTTGGCCTTTGACCAAGGCTACATTATTAATTGCAAAACTTGTTTCCAATACTGAATGTTTGTATAACTGATTTTCAACAATCATAGGAGCTGCATCACGTTTTAATTCAAAAACAACACGCATTTCAGTTTGATCAGATTCGTCACGAATATCTCTAATGCCTTCAATTTTTTTATCACGTACCATTTTAGAAACGTCTTCTAGAAGACGGTTCTTTTGAACCATGAAAGGAATTTCAGTCACTACCAGATATTCATTCTTTTCTGTAGATTCATGCTTCACAGTACCTCGCATCTTAACGGAACCCTGTCCTTTACTATACGCATCAAAAATACCTTTACGACCCATGATAGTACCACCTGTAGGGAAATCAGGGCCAGGTAATACCTCCATTATCTCAGCCAAAGATATTGAGGGATTATCCATCAATAAGTTTAGAGCTTCACACACTTCAGATAAATTATGAGGTGCCATGTTTGTAGCCATACCTACTGCAATTCCTGAAGACCCATTCACTAAGAGGCCGGGTAAAAGTCCTGGAAGAACGGTAGGCTCTTTCAACGAACCATCATAGTTATCTCTAAAAATCACTGTATCTTCATCAAGGTCTGATAAAACAGTATCTGCAATAGTTGCCAAACGAGACTCAGTGTAACGCATTGCTGCAGCTCTGTCGCCATCTATTGAACCAAAATTTCCTTGACCATCGACTAACGGATATCTCAAAGAAAAATCTTGAGCCATACGTACCATTGTGTCATAGATAGCTTGATCACCATGAGGGTGATACTTACCCATAGTATCTCCAACTATTCTTGCCGATTTCTTATATGGAGAACGTGAACCAGACCCCATCTCTTTCATAGCATAAAGTACTCTGCGATGCACTGGTTTTAGGCCGTCACGAGCATCGGGAAGTGCACGTCCCACAATAACAGACATTGCATAATCCAAATAGGATTTACGCATCTCTTTTTCTAAGCTTATCTTCAAAATTGTGTCATTATTTTCAGTTGTCAATATTTAGCCTCAAATCAGTAGTTAATGTCATGAATAAACCCCCTTAAAAGGGACTCCCCTGACACACTTGTGGCACCCCCCTTAAATATTATAATTATAAACTCTAAAAAAAATGAAGAGTTTAATGACAAACACCGACGATTAATTGCAAAAATAGCACCTATTTGTATAGCCTATAATTTCCACTTAACATTAGTTAATTTTCAGATAAATAGTAGTCCATTAAATTTTGCTAAAGAAATAGCCCCAGCAACTAGCATCGGGAGTGGCGGAGAAAAATTAATAACATTAGCTGAAAAAGGTAGACTTCAAATCTCAGTTTTACCAATTTCAAATAATTTTGGCAAAAAAATTATTTTGACTTCAAAACCAGACCAAAAAAAAAGCATAGATATTAACCAAATTGCTAAAATATCTACAGAAAAAAAAATTGCACTAATTTTTGGAACGGATGATAAAAGAAATAAAAATATTAATAGATTATTGGATAATTCAGAATATCACTGTGATGTAAGTAATAAAAACATCAAATTGGAATTAGATACTGAAATCGGTGCAATTACAACCATCATCCATAAGATTAGAACAACTTAAGTGCTTCTTCGATACGTCCTAACTCTATACCTGTACTTTGCTGACCACAAACTGCACCATTAGAAGAAGATACAACTCCAGCACCAACTAAAGGCATACCAAAATTGACCGTCCCTTCCATAACGGAAATATCTAGTGTTTTTTCCATAATGCCTCTTTCTTCATCTGAAATGTCGGGATGGCAAAGGCCTCCTCTATTATTTATGCATCCAATCATGCCTAAAGTATCCATTTGATTTAAGGAAAGTGCTTTGATTTGGACCCCTAAAACTTCCTCAGCTGCTTTTATCGACCTCGGACTCAAGTTTTCATTACAAAAGCCTCCACTATCATTGACTAAAAAATTATTTCCATTTGCATTAGATCTGTCTGAAAGTATTCCAAATTTTAAATTATAATTATCTGAAAGTGATTCAAACTTTTCCACTTCGAGCGAAGTTACTAAATTAGAAACTAGAATACCATGATTATTCATAACCAATAAAGTTCCTAAGACACTACTACCACCTATTGTTATTACCTCAATTTTAGTGTCTAAAGCTTCAGAAATAGCCTGCATATCATTTTCAGGTATCCCTGGAGGGATTAATGTTAAAGCGTCATTAGTAGCACAAAAAACCCCTGAATAAGGACTATTGAAAAGATTCTTTTGAATTAATGCCATAATGCCTATTCGGCAAGATGTACAATTACACTGCCATCTTCGAATTTTAAAGCTCGAACTCTAACTTTTGAAGGTGGTTTTTCGATTCCCCTAGACCAGATATATTGATTTACTGGAGGATCGATAAATAATTGCTTATCTTCACCACTTCCACTACGAGCATCTGAAGATTTTCGCAAAACTTCGCCATCTCTTTCAGGTTTCATATGTCTTGTAACAAAATCTTCAACAATACGCATAGCTACTGGAGCTCTTCGAGTACGAGGGACTTTGTGTAATTTACGTAAAGGTATAGTGTACAATCTCTCCTGCATTAATTCGTCATCTGCCATATTTTATCACCTATGTAATTTACCACGACGCCAGAAATGACGTTTTGGATGATTAGTAAATCTACGATTAGTTCTTTGAATAACCCAAGCTGGAACTCTGCGATTACGCTTGACTAATTTATTCAAACGCAATTTCTTACCGTAAACTTTCCTACTTGACATTAATATTTACTGAGTGAACTCATCTCCTTTTGCAAATTCTTCTTAACTGCAAATGCAGTATTATCTAATATTGATTGTCCTTTAGGCGTTAAACCACGACCGCCTTGTTTTGATTTTACTATGAAACCTGCAATTTCAAGCTGTTGCATAATTGATCTAAGAATCTTACGACTTCCGCCAAGACTTCTATTTGGCTTTGAACCTCTATCACGAGAGCCAGAATAATGTTTTGCTAAGCGTTCAGTTCCAATTGGGCCATTTACTCCTATCTTCCTCAATACTGAAGCTGTGCGGTAATACCACCAATCTGGTTGAGTAGGTGATTTTTCTTTATGAACTGCCGTTTTTACAAAATGAGACCAATCAGGAGGAGAAATAGCGTCATCGCTCTTCAATGTGTTGGCAAGTGCGCCAACTAAATGTTCACCAGGTACGTCGTATTGTGTTGTCACGTGGATAAATCCTCTACGGGGATGACGCGCCACACGGACTATATTATAAACTTAAGCCTAATTGAAATATTAATGGAAAGAATTAAAAAATATCTTGAAAAACACAATACTATGACACTGGCTACCGTCGGTAAAAAAGGTATTTCTGCTGCTGCTGTATTTTATGCTGAAACAAAAAAATGTGACTATTTAGTCTTTGTTAGTAGTCCAAAGTCGGAACATATGGCAAATTCGCTTGTTGAAAAAAGATGTGCTGTTACAATACAAAATGACGGACTGGATTGGGAAATTATCAAAGGATTACAACTAAAAGGATACGTAGAATTAGCTAATGAAAATGATTGGAAGATTTATTTTGATAAGTTCCCATATATTAAAGACAATAAAACTCTTTCAAAATCTTTAGAAAAAGTGAAATTATACAAATTCATTTTTTCTTGGGCTAGACTCATCGATAATTCAAAAGGTTTTGGAAATCGTTTTGAAATTGATTTTTGAATTAATCTGCAAAAAGTCTATTATTATGAAAATACCAAACCAAATATACAAAAATAATTATCAATATCCCAATTATAACAAAGCCTAACGTATTGCCTATAATTGGAAAAACGAACAAAACAAAAAGACCTACAAAAAAAGTCCATAAAAGTAAATACAAAAGATATACATGTGGAGCTAATTCCGGATCTCTGGCTGCATCTAATGTGAATAAAAGTTTCCAATTCATAAACTACTTAAAAGAATATACTAATTATCTTTTGGGGTACGTATCGAATCTACAAAACCTTGATCAATTAACCCTCGACCAACCAATGCTGTGTAATTGGCCAATAATATTACCACAATTCCAGAAACTATAACTATTAAATGAGAGAAAAATCCAACATTTCGAATATCACTTACAAAAGAAGTGCCTTCGGATGCGAGGAAAAAATTACTTGCCCCATAAGCTGCTGTAAAAGAAATCGCATACAAAATAACATTATGGCGATTCATAAGATTCATTTTCTCATTGCTCACTTTGCTTTTTCTTTTCTCTGAACGAAGAGTCTGGGCTGAAAGAGAATATATGACTAGCATAATTGTGAAAATCATAAATATTAAATCGAAGACAAAGCTAGGTTGACTTTCCCGAGAATAAAGCATAACTCCTAAATGATATGCTAAGAAACTCCAATAACCTATTGCAAAATAACCTGAAAAAACGGAAATCATAGGATCTGACCAATTCTTAGAATTCATTCTATTTAAGAAATAAAATGTTAAAGAACCTAGAACCGTCAACATAGCAAACCAAAAAATCTTGAATGTCAAACTAAAAGATATACCTTGAGATTCCAAAATTAAAAATATACCAAAACCAATTACTGCCCAAAAAAGTGGAGAAACGGCATTCATATATTTTCCAAAGCTAGAACGGTTTTTGCTATTCACTTTAACCATCTTTTTAAGAGCAAATTCCTTGAATGGTACACGCATCCACCAAGCTTGTGCAAACTGCCATAATATGAATATAATTACTAAGGCTAATGATAAAAAATCACGGAGGCTCTCCCCATAGTTTGTAAATTCAAAGGTGTAGTATATTATTAATGATATCAATAAAGACAAACTAATGGGAATTAAAAGAATATTTCGATAACTTCCAACGGAATAACTCTTTACAGAATCAAAACGCATTAAGAAAGCTGTAATCAAATAACCCCATGAGAAACCAAAACCCATAATTAAAATCAAATCTATAAAGAATTGATTTGAATTACGGCTAAAAAAACCCAAAAAAATTAAAAAAATTGATAAAGAAATAGCATGTGGTGCCGTTTTTCTGGAAAATATAATCTTTAGAATATCCATATTTGTAATTACTTTATGATTATTAGGTACTGCATTTTCAGAACCGGATTTTTCATTCGCAGATTCAACTTCTTTTTCCATTATACCGAGACCCTCTTGAGCTGAATTTTTTTTCAGGTAAATAAAAGCATGTTATTCTTGAAATCTCTAAAGCATATGCCATTTTTACTAGCTTACCACCATGTAAGTTAATTGCTTTTATCCTTGTCATTTTACCTTCAATACGAACTGTATCACCTACTCTAAACTCTTCTTGAGATTCAAATTCTTGTTTGACTGAAATCGTAGATTCACCATCATGTATTGCAAATCTAACTCGAGCATGTGTTGCCCTTTTAGCCCATATAATAGGATTATCCTGTGAATATGCTGCAGGTGGACGTTTACCATCTAATTCAAGACCTGTAACCAAAATTAAACCATCAGGATGTGGTCGAGTTTCACCTACACTAATCACAATACCCCTATCTACACTTATGGATCCATTTACCGTTTTTTCATCATTTGAAATACGTAATCTTAACTCTAAGGGAGGTTCTTCTTTAATCTCAGTTGGGCCAGTAAAATTACATTCTAAACATGTAACAACTCCTTGGAAACTAAAGCCTTTTTTAGAAGATGTACGACTTTTTAGAACTTTATGTGGACATTCTTCGCCACACATTTCACAGAATATCCAGATTTCTTCCATTAGTGTTTAAAATGCCTCATTCCTGTAAATACCATAGCCATCCCGTTTTCATTTGCGGCATCTATAACTTCTTGATCACGTAAAGAACCACCCGGTTGAATAACTGCAGTTACTCCTGCTTTTGCAGCTTCATCAAGTCCATCTCTAAATGGGAAAAAAGCATCAGATGACATAACCGTACCTTGTGCATTAGGGATTGATTTAAAGGTTGCAATTTTAACTGAATCTATACGAGACATCTGACCTGCACCAATACCAACCGTACATTTTTGCCGTGTAAAAACTATCGCATTACTCTTAACATGCTTAACTATTCTCCAACCGAATTGTAAACCATCTAATTCTTCTTTGGTAGGGTGCCTCTCAGTTACAACTTTGCAATCTGAAATATCTATAGTGGCTTCATCAGATTCCTGCATAAGCCAACCCTGATCTAGTGAACGCAAGCTAAAACTTCTTTCATAATTATCAAGTGGGCCAGTTTCTAATACTCTTAAATTTTCTTTTTGAGATAAAACTTCACGAGCTTCTGAATTAAACGAGGGAGCTATGACGCCTTCTTTGAAAGAAGATATAATCTTTTTTGATAATTCGCCATTAACTTCTCTGTTGAGAGCTATAATCCCTCCAAAAGAACTCATAGGATCTGTATTTATTGCAGAGTTATAAGCTTCAACTAAATTATCGGCACTGGCTGCACCGCAAGGATTGTTATGTTTAACAACAACAATTGTTGGTTCTTCAAATTCAGTAACCATTGCCAAAGCCGCATCAAAATCAAGAAGATTGTTATAACTTAACTGCTTTCCTTGTATTTGCTCGGCATTTGAAACTGAAGGCGTTGTACTCAATAAATCTGAATAGAAAATCGCAGATTGATGTGGATTTTCTCCATAACGTAATGGAGGACTTCCCAATCCAGTAACATGTAAAGAAGAAGGGAGTCCTTCTTCTCCAAATCTAGAACCTAATTCAAACTGTATAGTGGAGTCATACTCAGCAGTATGACGAAATGCTTTCAATGCTAAATCTTGTCTTTGCAATAAATTTAAACCACCTAATTTAATTTCATCAGCAATCCAATCATAATCATCCGCATCAGTAACAACTGCTACTCTAGAATGATTTTTAGCTGCAGCCCTCAATAAACTTGGTCCACCTATATCGATCTGTTCAATAATTGAAGCTAAGTCTAAATTTTTAGAAATGGCCTCTCTAAATGGATATAAATTACAAATTACCATATCAAAAATCCCAATATTATGTTCTTCAACTTCTTTGCTATCTTCATCTCTAGCAAGAATGCCTCCAAAGATTAGAGGATGAAGTGTTTTTACACGCCCGCTCATCATTTCTGGAAAATTTGTAACTGTATCTACTGAAACTACATTTATTCCTTGATCAGAAATAACCTGTGAAGTCCCACCAGTTGATACTATCTCAACACCCATTTTGTTTAATTTTTTTGCTAAATCTATAATTTTAGTTTTATCACTAACACTGATTAAAACACGAGATACTTGTCTTCTCTCTATATTATCTGGACTACTTGTCATTCGATATCAGAGTAATTATGTACTGTCAGGGAGTTTCTTAAGAAAATCTCCAGGAAGTTCTTTAACAAGATAAACCGTAGTTCCTGCCTTCATTATTGCACAATCTGCTCCTTCGGCAGCCCTTACATCAACTAACAACACTATCGGCTTTCCAATTATATGGCGACCAGCTTCCAAAGCATTTAATCTAGTACTTGAAAGATGAACCATATTCCTATCTCCAGGATATAAACCATGTTCAAGATATTCGGTTGAATCGTCTTTCGAACAAGCAAAGTAAAGATGTTCTGGATTTTTATCAGTTGGCAAATCTAATTCTAAATCTAAAGTATGAGCATAAGTTGCCCTTAGTCTACCATTTTTCAATTGATATCTGCCTTTAGGATCGGTTTCAACAACAGCTTGCAAATGTTTAGTTTCAAGATAATGAAAATGACGTCGTTGTGACTTGACTGCATCAATAAATTCTGAAGCTTCAATCCAGCCTTGCTGATCCATCTCAAGATCAAACCTATCTGGAAAATGGCGCAATACACCTGCCATTACTCTTCCAAACTGATCTAAATGTCTTGGGGACATTACTAAAACTCCTTCTTCTCCACTTAATGGGCATTTTTCACCCCTGAAAAAGCCATGTCCATACTTAACTTCCTCTTTCAAAGGAACTGTTGGATTTCTACGCATGTATGTCCATTAGAACGGGTCTGTATAATATTAGTTCTGATACTCACTATTTCCGTTGAAAAGTTGTCTGAACTGAACTTGTATTTGAAGAATCAATAATATTAGAGCCAGCTAATTCTTCACTGGTTGGTACATCTATTTCTATCCGACCTGCTGAAAAAAGGTCATGCATCTTCTGCTCTTTATCTCGACTACTCCAAAAAGCAGCCTCATCTCTACTTCCTTTAGTAACAAAAATAAACACCTCTCCTGGTCTATTGCGTCCAGTTCGGCCCCGTCTTTGAATCATACGTATAGCTGATGAAACTGGTTCGAAGAATACAACGACATCTGTAGAAGGTATATCTAAACCTTCTTCACCAACTGAGGTTGCAACTAGAATATTAAATTCATCATTCCTAAACTTATCTAATATTTCCTTCTGTTGTTTCTGCGTCATACCCTTATCCCCTACACGAGAACCTTGGCCAACAAAACGAACCGGTTTAGCACCCTGTATCTTTTCTAAGTGTTCAACAATTAATGTTGCTGTATGTCTTATTTCTGCAAATATAATAAAACGAGATGAACCAGAATGTATCTGGACTTCAATTAATTCAAGTAAACGTTCTAATTTTGGATGATCCGTGGGATTAGATTTAGCAATTTTCTGAGCAATCTTCCAATCTGAATTCGATGAGAGCCACTTATTAGCTCGACTAGCTTTTTTCTTATCTTTAGCATCTTTCTCTATTCGCGAAGTATAATCTAAGAATTGAAGCATACCTTGTGTTTCAACCGTCAAAATAGCATGTGCCACTTTCATGGCCATTGCTTGGGTTGTCATCATGGTAAATGTTTGAGGAGGGGTATTTGGTTTAGTTTTAATATAAGTCATTTGTAATTTTCTTCCGGCCTCTATTAACATAGTAGTTGATACTTTTCGGGGCCTCTCTATGATGCCTTGTTTGTACAATTTTCCACAAAGATAATCTTGTAATTTTCTTAATTGATTGGCAATATCCTTAACACTGAGTGGCATCTCTATTCGGATCCATCTTGTTTTGATTGGCTGAATATAAGATATCACATCAGGATCGGTATCATCTCTATTTTCCACTGCTGAAAGACCTAAATCACGACATAAACGAATAATCTCTGGCTTGGAACTACCTGGTGAAGCAGTCATACCTATTGCTAAATGATTATTAGAAACTGATGAATAATGACGGCCGATTGAAACGTAGGCATAATTCCCAACGGCTCTGTGCGCCTCATCAAAGATTACTAGGGAAAAATTCGTTAAGTTCACACGTCCATTTTCTATATCTTTTGAAACAACCTGAGGTGTTGAAACTATAATTTTGGAAGAATTCCACAAGGGTTCACGGAGTTTGGGTGCGATAGCTCCAGTAAAAAGATTAATATCTACATCCAAAAATTTATTTAGAAAATCGGCATGCTGTTGAGCAAGAGGTTTTGTGGGAGCCATCAAAAGAATTGGACCTTCCTCTAAACGCTCTAAAATTACTCTTAAAGCTATAACTGTTTTACCCATACCAGTTGGTAGAATTACAAGTGTGGATTGCTCAAGACAGGCTTGTGAAATATTTGCCTGATATTGTCTGTCTTCTAAGGGGCCATCTTTCAATAATTTGTGATTAAAAACCTTCATTATTGGAGTTAAGCTTTTTTGGAAGCTTTCTTCGGTGCTTTTTTCCGTAGTGTTTCTATCAATTTACTTGCAGTCCCTTGACGACCTCCAGACAATTCGCCATAGTTAGCAACATTTACTAAATTACAAGCTCCTGCTTCCTC
>Ga0206683_10002796_pt1 | contig 11669 bp, 10 predicted proteins | sample M280m12015metaG_FD_155483 | JGI IMG/M metagenome (GOLD analysis project Ga0206683, IMG submission 155483) | Ammonia-oxidizing marine archaeal communities from Monterey Bay, California, United States - M2 80m 12015 | ecosystem: Environmental > Aquatic > Marine > Intertidal zone | place: USA...
GATTTGGACTTATTATATGATATAGAAAATGATAAGTCTTTATGGAAATATTCAAATACATCTTCTCCATTTTCGAAACATAGTCTTAAAAAATTTATTGAGAATTCTCATCTTGATATTGTTGAGCATAAACAAATTAGATTGGTGTTAAGTGATATGAAGAGCACAGCATTTGGCTTTATTGACTTATTCAAATATGATATGATTAACAGAAGGGCAGGAGTAGGGATAATTATTTTTGAAAAATATAGATCTAAAGGCTTGGGTTCTAAATCATTGATTTTAATAGAAGACTATGTTGCAAAACATATTCCTATTCATCAACTTTATGCTAATATTTCAACTGAAAATATTGAAAGTATTAAACTTTTTGAAAAACATGGTTACCTTAAAGTTGGAAATAAAAAAGATTGGATATTTTATAATAATAAATATTTTAATGAGTTACTTTATCAAAAAATTTTAGGTAAATGAAAAAGGCAACATTAGTTTTTGTTACAAGTGCGTTTATGATACTATTATTTAGTTATTATAATATAATGCATAGAGATAATACAAATTTTGATGAAGACTCTACTTTTATCTACATAAATTCATCTGATAGTATAGTTAGTATTTTAGATACAATAAATCAAAAAATAAAATCTCCAAAGACTTTCTTAAGTGCTGCTAAAAGGATGGATTATACTAAAAATATTAAATCAGGAAGATTCAAAGTGAAGAAGGGAGCTGGAAATAAAGAAATTATTAATTCATTAAAGTTTAACAATACACCTTTAACAGTTACTTTTAATAATCAAGAAAGAATTCAAGATTTAGCTGGAGGAGTTTCTAGACAAATATTAGCAGATAGTATTTCTTTATTAAATGCTTTTCTTGAAAAGAGTTTTTTAGAAGATAATGGTTTCGAGGATTTAAATTCTCTCTCTATGTATATTCCTAATTCATATGAGCTTTTTTGGAATGTTGAGCCCAATAAGTTTAGAGATAGGATGCTTGAAGAGTACAATAATTTTTGGAATGAAAATAGAACTCAAAAAGCAGCATCAATTGGTTTGTCTAAAAAAGAAGTAACAGTTTTAGCATCAATTGTACAAAAAGAGAGTGTTCAATCGGATGAAAGGCCTGTTATAGCAGGTGTATATCTTAATAGGCTTAAGAAAAAAATGAGACTTCAAGCTGATCCGACAGTAATCTATTCAATAAAAAGTTATTACAATAATTTTGATACAATAATAAGAAGAGTTTTATATAGAGACTTAAAACTTAAATCTCCATATAATACCTATAAGGTAAAAGGACTACCTCCTGGTCCAATATCAATGCCAGACATTTCATCTATTGATGCAGTTTTAAATTCCAGGAGTCATAGTTATATATTTTTTGTTGCAGATCCACATAACCCTGGATACCATTTATTTGCTTCAACTCTTAGGCAACACAATAAAAATAAAAGAGTTTATACTAAATGGTTAAATAGTAAAAAAATATACAGGTAAAATTTTAGACAGTTAGTCTTTGATTTAAGTCTTCAACGTATTTTCTGAATTGCTTATCAGTAAAACTTAAATTATCAACTGTTTTACAAGCGTGTAATACAGTTGCATGATCTCTTCTCCCAATTTGAGTTCCTATGCTAGCTAGAGAAGCTTTTGTGAATTTTTTTGCAAAATACATTGCAATTTGTCTTGCTTGAACAATGTGTCTTTTTCTAGTTTTTGATTGAAGAGTTTCAATATCCATTTGAAAATAATCTGATACAACTTTTTGGATGTAATCTATAGAAACTTCTCTTCTGTTATTCTTAACAAATTTATTTATTGCATCTTTAGCTAAACTTAGAGTAATTTCTACTTTATTAAATGAAGATTGAGCTATAAGGGAAATAATAGCACCCTCTAATTCCCTGATATTTGAATTTATATTTTTTGCGACATATTCAGTTACTTCATTATCAATTTCAACACCATCCCTAAATAATTTATTCTTAAGGATAGAAACTCTAGTTTCAAAATTAGGAGTTTGAAGTTCAGCAGAGAGCCCCCATTTAAATCTAGAGAGGAGTCTTTGTTCAATATCTTGCATATCAATAGGTGCTTTATCAGATGTCAAAATTACTTGTTTCCCATTTTGATGTAGATGGTTAAATATATGGAAGAATACATCTTGAGTTCCAGATTTTCCAGATAAAAATTGAACATCATCAACAATTAGTATATCAATAACCTGGTAAAAGTGTATAAAATCATTTCTGTTATTTTTTTTAACTGAATCAATATATTGTTGAGTAAATTTTTCTGCAGAGATATATAAAACAGTTTTGTCTGGGTATCTTTTTTTAATGTTTACACCAATTGCATGAACAAGATGCGTTTTTCCTAAACCAACACCACCGTATATTAATAAAGGATTGAATGAAGTTCCCCCTGGCTTATTAGCAACTGCTAATCCAGCTGATCTAGCAAGTCTGTTTGAATCTCCTTCAAGAAAATTTTCAAAGGTGTAATTTGGATTAAGTTGAGATTCTATTTGAAGATTTCTAATTCCAGGTATTACAAAAGGATTTTTTAACTCACTAGTAAAACTTGTAAATGGTGTTTCAACATTTTGGGATTTTACACTAGAACTATTAGAACTTGGTATTTTTTCAGTGAAAGGTGCCTTATTACCAAAAGTGTTTTCCATTTTTATAACATATACAAGTCTAGCATCTTTACCTAGTTCTTTTGTTAATGCAAGCTTTAATATCTTTATATAATGCTCTTCTAGCCATTCATAGAAAAATTTACTAGGAACTTGAATGCTTAATACTTTATCAGTTACTTTTATAGGGATTATCGGTTTAAACCAAGTATTGTATGCTTGAGGTTGAATATTATCTTCAATAAATAATAAACAGTTATTCCAAACTGATGAAGGACTTTGACTCATTTTTTATTAACTTGTTTTAAGGGCATTTATATACTGAATTCTGAGGGTTTTACATTGTTTGAACAAATATGAATTAAAAAAAATGAAAAAAAAAGGAAAAAAAATCAATTAGACTATTGATTATTAAATTTTTTTTTCATAAAATAAGACTAAGTAGACTTGTAGGAATTTTTATAGAATCTTTCAAAATTAGGAAGTTTATGAATTACACAACAAGAAAAAATAAGGTTAGATATTATGAAACTGATCAAATGGGCTTTGTTCATCATAGTAACTACTTGAAATATTTTGAAATGGCAAGAATAGAATGGTTCGACTTTTTGGATATAAAATATGATCAATTAGAAAAAAAAAATATTTGGTTACCTGTTGTTGAATGTTCAGTTAAGTATACGAATCCTCTTTTTTTTGGAGATGAATTTGAAGTTCAAATAAAATGTGAGAAAGAGCCAATGTCAACAATTGAATTTAGTTATCAAATTGTCAATGGGAATAAATTGGAAATATGTAATGGAACCACTAAGCTTGCATTTTACGATCCTGAAACAAAAAAACCTAAAAAGTGTCCGCTAGAAATTAAAGAATTTTTTTTCAATTCCTAAACAATTCGTATAATCTATCATCTTCTACCATTTTATAATCATACTGATTTATGTTAAAATCTGGTCGAGGTGTACCTTCATTTAATTTTTTATTTGTTTTAAAAATTCTTATACAGTCCCAATAATCATTATCTATAAAAAATTGAAGAGTCTTCCTTCCACCTTCAACAATAACTGATTGAATTCCTTCTTTATAAATATTATTAATTATTGAATTCTTATTATTAAAATCATTTCTAATAATATTTATCCCATCGATTTTCTTTTTTGAGTCTGAGAAGACTATTGATTTAGAGTCATTCTTTAATACTTTTGATTTTAGAGGTATCCTTAATTTAGGATCAATTATTATCCTTATAGGGTTTTCTCCTATATAGAATCTAGAGGTTAATTTGGGATTATCATCAATTATCGTTTGTACTCCAACTAAAATAGATTGTTCTTCTGTTCTCCATTTGTGAGATAACACTCTTGATTTTTCATTTGATAACCATAATACTTTTCCTGAATTTAATTTATCTTTTACGGGTCCTATAAAACCATCTTTACTTTCTGCCCACTTTAATGTTATATATGGTCTTTTAAATTTATTGAATGATATAAATCTTCGGTTTATAAAATTACATTCGTTTTCTAGAACATTAACCTTTACGTTACATCCATTTTTTTTTAAATATTCAGTACCTTTTCCATCTACATTTTTATTTGGATCTTTAATTCCTATTATTATTTTTTGTATCCCATATTTTAATATTAAATCGCAGCATGGAGGAGTTTTACCATGATGATTACAAGGTTCAAGATTCACATATAAGGAACAGTTTTTTAGGATACTCTTGTCTTTAATTTTATTAATTGCATCCACTTCAGCATGAATACCACCATATGATTTATGCCATCCCTCACTTATAATTTTATTACCTAAGACTATAACACATCCCACAAGAGGATTAGGATATGTTTTTCCAATTCCTTTTATTGCAAGGTCTAGACATCTTTGCATGAAAAAATTATCGTTATTCATTTAATCTAATATTAATTAAATCTATTGTAAATTTAGATTAAATTTATTTTGGCAGTGAATATTAGAGAAGTAAAAAAAACTGATAATTTTGAATTAGCAGATTTATTAAGAAAGATACTTATTGAAATGGGTGTTCCAAAAAAAGGATCTGCATTTGAAGACCCTGAAATTGATTCTATTTATGAAACATATAACATTCCAAGATCTAAATATTTTATCATTGAAGAAGATGGAGTAATTAAGGGTGGTGCTGGAATTTCTCAGTTAAAAAATCAAGCATTTGAAATATGTGAGCTCCAAAAAATGTATTTTGATTCATCATTAAGAGGAAAGGGAATTGGTTCGTTAATGATTGAGAAATGTTTAAGTTTTGCAAAAGAAAGTGAGTTTAAGAAATGCTATATAGAGACTATGCCAAATATGCTTGGTGCTCAGAAGTTATATTTAAAGTATGGTTTTGAATATATAGATTCATCTATGGGAAATACTGGACATTTTGCTTGTCCGATTTGGATGATAAAATCTTTATAAATGAATCTTATTGAATTAAGAAATCTTTATAGAATAACTTTAAATGATTTTAGTATCAGAGAGTCAGATTATCACCTTAATATCCTTCTAAATGAATACTTTAATCTAGATTTTACATTTATTAATATTAATCCAGCACATAAATTAGAAGAATCGCAAATAAATAAAATATTAAAAAGTTTAGATAAGCTAAAAAATAATTATCCAATAGATTACTTAATTAATAAAAAACTTTTTTTAGATAATGAATTTTATGTTAATGAAGATGTTTTAATACCCAGGCCAGAAACAGAAGAACTAGTTAATTGGATTTTAGAGGATAATAGAGAAATAAAAGATAAAAAAAGAGTAATAGATATTGCAACAGGTTCAGGCTGTATAGCTATAAGTTTATCTTTGTATAATAAATATTTTGAAACTGTAGGTGTAGATATTTCAAGAAAAGCATTGGATGTTTGCAAAATAAATAAAAAAAGAATTTCTTCAAAAGTAAATTTTTCGGAATATGATATAAGGGAAGAAAAGATTTTCTCTGAAAAGTTTGATATAATTGTTTCAAACCCTCCATATCTGACATTAAATGAAACTTTAACAATAGGTGATAACGTTAAATTTGAACCTAAAATTGCTTTATTTGCTCCATCAGAAGATCCGCTTTTGTATTATAAAAAAATAATTAATTTCTCCAAGATTAACTTGAATAAAAAAGGTTATATATATTTTGAAATTAATCCTCTTTACATAAGAGAAATAAACCAAATACTTGCTGAAAATAATCTAAATGATGTTAACTTTAAGGATGATTTTAGAGGTAAAAAAAGATTTTTAAAGATTACATTAAATGAATGAAATTGAGTCTAGGATATTAGAGTTAAGAAGATTAATTATTGAACATAATCACAATTATTATAATCTTGATACAAACTTAATTTCTGATTTTGAATATGATAAACTAGTTGAGGAATTAGTTGATCTTGAAAAAAAATATCCTCAATTTTCTGATCCAGAATCACCATCTTTACGTGTAGGTGGAGGACTTTCCGATAAGTTTGATTCAGACTCACATATTTACCCAATGTATTCATTAGATAATACATATTCAGATGAAGAGCTTGATTTATGGTTCAAAAGGATTGTAAAAGTTTTAAATATATCTGATTTTGAATTTTGTTGTGAATTAAAATATGATGGTGCATCTGTAAATCTTTTATATGAAAATGGAAATCTAATTAAAGGCCTTACAAGAGGAGATGGAACGCAGGGTGATGATATAACCGTAAATTTAAAAACTATAAATTCTATACCACTAAAATTAACTACAGGATTATTTCCTAATAAATTTGAAATTAGAGGTGAAATTATAATACCTACAGATTCATTTAAAGCTTTAAATAATAAAAGAGAGCAAATTGGTGAACCTTTATTTATGAATCCAAGGAATACTGCCTCAGGGAGCATTAAACTTCTTGATTCTAAAGAAGTAGCTAGAAGACCATTAGAGTGCTTTTTGTATTCTGTAGTTTCAGATGAGTTAAATATAAATGAACATTCCAAATTATTGAACCTAGCAAGGGAAATGGGATTTAAAATTCCTGAATATGATAAGGTTTTTAATAACCTAGATGGTGTAAAAGAATTTATTAAATACTGGGATAAAGAAAGAGAAAACTTGCCTTTTGAAATAGATGGTATTGTAATAAAAGTTAACAACATAGGTTATCAAAAAAAATTAGGATTTACCTCCAAATTTCCTCGTTGGGCAATTGCATATAAATTTAAAGCAGAAAACCTTCTAACTAAACTAATTTCAATTTCATTTAATGTTGGAAGAACAGGTGCAATAACTCCTGTTGCAAATTTGAAACCTGTTTTAATATCAGGGTCAATAGTTAAAAGGGCTTCACTTCATAGTTATGACCAAATGATAAAATATAGACTCAGAGTTAATGATTCTGTTTTTGTTGAAAAGGGTGGTGAAATAATTCCAAAAATAACAGGTATTGATATTAATAATAGAGGTTTAGAAGAAGATGAAATCGATTTTCCAAATTTATGCCCTGAATGTAATACTACTCTAGAGAAGCATAAATCTGAAGCAAACTATTTCTGTCCAAATACTCTTAATTGTAGGCCTCAAGGAATTGGAAGGATTCAACATTTTGTTTCAAGGAAGGCTATGAATATTGATGGATTTGGTGACGAAACTATAAGATTATTATATGATAAAGGTTTAATTAATGATATATCAGATATCTATAATTTAGATTATGATGAAGTATCTAAATTAGAAGGTTTTGCTCAAAAGTCAGTTGAGAATCTGAGTAATGGAATCAAAGACTCAAAATCAAAATCATTCCAAAAAGTTCTTTACGGAATTGGCATTAGATATGTAGGTGAATCTGCTTCAAAAAAAATTATAAAACATATTAATTCTATATATGATTTAATTAATATGGATTATGAAACTTTGTCTGCAATAGATGAGATTGGTGATAAAACAGCATATAGTATTGTCTCTTATTTTGATAATGATTTGAATAAGAAAATTCTTCAAAGACTTGAAAATGCTGGTCTTAACCTTAGCAAAGATGAACAATCTACAAGCATATCAAATAAGCTAGAAGGGAAAAAAATAGTCATTTCAGGAGTTTTTGAAAATTATTCAAGAGATGAATTGATTAATATGATTGAAAAAAATGGGGGTGAAATAAAATCTTCAGTTTCACCAAATACTTCTTTTATAATTGGTGGAGATAAAATAGGAGTATCAAAGAAAAGTAAAGCTCAGGATCTAAATATTCCTATTATTACTGAAAAGGATTTTACTAATTTAATTTCATAAACTTATTATAAATTTGTTAATTATATTTTATATAATTAATACATTCGCAAAATGATTAGACTCTTAGGTATATTAATAATATCCTTTTTAACCATTTCCTGTAATGATTATCAGAAATTACTTAATAGTACTGAAAATGAAGTAGATAAATATACTGCTGCTGAAAAATATTATGATAATGGAGAGTTTAGAAGGGCCAATGCTCTATTAGAGCAAATTATGCCAAGCTATAGTGGTAAACCTCAAGGAGAGAGACTTAGATTCTTTTTCGCAAATTCATATTTTGAAACTAAATCATATTATTTAGCTGCTATTCAATTTGAAAATTTTATAAAATCATATCCTAATAGTCAAAGAATTACTGATGCTTATTTTATGGAAGGTAAATCGTATTTTATGTTATCTCCTAGATATAGTCTTGATCAAGATGATACTAATACTGCAATTGAAAAACTTCAGATTTTTGTTAATAGGTATCCTAATTCTGAGTTTATATCAGAAGCAATTGAGCTAATTGAACAGTTGCAAAATAAAATTGAGAAAAAAGAATTTGAGATTTCTAAGCAATATTATACAATTAGAGATTATAATTCTGCAATCAAATCTTTAGACAATTTTATGGCAGACTATCCAGGAACTATTTTTCGTGAGGAGGCATTATACTATAGATGGTTGTCTACTTATGAAATTGCTATAAACAGTATAGAATCCAAAGTATTAGAAAGAGTTACTGAACTTGAGAGATCTCTTGTTAATTTTTTAAAATATTATCCAGAGACTATTTTTATTGAGGATTTATCATATAAATTAAATAATGCAAAAAAAATAATTAACTAAATAAAATAACTATGAATAAATACAGAAATTCTAATGCTTCTAATACTACTAAAACTTATGATAGAAGGGATATTGAGAAGCCAACAAATAATATCTACGAAGCAATATCAATAATCGCAAAAAGATCAAGTCAAATCAATTCTGAAATTAAGAAGGAGCTTCATGATAAATTAGATGAATTCGCTACTCACAATGATAATCTTGAAGAGATCTTTGAGAATAAAGAACAAATAGAAGTTTCTAGATTTTATGAGAGACTTCCAAAACCATATGCTATTGCTATTAAAGAATGGTTAGAGAGTAAAGTTTACTATAGAGATACTGAGGAACCTGAGGACAAATAAAACACTAAAACATGAGTGTTTTAAGTGAAAAAAATATATTAATAGGTATATCAGGTGGAATAGCAGCTTATAAGATTCCATTTCTTGTTAGACTTTTTGTTAAGTTAAAATGTTCTATAAGAGTTGTTATGACACCTAATGCTAAGAACTTTGTTAGCCCACTAACTCTTTCAACACTATCAAAAAATGAAGTCTTGTCTTCATTTACCAAAAAAAATAAAGATAATCCTATATGGAATGATCATGTAGAACTTGCTAAATGGTCAGATATTATGATTATTGCCCCAGCTACTTCAAATACGATTTCTTCTATGGTAAATGCTAAATGTGATAACCTTTTATTAGCGATCTTTTTATCATGTTCTAGTCCAGTATTTATTGCCCCAGCTATGGATTTAGATATGTATAGGAATAAATCAAATAAAAAAAATCTAAAAAAACTCACTAAAGATGGATACCATGTTTTGCCTGCAGGAATTGGTTCTTTAGCAAGTGGATTGGAAGGAGAAGGAAGAATGTTAGAACCAGAACAAATTTTGGAATTTATTGAATCAGAGATTTCAAATAGCCTTCCTTTAAATGGTAAAAAAGTTTTAATAACAGCTGGACCAACATATGAGAAAATTGACCCAGTAAGGTTTATTGGAAACAATTCTTCTGGGAAAATGGGGTACTATTTAGCAAAAAATGCTCAAAAATTAGGTGCTGATGTTAAATTAGTGATTGGACCTACTAATCTTCAAATGGAATTAGATGGTATAGAATCAATAAGAATTGAATCTTCAGATGAAATGTTTAAGATTGTGAAAAAAAATTATAAAAAATCAGATATTATTATATCTGCTGCTGCAATTTCAGATTTTAAGCCTAAATCTATAAGTAAGAATAAGATTAAAAAAAATAATAAAATTCAAAGTATTGAGGTTGAACCTACAACTGATATATTATCTTATCTTGGAAAAAATAAAACTAATCAATATTTAGTTGGATTTGCACTTGAAACTGAAAATTATATTCAAAATGCTAATAAAAAATTAACTGATAAGAATCTAGATGCAATTATACTTAACTGTATTTCAGATTTTTCTCCTATATCTAGTGATGAGAATAAAATTACTTTTATTTCTTCGGATAATATAATAGAATATAAAAAGAAAAGTAAGGATAATGTTTCAAAAGATATTTTTGAACAAATTATTAAAAGATGCTTAAAGAAATAAAAATAAACAACTATGCTTTAATTGATTCTATTGAAATGTCATTTAAGCCTGGAATGACATCTATCACTGGTGAGACAGGAGCTGGTAAATCTATTATTTTAGGTGGTCTTTCATTAGTTTTAGGTTCAAGAGTTGATAATTCAAAAATTATAAATAAAAAAAATAAATGTTTTGTTGAAGCTACTTTTGGTATAGGTGAGTACGATCTTAAGCCATTTTTTGATCTAAATAGTTTAGATTATGAAAAAGAAACAATTTTGAGAAGAGAAGTTATTCCTTCTGGTAAGTCAAGAGCTTTTATAAATGACACTCCAGTTAATCTTGATATTCTTTCAAAACTTGGAAATACTTTAATAGATGTCCATTCCCAACATAATAACTTAACTCTATTAGATAATAATTTTAAATATATGATTTTAGATTCTCTAGCAAATAATGAAAAGTTAGTATTAGACTACAAACAAGAATATAATGATTTAAAAGAAATTGAAATAGAAATTGAAAAATTTGAAAAAAGTAAACTTAGTCTAGATGAACAGAGTGATTATAACAAATATTTGCTTAATGAATTTGAAGGTATTAAGCTTGAAGATATCGATCTAGATAACCTTAAAGAACAGGTCAAAGAACTAGATAATCTTGAAGAAACTCTAATAATTTCATCTAATGTTATTAATGAAATAAACAATGATGAAACAGGAATAAATGATAAACTCTCATTCTATATAAGGGAAATAAATAAAATCTCAGAGAATTCCTCTAAACTTGAAAGTCTTAAAAATAAATTTATTGAAATAAAGAATGATTTAATGGATCTTATCAGTGATTATGAATCATACATTAACAACCTTCAATCTAAAGACAATCAATCAAATGTTTTGAAAGAAAGTTTGGATTTAATTTATTCATTGCAAAACAAGCATAGGGTTAATTCAATTAATGAATTGATCGAAATAAAAAATGATTTATTAAAGAAAATTGATGATTATGAAAATTTTGACAAGAGAATATCAATATTAAATTTAAAAAGAGAAAAAATTATAAAAAATCTAAATAAAGTAGCTGATGAACTCCACCAAAGAAGAGAAAAAGCTATTCCGGTTTTTATTGATAAAATGAATAATAATTTTAAGGATTTAGGAATGGAAAACTCAAAGATTAAAATTGATATATCTAAATCCAAAGAATTAAAAAATAATGGTAATTCTTTAATTGATTTTCTTTTTAAAGGAAACAAAGGGACTAATTACAATGAACTAAAAAATATTGCTTCTGGAGGAGAAGTTTCACGAATTATGCTATCAATTAAGAGTATTTTATCAAAATATAAAAAACTTT